>Ga0209960_1000097_pt1 | contig 288936 bp, 262 predicted proteins | sample ThiBiot_500_plan_2_FD_183947 | JGI IMG/M metagenome (GOLD analysis project Ga0209960, IMG submission 183947) | Wastewater bioreactor microbial communities from Cape Town, South Africa - Thiocy_expt_500_plan (SPAdes) | ecosystem: Engineered > Bioreactor > Thiocyanate-remediating >... | reverse complement strand
TCGTTCAGGTACTCTTGCAGCAGCATTGGCTATCGCTTGACCTCTATGGCCAAAGCTCAATTGATCAAGCCTGCACTGTACAAACAACAAAGACCCCGAAGGGCCTTTGCTTAACTTACTGGCATTGCCCTGTCAGGGGGCTTCTTCAAGATCGAGTCCGCCGGCGGGCTCAAGATCACGGACGGCCGCAACCGGGTCAGCACCATCACCGCCACCGACATCCTCGCCAGCAATGGCGTGGTGCACCTGGTGGACCGCGTGCTGCTGCCCGCCAACAAGGACATCGTGGCCACGGCCGCGGCGCTGCCGGACTTCAGCATCCTCGTCGAAGCCGTGGTGGCTGCAGGCCTGGCGGGCACGCTGCAGGGCACGGGCCCCTTCACGGCGTTTGCCCCCACCAACGCCGCGTTCGCCGCCCTGCTCACCGAGCTGGGCCTGAGCAAGGCCAGCCTGCTGGCCGACACCGCGCTGCTGACCAAGGTGCTGACCTACCACGTGGTCCCCGCGCGCGTGCTCAAGGCCGAAGTGCCGGTCAACACCGCCATCACGACCGTGCAGGGCCAGTCCTTCACGGTCAATGCCAGCCTGGCCATCACCGACCAGAACATGCGCAGCAGCACCATCGTGGCGACCGACGTGTTCGCCAGCAATGGGGTGATCCACGTGATCGACAAGGTCCTCCTGCCCCGCTGAAAGCGCGCGGCCGGGCCGCGGCCCATCCTCCCCCAGCCCGGCATGCCGGGCTTTTTTCCTGGAGCGGCGCCGGTGGCTAGGGCGCCGGCCGGGCGGCCAGGCCAGCGAAGCAGGTGCGGACCACCAGGTCCACGATCTCGGCGTCGGAGTACTGGCCCCCTTCCTTGAGGAAGCCCACCACGGGGTCGCAGGCCCGCGCGTACAGCGTGTAGAGCACCACCAGCGGCGGCAGCGCCGGGTCGATCACGGCCTGGGCCTGGGCCGCGGTGATCCATGCGCCGATCTGGTCGCTCACGGCGATCAGGCTGTCGAGGTATTCCTTGTTGGCCATGAGCACCGCGCGCAGTGTGGAGTTGCGGCTGGGCAGCAAGGGCATTTCATTGGTCAGCAGCCGCTCCAGCGACCAGCGCACCAGCGCGTGCAGCTTGTCCAGCGGCGCCATGTCCGCGGGCAGGCTGCCCAGGTAGGTCTGCACGCGCTGCAGGATCTGCACCATGGCAGCGCAGCACAGTTCTTCCTTGCTCGCGAAATGCTTGTACAGGCTGGCCTTGGCAATGCCCACGGCGTTGGCCACGTCGTCCATGGTCATGGCGTCGTAGGCCTTCTCACCGAGCAGGCGGCAGGCCGCCTGCAGGATCGCGTCCTCGCGGGCCTGGTGCATCTGCTCCTTGAACGAAAGTCTGACGGTGGGCGACGGCATGGTTCCGATCTTATGCAAGTCGGTAGAAAAACAAATGCCTTAGTTGTTTTGCAACCACGTTGTCATTGCGGAGAATCACAGGGCACCAGGTCGCGCGCCGAGGCCTCGGTCAGTGCCTGGGTGAGGGCGTCCAGCACCTCGGACTCCAGGTTCCAGCAATGCCAGTAGAGCCGGATGGGCAGCACCTGGCCCGGCGCCACATCCACGATCTGGCCCTGGGTCAGCGCCTCGCGCGCCAGCAGTTCCGGCAGCACCCCCACGGCCCAGCCGGCCTTGACGGCGTGCAACTGCCCTTCCGAGCTGGGCACGAACAAATGGTTGAGCGCCACCCGCTTGAGCCCATAGGCGCGGGCGACGAATTCAGCCGCCATGTCGTCCTTGCGGTTGAACGACAGGAACGGTACCGCGCGGAAGTTGTGCGCCGTCAGCCCCTGGGGCAGGTGCTTGTGCGCAAAGCTGCTGGACGCCACGGCCACGTAGCGCATGATGCCCAGCGGCACCATGCGGCAGCCGCGCATGGCCTGCTTGAGCGTGGTCACGCAGCCCAGCACATGGCCCGAGCGCAGCCATTCCTGCGTGAAGTCCTGGTCGTCGACCACGATCTCCAGCGGCAGGCGCTGGCGCACGAGGTCGTGCAGCGCATCGAGCGCCCAGGTGGCGATACTGTCGGCGTTGATGGCGATGGAGATGCGCTCGTCCTCGCGCCCGCTGCCGGGCGTGCTGGGCGCCAGCTCCTGCAGGTCGCGCTCCAGGTCGGCGCGCAGCAGGCGCAGCTGCTTGGTGTGCTTGAGCAGCAACTGCCCCGCCGAGGTGGGGCGCAGCGGGCGGCTGCGCACGATGAGCACCGAACCCACCTGCGCCTCCAGCGCGCGCAGGCGCTGCGAGACGGCCGACTGGGTGACGTTGAGCCGCTGGGCCGCACGCTCGAAGCCCCCCTCCTCCACGATGGCAGCCAGGCATTCGAGGGCGGCGGGATCGTATGTGCTCATGGTGGTGCGTGCGCCTGCGGCGCTTCGGTCGGGGCGCAAATTATAAGCAGCGCTGATATTTTCCCAACAATGTTAATGCTTCCATGAGCGAGGGCAGCGCCAGACCGCTCTGTTTTCAATAGCTTGCAGCGCTTGTTCTGAAAGGGTTTACAGCCATTTTCATTTCAATCTTCGCGGCGGAGAGTACCCGGTGCGGCCAGGTCGGTATTGAGCAGCCGGGTGTCCATCCAGCGCAGCAAGTCCTGCCACATGCTGTGCACCTCGGCCGCGCGCGGCGGCTTGAGCGCATGGTCCAGCTCGATGGTGACCACCGGCATGCCCTGCTGCACGCCGCCGTAGTGCCCCAGCGAGCCGGGGAAGACGCCCACGCGGTCCAGGCGCAGGCGACCCAGGCGCTGCGGCGGCTCGTGCGGGCCGTCGAAGTCGAGCACGCCGTAGGGCGCGTGGATGCTCACCACCAGCTGCGGACGGAATTGGTCCATCTGCGCGTGCAGGAACTGCGACTCGGGTTCGGACAGCGGCGCCGGGCCGGGCCAGCGGCGCGGGTCCTTGCGCGTGCGCTTTTCCCAGTGCAGCGGTGCGTCGCGCTCCCAGCCCGGGGTGTCGAAATTGCGGTTCAGGTCCACGCCGCGCGCGTTCACGCGCGTGGGGCGCGGTGCGAGCAGGCCGTCCGGGTTGAGCACGGGAATGAAGCGCCAGTGCACGGGTCGCCCGGATTTTTCCGCCAGCCCGATCCACTGCAGCGCCAGCGCCGCCGAGGTCAGCTCGTCGCCATGGATGGCGCCCACCACCAGCACGCGCAGCCGGTCCGCGGCAGCGCCCGGAGCGGGCGGGACCACGTCGCGCCAGAACAGCGGCCGCCCCTGCTGCGAACGCTGCCCGCTGGGTTCGAGCCGCGCGGCGCTGCACTGGCGCTGCGTGACGCCCGGCAGGCGCTCAAGGAACAGGGTGCAGGCCGACGGACTGGCGTCCGCCTGTGGCGGCGCAGACGCGCCCAGCGGCGGCGCCGCCAGGAACAGCAGCAGGCCCGGCACCAGGCCCCGGAGCCGCTGCCCGGCGCGCGCCCGCCAGGGCAGGTTCAGGCTCAGCGCCATGGCCGGGCCAAAGACCGCGCCCCAGGGCGGCGGCAGGCGCCCAGGGCGCCGGAGGGGGAGGGCAAGAACATGGGACAACTCGGACGGGCTGCAGGCAATACCCCGTGGCCACGGGAAGGTCAGCGAGCCGGAGATAATAGCGCCCCCACAGCCCTTCGCCTTCCGAGTTGCGCCCCACCCCGCCCCGCCCGTCCCCTTTCTCCGCCCGCGAGTTCCGTGACGCGCTCGGCATGTTTGCCACGGGCGTGACCATCGTGACCGCCAGCGGGCCCGATGGCGTCCCCGTGGGCCTGACGGCCAGTTCCTTCAACTCGGTGGCGCTCACGCCGCCGCTGGTGCTGTGGAGCATGGCGCACCAGACGTCCTCGATGCCGGTGTTCGCCCAGTGCACGCATTACGCCATCCATGTGCTCACGGTGCAGCAGCGCGCGCTGGCCGAACGCTTTGCCACACGCGGCATCGACCGCTGGGCCGGCGTGGCCTGGCAGCCCAGCGCGCAGGGCGTGCCCCTGATCGAGGGCGTGGCGGCGGTGTTCGAATGCGCCAACCGCAGCCAGTACGTGGAGGGCGACCACACCATTTTCGTCGGGCAGGTGGAGCACTGCAGCCACCGGCCGGACGCCTCGCCGCTGCTCTACCACGGCGGCATGTTCTACACCGAGCATCCGCTGGGCCGCCTCTCGCCCACGGTGGCGCGGCCCCTGCACAAGTAACCGGCCGGGCGCACCCGGCGCGGCGCTACTTGGCGGCGTCGGGCAGTTCGATCTTGACCTCCAGCACCTCCAGGTTGTCCTGGCGCTCCAGGTGCACCTTGATGTCGCTGGGGTTGATGGCCACGTACTTGGAAATCACGGCGACGAGCTCGCGCTGCAGCGCGGGCAGGTAGTCGGGTTCGGCGGCGCTGCGGCCGCTGCGCTCGTGCGCCAGGATGATCTGCAGCCGCTCCTTGGCGACGCTGGCGGTCTTTTTCTTCTCGCCGAGCAGGAAGGACAGAAAGGATGCCATGGCTTACTTCGCTCCGAACAGGCGTTTGAAGAAGCCCGGCTTTTCCGCATCAATGAAGCGCAGGGGCCGGTCCTCGCCGAGGAAACGGGCGATCACGTCCTGGTAGGCCTCGGCCACGTCGCTGCCCTTGGCATGGATGGCAGGAATGCCCTGGTTGGACGACTGCAGCACGGCCTCGGACTCGGGGATCACGCCGATGAGCTTGATGCGCAGGATGTCCTGGATGTCCTCCAGGCTCAGCATCTGGCCGTCCTGCACGCGGCTGGGGTTGTAGCGCGTGATGAGCAGGTGCTCCTTGATGGGCTCGCCACCCTCGATGGCGCGCCGCGTCTTGCTCGCCAGCATGCCCAGGATGCGGTCGGAGTCGCGCACGGAGGAGACCTCGGGGTTGGTCACCACCAGGGCCTCGTCGGCGTAGCGCATGGCCAGCAGGGCGCCACTCTCAATGCCCGCGGGCGAATCGCAGACGATGTACTCGAAGCCCATCTCGGCGAGGTCCGCCAGCACCTTCTCCACGCCTTCCTGCGTGAGCGCGTCCTTGTCGCGCGTCTGGCTGGCGGCGAGCACGAACAGGTTGTCGCACTGCTTGTCCTTGATGAGGGCCTGGTTCAGGTTGGCCTCGCCCTGGATGACGTTGATGAGGTCGTACACCACGCGGCGCTCGCAGCCCATGATGAGGTCGAGGTTGCGCAGGCCGACGTCAAAGTCGATGACGGCGGTCTTGAAGCCGCGCAGGGCAAGGCCCGAGGCAAAGCTGGCACTGGTGGTGGTCTTGCCCACGCCACCCTTGCCGGAGGTCACGACAACGATTTTGGCCATGTGTTGGGGTCTCTTGGGGAGGATTGATGGTGAAAGGGATCAGAGCGGCTCGATGAGCAGCTTCTCGCCGTCGAGCCGCACCTGGGCGGGTTTGCCGCGCACGCTCTCGGGCAGCTCGGTTTCGGTGGTGCGGTAAATGCCCGCGATGGAGACCAGCTGCGGCTCCAGGCAGGTGGAGAAGATGCGCGCCGCGGTGTTGCCGCGCGCGCCGGCGATGGCCCGGCCGCGCAGCGGCGCGTAGACGTGGATGTTGCCGTCGGCAATGACTTCGGCGCCGAAGCTCACCACGGCCATGACGATGAGGTCCGTGCCGCGCGCATACACCTGCTGGCCCGAGCGCAGCGGCTTGTCGACGACGACCGCGCCCGGTGCCGCCACCGGGACTTCGACGGGCACCTCGACGCGCACCTCGCGCACCACCTCCTGCACCACTTCACGCGCCTCGCGCGCGGGCGGCGCCTCGGGCGCGGCGATCAGGCCGGCGGCGTGCGCCGCCTCCATCTGCGCCGGGCTGCCGCCGCGCACGGCCACGGGCCGGGTGCGGTGGGCGCGCAGCGCAGCGCACAGGGCGGCGAAGTCGATGGCCTGATCGGCCTCGCGCACGGGCGCCAGGTCGATGAGCACGGGGTCGTTGTCGAAAAACTCCGGATCCCCTGCCAGGCGCTCGGCCAGATCGGCGGCGAACACCGCGGCGTCGGTGGTCTTGAGCACCACCGCTACCGCGGGCAGTTGGGCGCTCTTGAGGTCGAAATGGGAGGTGCGGGAGTGGCCCGCCGTGGTTACGGCCATGGACTGCAGGGTGGAATGGGCGGGCGCGGGAGCGCTCCAGGGTGCGGCAAGTGTACCGTCTGGGGCCGTTGCCGCGGCGACAGGCGCGCCGGCGCGCACGCTCCGATAATGGCGCCCCATGGCCCCCACCCGCAAGCACCACCTCGACGCCCTCGCCATTTCCATCCTCCTGGCCTGCTGCCTGTTCTGGGGCTTTCAGCAGGTGCTGGTCAAGGCCACGGTGGCCGAGGTGGCGCCCATCTTCCAGGCCTTTGTGCGCTTTGCCCTGGCCACGCTGGCCGTGGCGGCCTGGTGCCTGTGGCGCGGCGTGCCGCTGGGCCGGCAGGGCCAGCCGCGCGGCTCGGTGGCGGCGGGGCTGCTGGCGGGGGCGCTGTTTGCGGCGGAGTTCGCCTGCATCTACATCGGGCTGCAGTACACCACGGCTTCGCGGCTCACAGTGTTCCTGTACTGCTCGCCGTTCTGGGTGGCGCTGCTGCTGCCGCGCCTGGTGCCGGGCGAGGGCCTGCGCGGCTGGCAGTGGCTGGGCCTGGCCGGCGCCTTTGCGGGCGTGGCCCTGGCCCTGGGCGACGGCCTGCTGGGCACGACCAACGCCGCCCTGCCGCGCGCCTGGCTGGGCGACCTGCTGGGCCTGGCCGCCAGCCTGATGTGGGCGCTGACCACGCTGGTACTGCGCGCCACGCCGCTGGGCCGGGTGGACCCGGCGCGGCAGTTGTTCTACCAGGTGGCCGTGAGCACGGCCGTGCTGCCGCTGCTCTCGCTCGCGCTGGGTGAGCGCTGGAGCCTGGACTGGAGCGCGTTCGCCAGCGTCTCGCTGCTGCTGCAGGCGCTGGTCGGCGCCTTCGCCAGCTACCTGGCCTGGATGTGGCTGCTGGTGCATTACCCGGCGACGAAGATTTCCGTGTTCGTCTTCCTCACCCCGGTGTTCGCCCTGCTGTTCGGCACGCTGTGGCTGGGCGAGCATGTGACGCCGGGCCTGCTGGCCGCGCTGGCGCTGGTCGCGGCGGGCATCGTGCTGGTGAACCGCAAGCCCGCACAGGCCTGAAAAGAAAACAGCCCCTAGCGCTTGTGGGGCAAGCGCCAGGAGCTATCAAATCAAGAGCATTTTGCAACCCGCCCCAGCGCTGCGGCGGGGCGGACCTGCCACCGCTCAGGGGACGTTGACCGCCGGCAGGCCGGACAGCGCCATGGCCAGTTCCTTCTCGTCGTAGGCTTCTTCCTTGAGCTCGCCCGCGAAGTACTTCTGGTAGGCCGCCATGTCGAAGTGGCCGTGGCCGCACAGGCCGAAGAGGATGGTCTCGCTCCTGCCCTCGCGCTTGCAGCGCAGGGCTTCCTCGATGGCACCCTTGACGGCGTGGTTGGCTTCCGGCGCCGGCACGATGCCTTCGGTGCGCGCGAACAGCACGCCGGCCTCGAAGCACTGGTTCTGCGTGTAGGCCACGGCCTCCATCAGGCCCAGCTCCTTGGCGTGCGACACCATGGGCGCCATGCCGTGGTAACGCAGGCCGCCGGCGTGGAAGCCCGGCGGCGTGAAGGTGCTGCCCAGGGTGTGCATCTTGGTCAGCGGCGTCATGTGGCCGGTGTCGCCGTAGTCGTAGGCGTACTTGCCGCGCGTGAGCGAGGGGCAGGCCGCAGGCTCCACGGCCACGATGCGCGGCTTGGGGCCGCCGCGCAGGCCGTGGCCGATGAAGGGGAAGGCAATGCCGGCAAAGTTGGAGCCGCCGCCGGTGCAGCCCACCACCACGTCGGGCCAGGCGTCGGCCATCTGCATCTGCTCCATGGCCTCCAGGCCGATCACCGTCTGGTGCAGCAGCACGTGGTTGAGCACCGAGCCCAGCGCGTATTTGGTGTCGTCGCGCTGCACGGCCAGCTCCACGGCTTCGGAGATGGCGATGCCCAGGCTGCCCGGGTGGTCGGGGCGCTGCGCGAGCACGCTGCGGCCGTACTGCGTTTCGGTGGACGGCGAGGGCAGGCAGCGCGCGCCGTAGGTTTCCATCACAGCGCGGCGGTAGGGCTTCTGGTCGTACGACACGCGCACCTGGAACACCAGCACCTCCAGGTCGAACAGACTGCCCGCGAACGACAGCGAGGTGCCCCACTGGCCCGCGCCGGTCTCGGTGGTCAGGCGCTTGACGCCGGCCTGCTGGTTGTAGAAGGCCTGCGGGATCGCGGTATTGGGCTTGTGGCTGCCGGCGGGGCTCACGCCCTCGTACTTGTAGAAGATCTTGGCGGGCGTGCCCAGGGCCTTTTCCAGCCGGTGCGCGCGGTACAAAGGCGCGGGGCGCCACAGGCGGTAGATCTCGCGCACGGGCTCGGGGATCTCGATCTCGCGCTCCTGGCTCACCTCCTGCAGGATCAGCTCCATGGGGAACAGCGGCGCCAGGTCGTCCGGGCCCACGGGCTGGTGCGTGCCCGGGTGCAGCACGGGCGGCAGGGGCTGGGGCAGATCGGCCTGCAGGTTGTACCAGGCCTTGGGCATCTGGCTCTCTTGCAGCAGGAACTTGGTTTGACCGCTCATCGCTGGGTTCTCCTTGGGTGGGTGGGGACGGGTGGCGCACAGCCCATGGCCTGGCCGCACGCACGGCCGGGCCATGGTAGCAGCGCGGGGCTGCGGGTTTTCCTGGGTCAGGCCGGGACGGAGGCCGCCCGGCGTGCAGCAAAGTCCACGTACCAGTCCAGGCAGCCGGGGTTGGCCATGGCGTCGCGGTTGACCACCTTCTCCAGCGGCTGGCCCAGCAGCAGCTTCTTGATGGGCAGCTCCTGCTTCTTGCCGCTCAAGGTGCGCGGCACCTCGGCCACGGCGACGATGTCGTCGGGCACGAAGCGCGGCGACAGCGCCGTGCGGATGGCGCCGCTGATGCGCGCGCGCAGGGCCTCGTCCAGCACGTGGCCGGGGCGCAGCACCACGAACAGCGGCATGTAGCTCTCGCGGCCCAGGTATTCCAGGTCCACCACCAGGCTGTCGAGCACCTCGGGCAGGGCCTCCACGGCGCTGTAGAGCTCGCTGGTGCCCATGCGCAGGCCGTGGCGGTTGATGGTGGCGTCCGAGCGGCCGTAGATCACGCAGCCGTCCTCCAGGCGCGTGCCGATCTGGATCCAGTCGCCATGGCGCCAGACGGCGCCCATGGCGGCCGGGCCGTCGCCGCCGCCGGGGCGGCGGCCGTGGCCGGGCGGGTACATGTCGAAGTAGCTCGCCAGGTAGCGCGCGCCGCTGTCGTCGCCCCACAGGTACAGGGGCATGGAGGGGATGGGCTGGGTGCACACCAGCTCGCCCACGGCGTCGTACACGGGCCGGCCCTGCTCGTCCCAGGCCTCGACAGCCGCGCCCAGCATGCGGCACTGCATCTTGCCGGGGGTCTGCGCCAGCTCGCGGCTGCCGCCGATGAAGGCGCCGGCGAAGTCGGTACCGCCGGAGATGTTGCACCACCAGATGCCGTCGGGGCGGCCGCCGTCCACCCCGGCCTCGGCCATGAAGCGCGTGCCCCAGGCCTGCACCTCGGCCGAGAGCGGCGAGCCCGTGGAGCCCAGGGCACGGATGCGCCGCAGGTCGCCGCACTGCGCCGGGGTGATGCCCGCCTTCATGCAGTTGGCGTAGAAGGCCGCGCCGGCGCCGAAGAAGCTCACGCCGGTCTCGGAGGCGAAGCGCCACAGCAGGGCCCAGTCGGGCCGCTCCTTGCTGCCCGCGGGGTTGCCGTCGAAGATCACGCAGGTGATGCCGGCCAGCAGGCCGCCGACCTGGGCGTTCCACATCACCCAGCCCGTGGAGCTGTACCAGTGGTAGCGCTCGCCCCAGCTGTTGGGCGCGTAGCTGCAGCCCAGGTCGTTGTGCAGCGCGCCCAGTTGCAACTGCACCAGGATCATGCCGCCATGGCCGTGCACGATGGGCTTGGGCAGGCCGGTGGTGCCGCTGGAGTAGACGATCCACAGCGGGTGGTCGAACGGCAGCCAGAGCGGCTCGAACAGCGCGGTTTCAGCCTCTTCCTTGCCCACAGCCCTTGCCCAGCTTGCGCAACCAGCTACCGAAACCGTAGCATCGAGATTGCCCCACAGCAGCGTGTGCTGCACCGTGGGCAGGCCCGCGCGCAGCTCGGCGAGCACGCCCAGGCGCTCGTGCGCGCGCCCGGCGTAGACCACGCCATCGGCGGCGATGAGCACCTTGGGCTCGATCTGGCGGAAGCGGTCGAGCACGGCCGCCGTGCCCATGTCGGGCGCGCAAATGCTCCACACCGCGCCAATGCTCACGGTGGCGAGGAAGGCGACGATGGCCTCGGGCACGTTGGGCAGGTAGGCGGCCACGCGGTCGCCCGGCTGCACGCCCTGCTCCTGCAGGTGCAGCGCCAGCGAGGCCACCTGGCGGCGCAGCGCGGGCCAGGTCATCTCGCGGTGTTCGCGCCGCTCGTTGCTGCTGACGATGGCGGGCATGCCGGCGGCGTGCGCGGCGTCCACGTGGCGCAGCACCTGGTGCGCAAAATTGACCTGCGCCCCGGGAAACCACTCGGCCTGCGGCATGCGGTTGTGCGCCAGCACAGCGCTGTGCGGCGTGGGCGACTGGATGTCGAAATAGTCCCAGATGCTCTGCCAGAAGGCGTCCAGGTCGGTGGTGGACCAGCGCCACAGGGCGTCGTAATCGGCAAAGGCCAGGCCGCGCTCGCGCTGCAGCCAATCCTGGTACAGGCGGATTTGCGGGATATAGGGCGGGGGGGTGGTACGGCGTGTCTCCATGGCGACGCAGCGTAGCACCGCACGCACCCCGGCGCCACCCGGGAGCGTCGCGCAATCGACAGCAGGGGATTGCGGCGCCCACCGCGCCTGCGCCCGCAGGGCGCACTACCATTGCCCCATGCAACACAGTGACGTCCTCATCGTCGGCGCGGGCCCCGCGGGTCTGTCGCTGGCCATCGCCCTGGCGCAGGCCGGGTTCAGCGCCACGCTGGTCGAGCAGCAGGAGGCCCCGGCCCTGGCGGCGCCGGCGCCCGATGGGCGCGAGATCGCCCTCACGCACCCCAGCGTAGCCCTGCTGCAACGCCTGGGCACCTGGGATCTGCTGGCCCCCGAGGAAGTGGGCCTGCTGCGCGCCGCCCAGGTGCACGACGGCCCCGTGGGCCAGCAAAGCGCCATGCACCTGCACGCCGGCGGCAGCGGCGTGGAACACCTGGGCTGGATCGTGCCCAACCACGCGCTGCGCCGCACGGCCTACGCGGTGGCGGCGCGCACGCCGGGGGTGCAGATCATCACCGGCGCGCGCGTCACGCAGGTGCACACCCTGGGCGGCGCGGCCACGCTGGAATACACGCCTGCCGGCGCCAGCGCCCCCGAGCGCCTGCAGGCCCCGCTGCTGGTGGCCGCGGACAGCCGCTTCTCGGCCACGCGGCGCAGCCTGGGCATGGGCGCCTCCATGCACGACTTCGGCCGCACCGTCATCGTCTGCCGCATGCGGCACGAGCGGCCGCACGGCGAGATCGCGCACGAGTGCTTCGGCTACGAGCGCACGCTCGCCATCCTGCCCCTGCCCGACGACCTGGTCGAACGCGGCCCGCAGTGCTCCGCCGTGGTGACGGCGGGCACGGCCGAGGCGCAGGCCCTGCTGGCCCTGGCGCCGCAGGACTTTGCCGCGCAGGTGCAGCAGCAGTTCCAGCAGCGCCTGGGCGCCATGCGCCTGGTGGGCGAGCGCCATGCCTACCCGCTGGTGGCCGTGTACGCGCACCGCTTTGCGGGCACGCGCTGCGCGCTGCTGGGCGACGCCGCCGTGGGCATGCACCCGGTCACGGCGCATGGCTTCAACCTCGGGCTGGCGGGCGTGCAGACCCTCACCCGCACCCTGGCCGAGGCGCGTGCGCGCGGCCAGGACATCGGCGACCCCGGCGTGCTGCAGCACTACGCCAGCGCCCACCACCGCCACGCCTGGCCCCTGTTCCAGGGCACCAACGCCATCGTGCGCCTGTACACCGACCCGCGCCCCCTGCCCCGCCTGCTGCGCCAGGCCGTGCTGACCGGCGCGCGCCACCTGCCGCCGCTGCAGGCGCTCATCGTGAGCCAGCTCACGGGGCGGCGGCCCGCCTGGCCGGCGGCGTCCTGACGCGGCGCCTTCCACGGCGGCCCGAATCACTTAGTTTTTGATAGCTGCCAGCGCCCCATCCACGGGCGCCAGCGGCTTTTTTTGCCATAAATCCTGCGCACGGGCGCCAAACCCTCTACCATCGCTGCACTTTTCCTTACAAGGAGTCCAACAATGGGAATGTTTCAATGGACCGAGCGTGCGGCCGGGGTGCTGCAATCGGGCGGGGTGATCGCGCCGGACGAGCGCCTGCCCTGGGCGCAGACGGGGCTCATGGGCGTGCAGCACGTGATCGCCATGTTCGGCGCGACGGTGCTCGCGCCCATCCTCATGGGGTTCGACCCCAACCTGGCCGTGCTCATGAGCGGCATAGGCACGCTGATCTTCTTCCTCATCACCGGCGGCAAGGTGCCGAGCTATCTGGGCTCCTCGTTCGCCTTCATCGGCGTGGTGATCGCCGCCACGGCCTATGCGGGCCAGGGGGCGAACGCCAACATCGGCGTGGCGCTGGGCGGCATCATCGCCTGCGGCGCGATCTACGCGCTGGTGGGCGTGGTGGTGCACCTGGCCGGCACGGGCTGGATCGAGCGCTTCATGCCACCCGTGGTCACGGGCGCCGTGGTGGCCGTGATCGGGCTCAACCTGGCGCAGATCCCCATCAAGAACATGGCGGCCAACAACTTCGAGAGCTGGATGCAGGCGCTCACCTTCGTCTGCGTGGCGCTGGTGGCCGTGTTCACGCGCGGCATGGTGCAGCGGCTGCTGATCCTCGTGGGGCTGCTGGTCGCCAGCGTGGCCTACGCCGTGCTGACCAACGGCCTGGGCCTGGGCAAGCCGCTGGACCTCTCGGGCGTGGCGCAGGCGGCCTGGCTGGGCATGCCGCAGTTCCACGCGCCGGTGTTCAGCGCGCCGGCCATGCTGCTCATCGCCCCCGTGGTCATCATCCTGGTGGCCGAGAACCTGGGCCACATCAAGGCCGTGACGGCCATGACCGGGCGCAACCTGGACCAGTACATGGGCCGCGCCTTCCTGGGTGACGGCATCGCCACCATGGTGAGCGGCGCCGCCGGCGGCACGGGCATGACGACCTATGCCGAGAACATCGGCGTGATGGCGGCCACGCGCATCTACTCCACGGCCGTGTTCCTCGTGGCCGCGCTGATCGCCGTGCTGCTGGGCTTCTCGCCCAAGTTCGGCGCGCTGATCCAGGCCATCCCGCTGCCGGTGATGGGCGGCGTCTCCATCGTGGTGTTCGGCCTGATCGCCATCGCGGGCGCCAAGATCTGGGTGGACAACCGCGTGGACTTCGGCCAGAACCACAACCTGCTGGTCGCGGCGATCACGCTGATCCTGGGCACGGGCGACTTCACGCTCAAGTTCGGCGACTTCGCGCTCGGCGGCATCGGCACCGCCACCTTCGGCGCCATCCTGCTGCACGCGCTGCTGCGCCGCGGCCGCTGACCGGCCAGCGGCCGCACTAGGGTAAACCCTCGGATCGGGAAGCGCCCCGGATACACTCCGGGGCTTGTTCCGCCGCCCGCAGCGCGGCTTCCGAGGAGTTTGCCCATGTCTGACCACCCACGCATCCACCACCCCGCCCTGCGCCAGCGCATCATGTCGGCCGACGAGGCCGCCGCGCTGATCCCGGCAGGCGCCAACGTGGGCATGAGCGGGTTCACCGGTTCGGGCTCGCCCAAGTCCGTGCCGCAGGCGCTGGCCCGGCGCATCGAGCGCCTCAACGCCCAGGGCCAGGGCTTCAAGATCGGCCTGTGGACCGGCGCCTCCACCGGCCCCGAGCTCGACGGCGCGCTCGCCCAGGTCGATGGCATCGAGATGCGCATGCCCTACCAGTCCGACCCGACCTGCCGCCAGCGCATCAACGCCGGCCAGATGCAGTACATGGACATCCACCTCTCGCACGTGGCGCAGTTCGTGTGGTTCGGCTTCATGGGCCACCTCGACGTGGCGGTGGTCGAAGTGGCCGGCATCCTGCCCGACGGGCGCCTCATCCCCTCGGCCTCCGTGGGCAACAACAAGACCTGGCTGGACCTGGCCGACAAGGTGATCCTGGAGGTCAACCACCGCCAGAACGCCGGCCTGGAGGGCATGCACGACATCTACTACGGCACCGACCTGCCGCCCAACCGCCGCCCCATCCCGCTGCTGCGCCCCGACGACCGCATCGGCGAGGCCTACCTGCGCTGCGACCCGAGCAAGGTCATCGCCGTGGTGGAGACGCACGCGCCCGACCGCAACCCGGCCTTCACGCCGCCCGACGAGAACTCGCAGCGCATCGCCGGCCACATCATCGACTTCCTGCAGCACGAGGTGAAGGCCGGGCGCATGCCCAAGGAGCTGCTGCCGCTGCAGTCGGGCGTGGGCAACATCGCCAACGCCGTGCTGGCGGGCCTGAACGAGGGGCCGTTCGAGAACCTCACGGCCTACACCGAGGTGCTGCAGGACGGCATGCTCGACATGCTGCGCTCGGGCAAGCTGCGCAGCGCCTCGGCCACGGCGCTGTCGCTGAGCCCGCAGGCCGCCGCCGACTTCAACGAGAACATCGACTTCTACCGCCAGCGCATCGTGCTGCGCCCGCAGGAGATCAGCAACCACCCCGAGGTCATCCGGCGCCTGGGCCTGATCTCCATGAACGCCATGATCGAGGCCGACATCTACGGCAACGTCAACTCCACCCACCTCATGGGCACCAGCATCATGAACGGCATCGGCGGCTCGGGCGACTTCGCGCGCAACGCCTACCTGTCGATCTTCATGACGCCCTCGCTGGCCAAGGGCGGCGCCATCTCCTGCATCGTCCCCATGGCCTCGCACGTGGACCACACCGAGCACGACGTGCAAATCCTCGTCACCGAGCAGGGCCTGGCCGACCTGCGCGGCCACTCGCCCTCGCAACGCGCCGAGATCATCATCGAGCGCTGCGCCCACCCCGACTACCGCGACGCGCTGCGCGACTACGTGGCACGCGCCAAAAAGGGCTCCCTGGGCCAGCACACGCCGCACCTGCTCGACGAGGCCCTGGGCTGGCACCGCCGCTACGTGCAGACCGGCAGCATGCGCGACTAAGGCACGACAACCCCCTGTGGCGCTGCGCGCCTTCCCCCTTCTCTCGCGTTGCTGCGCAACGCGGGAAGGGGGACGCCACCAGCGCGGCGGGGCGGCCCTTGCGCGGTGGCCGCTGGCCTGGGCCGCGCCGGTTCCCGACGCCGCTTGCGAAGCGCAGCGTGATGGACTGAAGGCATCGTCACGCCAGCGACGCCGGTCCGCGCACGGGCCGGCCCATAATGGCCTCTCCCGCGCGGCCCGGCCGCGCCCGCCTACCGACCGCACCATGCCGACGATCTGGAAAAAACCCATCTCCCTGGAACTGCTCAACCAGACCAACGCCCACACCGCCGCCACCCACCTGGGCATCGAAATCACCGAGGTGGGCGACGACTTCCTGCGCGGGCGCGTGCCCGTGGACGAGCGCACGCGCCAGCCCTTCGGCATCCTGCATGGCGGCGTGAGCGTGGTGCTGGCCGAGACGCTGGGCTCCATCGGCGCCTTCTACGCCTGCCCCGAAGGCCACCGCGGCGTGGGCCTGGACATCAACGCCAACCACATCCGCGCCGTCAGCAGCGGCTGGGTCACGGGCACGGCGCGCGCCGTGCACATCGGCCGCACCACGCAGGTGTGGCAGATCGACATGGAGAACGAGGCCGGCGAGACCACCTGCGTCTCGCGCATCACCATGGCGATCCTGGGGCCGAAATAGAGAACACCCCCCTGTGCGGCTGCGCCGCTTCCCCCCGCTCTCGCATGGCTGCGCCATGCGGGCAGGGGGACGCCACCGGCGCGGCGGGGCGGCCCTTGCGCGGTGGCTGCTGGTCTGAGCGCCCGCCCGTTGTCGGCCCGCCGTCGGGCGGCCCTCAGGCGCGGGGCCGGGGGGTGCGCGCGCCTTCGCGCTGCTTCTTGCGCAGGAAGACGGCGATGTCCTTGTCGTAGCGCCGGATGTGCAGCGAGAGCCAGTCGCGCAGCAGCATCGAGAGCCGGGGCGCCACGGTGATGCTGCCGGCGTGGTATTTCTCCTGCAGGTCGCGCAGGTCGGCGACGAAGCTGTCGTGCCCCGCGCGGTGCTGGGCCAGTTGCGGGTAGCCGATGGTCTCCATGTAATGCTCTTCGCGCCGGATGTGCTCCAGCGTGTCGCGCACCAGTTCATCCAGAAGCCGGGCCACGATCTCCTGCCCCCGGCCCTCGCTGGTGGCCGTGTGCAGTTCGTTCACCTGGCGCACCAGCGTCTGGTGGTCCTGGTCGATCGGCCCCTGGTCGACCTCCATGTCGTCCGCCCATTCGAAATATGCCACCGTCGATCCTCCGTGTGCTGTGTGGTGCCTGTGCTGCGGGGGCTCAGGCCGATCCCTGGTAGGACAGGGAAGGCGTTTCCTGCCCCAGCTTGAACACGCTGATGGACCGCACCAGGTTTTGCGCCTGGTGCTCCAGGGCCTGGGCCGCGGCCGCGGCCTGCTCGACGAGCGCCGCGTTCGACTGCGTGACCTGGTCCATCTGGCCCATGGCCTGGTTGATCTGGTCGATACCGGACGACTGGTCCTGGCTGGCCAGGGTGATCTCGCCCATGATGTCGGTCACCCGGCGCACGTTGACCACGATTTCGTCCATGGTGCTGCCGGCGCGCTCGACCTGCTGGCAGCCCTCGGTGACGTTGTTGACCGAGGCCTCGATCAGGCCCTTGATCTCCTTGGCCGCCTCGGCCGAGCGGCTGGCCAGGCTGCGCACCTCGCTGGCCACCACGGCAAAGCCCCGGCCCTGTTCGCCCGCGCGCGCCGCTTCCACGGCCGCGTTGAGCGCCAGGATATTGGTCTGGAAGGCGATGGAGTCGATGACGCCGATGATGTCGGCAATCTTGCGCGAGGAGGTGTTGATCTGCTCCATGGTCTGCACCACCTGCGAGACCACCGCGCCGCCCTTGACGGCCACCTGCGAGGCCGACTCCGCGATGTGGTTGGCGCGCTTGCCGTGCTCGAAGTTCTGCTTCACGGTGTCGGCCAGCTCCTCCATGGAGGCGGCCGTCTGCTCCAGCGCGCTGGCCTGCTCCTCGGTGCGCGAGGACAGGTCGGTGTTGCCCGCGGCGATCTGGCTGGTGGCCGAGGCGATGGCCTCGGAGCCGCGGCGCACGTCGGCGACGATGCGCACCAGGCTGTCGTTCATGTTGCGCAGGGCCTGCAGCAGCTCGCCGGTTTCGTCGCGCCCCGTCACCTCGATCTGGCTGCCCAGGTCGCCCGCCGCCACGCTCTGCGCCACGCTGACCGCGCGGCGCAGCGGGCGGGTGATGGACACGGTGATGCCGTAGGCCAGTGCGGCACCCAGCAGCAGCGCGACCCCGCCCAGCACGAGCATCACGACACGGGCGCTGCGGATGTCGGCCAGCGCCTGCTGGCCGTCGGTCTCGGCGAGCTTGCGCTGCAGCGCGGTCAGGCCGTTGATGGGCTCTTGCAGGGCGTCCAGCGCGGGCAGGGTTTCGGACTGGAGCAGGGCCACGGCGCCGTCGCGGTTGCCCGCATCGACCAGTTCGGCCACGCGCGTGAACGACTGCACGTACTTGCCGCGCAAGTCCTTGAGCCGCGCCAGCAAGGCCTTGCCTTCGGGCAGGTAGACCTTGCGGTCGAGCAGGGCCAGGGCGTCGTCGATGGTCTTCTTGTTGACGCCGATATCGGCCTTGATGGCCTGCAGCCGCGCCGCATCGGTGGCCAGCACCAGCTCCATGGTGCGGCGCGCGTTGGCGCGCGTGGTGGCATTGATGACGTTGGCGGCCTCGGCCTTGACCCAGTCGTCTTCGACGATGCGGGTATTGAGGGCCGCCACCGAGCCAAAGCGCAGCAGCCCCACCACGACGATGGCCAGCATCATCACGATCAACAGGCCGAAGGTCAGGCCCAGGCGTGTGCCGATCTTCATGTCGCTCATCCGCATATGCACCCCGTTCTGGCAAGCATTTGTAAACGGACGATTCTGCCTGCTTTCGCAGCGCAGGCTGCGAAAGCCGGGCTGCCAGAGCACGCCGGGGGTTGCGGCCCTCCCATGCGGGCGCCGCCAGAGCAAGCATGAAAATGGGTTTTTGCGCTGATGGAGAAAGCGCAGAAGGCTACATTTTCAATAGCAAATCGGCGTACTCACTCCTGTTGTGCGCGCGCCAGACGCTCGCTCTTCCAGTACACATCGTCGCCGCCATCCATGCGGTTGAGCACGCGCGCGAGTACGAACATCAGGTCCGAAAGGCGGTTGAGGTAGTGGCGCGGCGTCTCGCGCACCGCCTCCTGTGCGCCCAGGGCCACCACGGCGCGTTCGGCGCGGCGCGCCACGGTGCGGCACACATGCGCCTGGGCAGCGGCGCGCGTGCCGGCGGGCAGGATGAACTCCTGCAGGCGCGGCAGCGTGGCGTTGTGCTGCGCCAGCGCCTGGTCGAGCTGCAGCACGGCGGACTCCTGCAGCAGCGCGAAGCCGGGAATGGACAGCTCGCCGCCCAGGTTGAAGAGCTGGTGCTGCACGTCGATCAGCAGCTCGCGCACCGCCGGCGGCAGCGGCTCGCACAGCAGCAGGCCGATGTGGGAATTGAGCTCGTCCACGTCGCCCAGGGCCGCGATGCGCGGATGGCTTTTGGGCACGCGCGTGTTGTCGCCCAGGCCGGTGCTGCCATCGTCGCCGGTGCGCGTGGCGATCTGTGTGAGTCGTTTGCCCATGGGGTGCCTCCTAGCGGTGTGGGCCGCATTGTGCGGGAGCGGCAATGCCCCTACCGGCGTTACATGGCGCTCGGAAATGTTGGCGCGGGCAACAGCAGGCAAAAGGGCTGGCCCCGGGCGCCGGGCTGCGATGCAATGAAGCCGTGTCCCACTCTGGTCGAGGATGGATCCGATGAAACCCGCAAGCCCGCGCCCCTTCGCTTTTGACTCCCGCAGCGTGATGCTGTTCGCCGCCCTGACCATGGGCGGCGCCGCGTCCGTGCGCGCCCAGACCCCGGCGGCCCCGCCCGCTGCGCGCACGCAGGTCTCACCGTTCGCCACGGGGACAGCGGCGCCCGCACCGTCGCCCGCCGACGCGGCCTTCGACCGCGCCGACACCAACCACGACGGCCAGCTCAGCCCCGAGGAAGCCCAGGCCCTGCCGGCCATTGCCAACCGCTTCGAGCAGCTCGACCAGAACCGCGACGGCATGCTCTCGCGCGAGGAGTTCTACGAAGGCGTGAAGTACTGAGGCCGCAAGGCGGCGCGGGAACGGGGCCCGGGGGCGGGTGGTATTCTTTTCCCCCCAGGAGACCGCCATGAATGCCCCCGCCGACGCCACCCACCTGCTGCCCACCATCGCCCTGCGGCCCGTGCCGCAGGCACTGCTCGACGCGCTGGCGCAGCGCTTTGGCGCGCAGTGCTCCACCGCCCTGGCCGTGCGCGAGCAGCATGGGCGCGACGAGGGATCGCTGCAGGCGCCGCCACCCGCGGCCGTGGTGTTCGCCGAGAGCACGCAGGACGTGCAGGACGCCGTGCGCCTGGCCGCGCAATACGGTGTGCCGGTGATCCCCTACGCCGCCGGCTCCTCGCTCGAAGGCCACCTGCTCGCCGTGCAGGGCGGCATCAGCATCGACCTGAACCGCATGAACCGCGTGCTGAGCATCCACGCCGAGGACCTGACGGTGACCGTGCAGCCCGGCATCACGCGCAAGCAGCTCAACGACGCCGTCAAGGACACGGGCCTGTTCTTCCCCATTGACCCCGGCGCCGACGCCAGCATCGGCGGCATGGCCGCCACGCGCGCCAGCGGCACCAACGCCGTGCGCTACGGCACCATGCGCGAGAACGTGCTCGCGCTGGAGGTGGTGACGGCCAGCGGCGAGGCCATCCGCACCGGCACGCGCGCCAAGAAGAGCAGCGCAGGCTACGACCTCACGCGCCTGCTGGTGGGCAGCGAGGGCACGCTGGGCATCATGACCGAGCTGACCATCCGCCTCTACCCGCTGCCCGAGGCGGTGAGCGCCGCCATCGGCTCCTTCCCCAGCATCGAAGCGGCGGTGCGCACCGTCATCCAGACCATCCAGCTGGGCGTGCCCATTGCGCGCTGCGAACTCATCGACCGGCACGCCGTGCGTGCCGTGAACCGGCACAGCAAGCTCGGCCTGCGCGAGGAACCGCTGCTCCTGATGGAATTCCACGGCTCGCCCGCCAGCGTGCAGGAGCAGGCCGAGACCGTGCAGGCCCTGGCCCAGGAGCAGGGCGGCACGGCCTTCGAATGGGCCACCACGCCCGAGGAGCGCACGCGCCTGTGGACGGCGCGGCACAACGCCTACTTTGCCGCGCTGCAGACCCAGCCCGGCTGCAAGGCCATCACCACCGACGCCTGCGTGCCCATCTCGCGCCTGGCCGATGCGCTGCTCGCCTCGGTGCACGAGGCCGACGCCAGCGGCCTGCCCTATTTCATCGTGGGCCATGTGGGCGACGGCAACTTCCACTTCGGCTACCTGATCGACCCGGCCCGTCCCGCCGAGCGCGAGCGCGCCGAACAGCTCAACCACCAACTGGTGGCGCGCGCCCTGCAACTGGGCGGCACCTGCACGGGCGAACATGGCGTGGGCATCCACAAAATGGGCTTTCTGCGCGACGAGGCCGGCACCGGCGCCGTGGCCATGATGCGCGCCATCAAACAGGCGCTGGACCCGCAGAACATCATGAATCCGGGCAAGATCTTCAGCCTGTGAACCGCTACCCCGTGCATCCGTTCACGCTCTATTCAAAATTCCCACTTGCCTCAATGATGGGCAGAGAAGACCGCCTGAGCTGACCAGGCCCCGAACGCTCCATGCACGCGCATGGGAGTCGGGGAATCAAGTCTTCTCGTCCTGCGGCAATGCCATCCAGGTCTGCCACAGCCCTACCGCCTCGCGCTGATAGTCCTTCATCCTCTGCACAAGCGCCGCATGCGCATCGGATGTCATGAGTTCTGGTGGCAGCAAAGGGTCGCGGACCAAGCTGCTGATCACAGCACGCCCCAACAACAGAGACTCCCGCACCGCAGCGTCCAGCTTGATTTTCAGCAAGCGCCTGCTACTTTGCTCCAGCGCCTTGTGCTGGCGCTGGTAATTCGCCAGCAGCGCTTCGACATCCCACAGCCGGCACGCTTCCGCCTGCCGCGCCGCGTCCAGTCCGTCCATGCGGAACACCAGTGCCTGCGGCGCAAGCCCCAGTTCCAGTAACTGCGAGCGCACCGCCGACACGCCGCCCCTGAGGTTGTCGGGCCGTACATGCAGACCCGGCTGGAATGGCACCAAGCCCCGCAACTCCAGTGCCAGGCTGTGGCGCCGCCAAGCGGTCTTGTCGGAGCGCAGGACTCCGGCATCCTGCACTGCCAGCCAGTGGCCGCACCAGGCAACCGCTTGCGCTCCCTTGTGCTGCCAGTCGTCGACATCGCGTGCCAGCGCCGGGCCAGAGCGGTTCAGCGCATAACTGCCGCGTGCACTGTGAGCGATCTTGCCCTGATCAACCAAGCGCGTCAGGCCAACCCGGATCGCGGTTGGCGTCATCCCCATCAAGCTGCCGGCACGGCACATCACCGATACGGGCAAGCTGCCACCGTGCGCCATCAGCAAATCCAGGATCAAGTCCGGCGCCGCAGGCGAGGCAACCCCAATATTACATATAGTTTCCATGTTTGCGTAATAAAGAAATATTTCTTAGCATAGCCAGCAATTGAATTTATATGTAATTTTGACTGGGCCAAACCAGGCCCAACAGCAAAGGGGAAGCGATGCCCATCGTGTCATTCAGCGCAGACGAAGCCGTCTGCACCATCACCATCAACCGGCCGGAGAAGCGCAATGCGGTCAACGGTCCAGTAGCCGCGGAACTGCGTACGGCTTTCGAGCGCTTTGAGAACGACAGTGCATTGCGCGTCGCCATTCTGACCGGGGCCGGCGGCCACTTTTGCGCCGGAGCCGACCTGGGCGCGACCTCCGACCCCATTCTGCGCAATGAACTCGACCCCGATGGCGGCGGCAGCGGCCCGATGGGCCCAACGCGCATGGCGCTGAGCAAGCCCTTGATAGCGGCGGTCAACGGCTATGCCGTCGCTGGCGGTCTGGAACTGGCCTTGCTGGCCGACATGCGGGTGGCCGACGAGGATGCCATCTTCGGCGTGTTTTGCCGACGCTGGGGCGTACCGCTGATAGACGGTGGCACTGTGCGCCTGCCGCGCGTGGTCGGCATGGGCCGCGCGCTCGACCTGATCCTGACAGGCCGACCAGTGGCGGCACCGGAGGCGCTGGCAATGGGCCTGGTCAACCGCATCACCCCGCCCGGCGGCGCCTTGGCGACAGCGCAGGAACTGGCACGCCAGATCGCTGGCTTCCCACAGCAATGCATGCTGGCCGATCGCCGCTCTGCTTATGAACAGTGGAGCCTGCCGCTGGCTGAAGCGATACGCCGTGAAGGCGCACAAGGTACGCCGATGGTGTCTGCTGAAGGTGAGGCCGGCGCTGCCCGCTTCATGCAGGGCGCCGGTCGCCACGGCAAGTTCAGTGACTGAGCTGCAACCGCAGGCTCGCAGGAAATGGCACTAGCACCCTTGTTTGTGCTGCCCGATTTGTTTTTCGCCCCCAGAGATCATCATGAATTCCACCGCCGCGTTCTCCGCATCCGCCCCAGCGCAAGCCAGCAGTCCGACCTACCATGAACTGATTCGGCGTGGCGCGCAACAACACGGAGCGCGAACCGCGATCGTATTTGGCGATCGCAGCATGAGCTTCACTGAAGTTGACAACCTCAGCAGTCGACTGGCGCATGCACTCCTGGGTGGAGGCATTGCGCCACGCACCCGGATCGGCCTGCTGCTCAACAACAGCCTGTACAGCGTTCCACTCGATTTCGCCTGCGTCAAGGCGGGCATCAACCGCGTGCCGCTGAATGCACGGCTGTCGCTGGAAGAGCACGCCCGGATGCTGAAGGAAACGGGCTGCCAATACCTGATTTTCGGCGCCGACCTGGCCGAGCGCGCCAAGGCCCTGGGCGCAGCGCTGCCGTCGCTTCAATGCCTGGGGCTGGATGCCAAACTGGCGGACGGGCGCGACCTGATCGAAGAAGCGCAACAGCAGCCGGCAAGCTGGCCCGAGATCGAAGTGCACCCGGACGACATCGTCCTCACGCTGTTTACTTCGGGCACCACTGGCACCCTGAAGGCTGCGCAGCACACCCAGTCGTCGTATGCGGCGATCTGCCGCAATGTGCTGTTGAACCTGCTGCCCGCTGCGCAGGACGACTCGATGCTGCATGCCGCTTCCATGATCCACGCCAGCGGGGTATTCGTGCTGCCGTTCTGGCTGCGTGGCGGCCGTACCGTGATTATGTCCGGCTTCGAACCGGGCCTGTTCCTGCGCACGATTGAGGCCGAACGCATTACCGCCATCAACCTGGTGCCGACCATGATGCAGATGCTGTTCGAGCATGCCGACATCGCCTCGACCAATGTCAGTTCGCTGCGCACCGTGATCTATGGTGCCTCGCCGATGCCGCGCGCCATCATCCAGCGCGGCATGGAGTTATGGGGTCAGCACCGCTTCTGGCAATACTACGGCCAGACCGAAGTACCGCTGTGCCTCGCGGTGCTGCGGCCGGAAGATCATCGCGAAGAATTGCTCGATGCCTGCGGCCAGCCAGCCATCGATGTAGAAATCAAACTGGTGGACGAAGCCGGCAATACCGTGCCACAGGGCACGCCAGGGGAAATCGTGGTGCGTGCGCCATCGGCGGTGGCTGGTTACTACAACGCCGGTGAACTGACCGCTGACACTTTCCGCCAGGGCGGCTGGGTGCATACGCGTGATGTCGGAGTGTTCGACGCCAACGGCTACCTGTTCCTGAAGGACCGCACCTCCGACATGATCATCAGCGGTGGCTACAACGTCTATCCACGGGAAGTTGAAAACACCCTGATGACCCATCCGGCAGTGCGCGAATGCGCCGTGATCGGCCTGCCGCACGACAAATGGGTGGAGATCGTGGCCGCGGTGGTGGTATTGAAGCCAGGCGAAGACGCCAGCGAGGCGGAACTGATCGCACACGTAGCAGCACACCTGGCTTCGTACAAGAAGCCGCAGCGGATTTTGTTCGTCAGCGAGATTCCCAAAACGGCTGTCGGCAAGCTCAACCGCAAGCAGTTGCGCGACCAATACCGGAACTGAATCCCATCTGGCGCCGGGGCCGGACTGAAAAAAATACTGCAGCACAACACAGACAACCAACCAAGGAGATCAGCATGCGTTTTACACAACCCCGGGCATTGGCAACATCCATAGCCGCCATTGCCTTGGCCGGTATGAGCATCGGCGTCCACGCGCAAAAAAAGTATGACCCCGGCGCCACTGACACCGAAATCAAGATCGGCAACATCGCTCCTTATTCCGGTCCGGCATCCGCCTACGGCACCGTGCTCAAGGCGGCCAACGCTTACTTCAACAAAATCAACGCCGAAGGCGGCGTGAATGGCCGCAAGATCAAGTTCCTCTCGCTGGATGACGGCTACAGCCCACCGCGTGCCGTCGAGCAAGTGCGCAAGCTGGTGGAGCAGGAAGAAGTACTGGCCATCTTCGCGCCGCTCGGCACGCCGACGAATACCGCCGTCCGGAAATACCTGAACGCGAAAAAAGTGCCGCAACTGTTTGTCAGTTCCGGCGCCCAATGGGGCGACTACAAGACCTACCCGTGGACCATGGCCTGGAATGTCAGCTACCTGACCGAGGCGCAGATTTACGCCCGCCATATCCTGGCGGACAACCCCAAGGCAAAGATCGCCATCCTGTCCCAGAACGACGACTACGGCAAAGACATGGTCAAGGGCCTGATGGACGGCCTTGGCGACAAGGCCAAGAGCATGGTGGTGGCCCAGGCAACCTACGAGGTCAGCGACCCCAGCGTGGATAGCCAGATCGTTACTCTCAAGGCGTCCGGCGCCGACACTTTCCTCAACGTCACTTCACCGAAGTTTGCGGCGCTGGCAATCCGCAAGGCGGCCGATATCGGCTGGAAGCCGAAGCAATATCTGTCTAACGTCGCGAATTCGGCGACGACAGTATTGAAGCCGGCAGGACTGGAGAACGCCGCCGGCATCATTTCTGCAGCCTACATACGCGACCCGATGGATCCACGCTGGCAAAACACCAAGGAGTACAAGGATTACTTCGCATTCATGAAAAGCCATTTTCCCGATGGCGAAGCGACCGACACCCTGAACGTCATCGGCTACTCCATGGCGCAAACGCTGGTGCAAACGCTGGCGCAGGCCGGGGACAACCTGACGCGCGCCAACCTGATGAAGGAAGCCGCAAGCCTCAACATGAGCTTGCCGATGCTCTATCCGGGGATCAAGGTGAAAACCTCGGCGACCGACTTTTACCCAATCGAAGGCATGCAATTGATCCGTTTCAACGGCACCGCCTACGAGCCGCTCGGCTCCGTCATCGGCGAATAAGCAGGCGCCTTCGCTCCCCCGCTCCGGCCGATGCCGGAGCGCCCCTTTCCTGCTCCTGAAACGAGAGCGCCCGTATGTCAAACCATTCCAGCCACGACGAAGGCCGGCCGCTGCTGGCGGTCGAAGGCGTATCGGTGCGTTTCGGCGGCATCGTCGCCCTCGATCAATTGTCATTCGATGTCGAGCCCGGCCACATCTGCAGCCTGATCGGGCCAAACGGGGCCGGCAAGAGTACCTTGTTCAACTGTCTGTCACGGATCTATGAGTGTGGCGGTGGCAGCATCACTTTCGACGGCCAGCCGATCTCCACCTTGCCGCGCCACCGGATGGCGGTGACGGGCATAGGCCGCACCTTCCAGAACCTTGCGTTGTTTAAAAGCATGAGCGTCCTTGACAACGTGCTGGTCGGTTGCCACAGCCGGCACCAGGTCGGCTTCCTGCAGGCCACGCTGCGCCTGCCGGGCGCCGCCCGGATCGAGGCGGCGGCACAGGAGCGTGCGCGCGCGTTGATCGATTTCCTCGACTTGGCCGCAATCGCCGGGCGGCCGGTCGCCGACCTGCCGTTCGGAACTCAGAAACGGGTGGAATTGGCGCGGGCGCTCGCCGCGCGGCCGAAACTGCTGCTGCTCGACGAACCGGCTTGCGGTCTCAACCATGAAGAGGTGGGGAAGCTGGGAGAACTGATCTGCAATATCCGCGATCACCTGGGCATCACTGTCTTGCTGGTTGAACATCAAATGAATCTGGTGATGGGTATTTCCGACAAGGTGGTGGTGCTCAACTTCGGTCGCAAGATCGCCGATGGCACGCCGGCCGAGGTGCGCCGGCATCCCGAAGTTATTCAGGCCTATCTGGGGGGTGAGCGTGCCGCTGCTTGAAGTCAAGGATTTGAGCGCCTCCTACGGTGCGAACGAGGTATTGCACGGCATCGACCTTCAGCTTGAGGAGGGATCGATTACAGCGCTGCTGGGCGCCAATGGCGCTGGCAAGACCACCACTTTGCGCGCCCTGTGCCAGATGATGGTCAAAACTGCAGGCTCGATCCAGCTCGATGGTACCCACATCGAAGTCAAATCGACGGAAGACATCGTACGCCTGGGCATTGCCCATGTGCCGGACGGTCGCGGTACCTTTCAGGCGCTGACGACCGAGGAAAACCTTCGGCTGGGCGCCTACCTGCGGCGTGACAAGGCCGCGGTAGCGGCTGATTTCGAACGCATCTACAGCTACTTTCCGCGCCTGAAGGAACGCCGTTTGCAGCAGGCCGGCACCATGTCCGGCGGTGAGCAGCAGATGCTGGCGATCGGCCGCGCATTGATGCTGCGGCCACGGCTGTTGCTGCTGGACGAACCCTCATTCGGCCTGGCACCGCTGGTCGTGCGTGACATCTTCGAGATCATGAGACGTATCAACCAGGAAGAAAAAGTCTCAATCCTGCTGGTTGAACAAAATGCCATGCTGTCGCTGGAAGTGGCCGACTCGATCTACCTACTGGAAACCGGACGCATCGCCCTGCACGGCACGCCGCGGGACATCCGCGACAACGACACGGTCCGCCGCGTCTACCTTGGAGGGGCATGAACTCATGGAAGCCTTGCTGCATCAAGTCCTGTCTGGCCTGGCTACGGGCGGCATCTACGCCAGCATCGCGCTGGCGCTGGTGATGATTTACCAATCCACCCACCACGTGAATTTCGCCCAGGGCGAAATGGCGATGTTTTCGACCTTCCTAGCCTGGATGATGATCCAGGCCGGGATGCCGTACTGGATTGCCTTCGCTGCCACGGTGGCGCTCTCGTTTGCGCTCGGCGCCCTGATCGAAGTGGCGGTAATCCGGCCCATGCGGCAGGCGCCGATGCTGTCGGTAGTGGTGGTTTTCATCGGCCTGATGGTGCTGTTCAACAGCCTGGCCGGCTGGCTGTTCGGCTACACCATCAAACAATTCCCTAGCCCGTTTCCGCCCGACGCGTGGTACGGAAGCGTCTTCATGGCGCCGCATGAGGTAGGGGCCATCGGCGTCACGCTGATGGTGATGACCGTGCTGTTCCTGTTCTTCCGCTATACCCCGCTCGGGCTGGCGATGCGCGCGGCAGCACAGAATCCGGCCTCCTCCCGCTTGGTCGGCATCAACGTGAGTCACATGCTGATGCTGGGCTGGGGGCTGGCCGGTGCCATCGGCTCGATCGGCGGCATGATGGTGGCACCAGTGGTGTTTCTTGATCCCAACATGATGAGCGGCATTCTGCTGTATGCCTTTGCCGCAGCCCTGATCGGCGGCATCGACAGCCCGGCAGGCGCCGTCCTCGGCGGCTTTGTTGTGGGCTTGCTGGAAAACCTCATCGGCACCTACGTGGTCGGCACTGATTTGAAGTTGTCGGTGGCACTGGTGCTGATCGTCGCTGTGCTGATCGTGCGTCCTTCCGGCATCCTCGGAAAAACCATTGTGACCAAGGTCTGAGCCATGTCCATCGATACACTCGCGCCCCTCGCTGCAGCACCCATGCAGCGCAGCCTGACCAGGTCTGGCTGGATACTGTTGCTGCTGCTGGCGGCACTGGTTCTGCCATTCCTCGTCAAGGACTACTTCCTGTTCCAGGCCACCATGATGTTGTCGTATGCGGTGGCCTTGCTGGGACTGAATATCCTGACCGGCTACAACGGGCAAATCTCCCTCGGTCACGGCGCCTTCTTTGCGATTGGCGCTTACACGGCCGCTGTCCTGATGGACAGTGCCGGCCTGCAGTATTGGGTCACGATTCCGGCGGCAGCGGCGATCTGCTTGGTGATCGGGTACCTGTTTGGCTTGCCAGCGCTCAAGCTGGAGGGACTGTACTTGGCACTTGCCACCTTTGCGCTCGGCGTCGCACTGCCGCAACTGCTGAAGTACAAGCATCTGGAAGCATGGACTGGCGGCGTGCAAGGCATCGTTCTGGTAAAACCGGATGCGCCGTTCGGACTGCCACTGACACCTGACCAGTGGCTGTACCTGTTTGCCCTGGGAGTGGTGCTGCTGATGTTTTGGCTGGCACACCATCTGCTGCGCAGCGGCATCGGCCGCGCCATGATCGCGATCCGGGACAACCCGTTGGCGGCAGAAACCATGGGTATCGACAATCGTCACTACAAGGCGACGGTCTTCGGTTTTTCAGCGATGTATACCGGCATTGGTGGAGCGCTGTCAGCGATCGCTGTGCAGTTTGTCGCCCCCGACTCTTTCACAGTGTTTCTCTCGATTTCGCTGCTGGTGGGCATCGTGGTCGGCGGTCTCGCCACCATCGCCGGCGCGTTCTACGGAGCCGCGTTCATCATGTTCGTGCCATCCCTGGCCGAAAACATATCCAAGGCGGCACCTGCGGCCGTGTACGGTATCGTGCTGATTCTGTTCGTATTCATCCTGCCGGGTGGGGTTGCAGGCTTGATGGGCCGGCTCAGCCGGCGCTTTGAGCGCTGAAAGCAGTGCCTCAGTGAGCCCCCAGACCCCATGCCTGCAGCGGCCTGTTTAGCGAGGGAGTCCCGTGCTGCAAGGGAGAGTGAGGGCATGACCACCCTCGCTTGCTACACCGGCTACCCGTCCCTTTAGGACTTCAAAGCCTATTTCCGGGATGGTGTTTCGCCAATACACTGCCCCGCAACACCATGGACACGCGCATCACCGAAGGCTACGTGCCGGGCTGCATAGGCCGCATTGCCCAATTGCACGCCCACTACTACGCCACCAGCCACCAGTTCGGCGTCGCCTTCGAGGCCCTGGTGGCGCGCGAGCTCGGCGCCTTCTGCCTGGACTACCGCAGCGGCCGCGACGGACTCTGGCTGGCCCAGACGGGCGGCGCCATCGAGGGTTCGGTGGCGCTGGATGGCGCGCACGCGACCGATGCCGGAGCGCACCTGCGCTGGTTCATCGTTTCCGATGCGCTGCGCGGCCAGGGCACGGGCAGGCAGTTGCTGCAGCGGGCGCTGGATTTTGCCGACGCCTGCGGCTACCGCCAGGTGTACCTGTGGACCTTTGCCGGCCTGCACGCGGCGCGGCATTTGTACGAGTCGTGCGGCTTCCGGCTGGTGCACGAGGCGGCGGGTTCGCGCTGGGGCACGCGGGTGACGGAGCAGCGCTTCGAGCGCCAGCGGCCCGCGCCGTGAGGGGGCCTGCGCGCAGCGCGCGGGCTCAGCGGCCCTTGCGCGCCGCCACGCCGCCGCCGACCAGGGCGGCCGACACCACGCCCAGCGCCAGGGCCAGGGCCGAGCCGTGGAAGATGCCGCCCGTCTGGCCATGGTCCAGCAGGGCGCCGAACACCGGCGCGGCCAGGGCGAAGCCGATGTCCAGCCCCGAATACACCGTACCGTAGACGCGGCCTGTGGCGCCGGGCGGCGCGGCCTGCTTGATGAGCATGTCGCGCGAGGGGCCGGCAAGCCCCGTGCCCAGGCCTGCGGCGGCCGCCACGGCGAGCGCCGCCATGCCGGGCAGTACGCCGCTGCCCACCAGTACCAGCAGCGCCGCCGAGGCCAGCAGGCAGATGGCAATGATCTTCTCCAGCCGGGCGACACGGCTCACCAGAAAGCCGCCCACGACCATGCCTGCGGCGCCGCACAGCATATAACCCGTGACTACCAGGGCCGTGGCGCTGAGCGGCAGGCCGTACATCTGCTGCAGCGCCGGGCTGGCGAAGCTCTGGATGGCGCTCAGGGCGCAGGTGCTCCAGAAGAAGAAGGAAAAGCACAGCCACACCGAGGGCAGGCGCAGAAAGGCCATGGGGTGCTCGCCGGCCTGGGCGCCCGGCGCGTGGGCCTGGCCGGCACGCGCGCCGTGGCGGTCGTCGATGGCGCTGCGCTGCCACAGAAGCAGCACCAGCACCGCCGCGGCCAGCGCGGCCGCCGCCAGGGCGGCCGTGCGCCAGGCGCCGGTGGCGCTGGCAATGCCCGCCAGGAATACCGGCGCCGCCGCCCAGCCCAGGTTGCCGCTGATGCCGTGCACCGAGAAGCCATGGCCCAGGCGCGCGGGCGAGACGCGCTTGTTCAGGATGGTGAAGTCCACCGGATGGAAGGGCGCGTTGCCCAGCCCGGCCAGCGCCGCGGCCAGCACCAGACCCGCATAGCCCTGCGCCAGGCCCGCGGCCAGCCCGGCGAGCACGAAGCAGCCCAGCGCCAGGAACAGCACCGGGCGCGCGCCCACGCGATCGACCACGAAGCCGGCCAGCGCCTGGCCCACGCCCGAGACGATGAAGAACACCGACACCAGCATGCCCAGCTCGGAGTAGCTCAGGCCGAACTCGCGGATGAACCATGGGAACAGCGGCGGCAGCAGCATGTGGAAGAAATGCGAGGTGCCGTGCGCCAGCCCGATGAGGGCGATGGTGTGGGCGTCCTGGCGTAGCGGAATGGGTGCGGAGGCGGTGGCCGTGGTCATGGCGGCGATCTTAGACGCTTGTGCAAGAAGCCGTGACACCCACCGTGCGCCCTGCCCTGCGGGCCGGAGGGCCTATTGTGGTCATGGTTATTGTTTGACCCTCATCAAGGCACCGCACGTCAATCCCGCCACAATGACCCTAAACATAATGTGTGTTTGACAGGAAACCCCATGAAAGCGCTCTCCGACCTCTTCTCCACCGACTACGGGCTCATGAGCATCATCGGCATTGCCATGATGATCAGCGGCATTCTGGGCTTTGCGGTCGTCGTTCGCCGCAAGATGAACGAGACCGATCCGGCGCACTCCAGGAAGTAAGCACCCGCTCGCAGCGAGCGGCGCCTAAGGCCAGGGCGCGCACCAGCCCTTGTCTGGCTGGCGTGCCCATTGCTCCAGGCGCGCCCACAGCAGGGCTACACCGTCGCCCTGCGGCGACTGCAGACCGTGGTCGGCCTGCGGCAGGCGGTGGCTGCAGAACGGGGCCGTGCGGCCTTGCGCCCGCGCGGCAAAGCGTTCGTAGGCAGCGGGCGGCACCAGCGCATCGGCCGCGCCCCAGACCTGCAACAGGGGCCAGGGCTCGTCGATGAGCGGCTGGGCCACACGCCAGCGCCACAGAGCGCGCCAGTAACGCAGGCTGCGGCCCTGCACCACATCGGAATCCGGCTGCGGCCCGGCCTGGGCCTGCTCCAGCGCCCGCCAGGCGGCCTGCGCGCCCAGGCGCTGGGCCTGCAGCCGCCCGGCTTCGCGCGGGTCCAGGCCGCTGGCGGACAAGAGCACCAGGCCGGCCAGGCGCGGCACCTGCGGCGCCAGGTGCGGCAGCAGCTCCCCTCCTTCGGAGATACCCACCAGCACGGTGGGCAGGGCATCGGCGCGGCCCGGCCCGGCGGCCCAGGCCTGCAGCGCGGCCTGGGCGTCGGCCCGCCAGGTGGAAAGCGCATCGGCCTGCACGAAGCCGGACGGGCATTGATCCGGCGGCGTGCGGTCCCCGGGGTGCACGCCACGCTTGTGCAGCACCAGCACCTCGGCGTGCAGCAGGCCGGCAAAGTAGCGCTCGGCCAGGGGGCCCATCCCCGCACAGCCCGAACCGGGCACCACCACCACGCGGTAGCGCAGCGGCGGCACGCGCGCCGCGCGCTCGAGCGCCCACAGGCGGGCGCCCGCTTCGCTGCCGGGCAGGGCTTGCAGCGCCCAGGGCGGCGCGAGCGTGTCGCCGCCGGCAAGCCGGGCAACGGGCTGCGTGCAGCCGGCCAGGAGCAGGCCGGCGCACAGCGCCCAAGGCCCCACGCGCCGGGCCGGTGTGGGCGGCCTGCGGCGCTCGGGGGGACGCATGCGCATGGCGCGGCTCAGCGCAGGATGATGACCTGCTCCTGGGGCTGCGGCGCCGCGGGCTGGGGCTGCGGGTAGGGCTGGCCGCCCTGCAGGGGCGGCGGCTCGGGCCGCACGCCGCGCGAGAGGTTGGCGTCGGTGTAGCCCAGCTGCGTGACGAGCTGCTGGTACACGTCCTGCGCCAGGCTCAGCGAGGTTTCCTTCATGACCTTGGCGCGGTTGGGCGGGGCAATGTCGCCACGGATGGAGAGGATCTTGGTGTCGTTGCCCGCGCCCTGGGCGGAGAACGCCGCCTTGATCTCGTAGGTCTTGGTGTTGATGAGCGAGAAATCGGCGAGCAGTTGCAGACCGTACTGGCGCGTGGCGCTGCTCGTGCCCTGCAGGGGCGAGAGCGCGTCGGTGAAGTCGATGCTGGAGACCACGCCGAAGAGCACGTAGTCCGCGCCCTTGAACTCGCCCTTCTGGATGCGGGTGATGATGGCCTTGACGTCGGGCTGGCGCACGGGCTGGGCCATTTTGCCGCCCTGCACCTGGTTGAGCACCTGCTCGGCCTTGCTGGGCTGGGGCGCGCCGCCGTCAAAACCCCGGCCCTGCACCAGCTTGAAGTAGGTGCCCTGCAGGATGGCGCCCTTGATGTCATTGGTGTAGCCGCCCAGCTCACGCTGCTCGATGTAGCTGTAGCGTCCGGCGACGAAGGTGCCGCTGGCCTGCTCGGAGGCCTGCATGGAGCCCTGGCTGGAGTGCGAGCCCGAGCCGCTGTAGGGCCCGTGGCTGTAGCCGCCGCTGTGGCTGCCCTGGGCGCTCATCTGGCTGCTGCGCTGGTACTGGCCGGCCATGAAGTACTCGGACACGCGCTCGGAATAGGCCAGGTCGGTGACGGCGATGCGGGGCGCCGCCCCCCCCTGCTGGGCGTGCGCGGGCAGGCCCCAGGTGAGTGCCGTGGTGGCCACGAGTGCACAGGCGGCGGCCAGGGTGGTTCTGCGTTGCATGGTGAACGTCCTTTTCCAATCAGCGGGTGCTGGTCTTGCGGATTTCTTTTTCGTCCTGCCATTCGATGGTGCCTTCCTGCACGTCGAACAGCTTGAGCGTGAACTTGTAGAACACGTCCTTGGTCGTGGCGCTTTGCTTGACGATGCTGGTGAGCTCGCCTTCCATGCTGTACCTGGCCGCCGTCATCTGGCCGATCTTGGCGGTGCTGTTCTGCTTGTACAGGCCGCTCTGGTTCTGGCGCTGGAGCTCGTCCACGCCGGCCTGCATCTCGTTGATGGAGCGCACGAAGCGCACCTTGCCCGACTTGACCAGTGCCGTCTGTATGGAGTTCATGACGTTGGTGGTGTCGATGTACTCGCTGGTCTTGTTCTTGACCGTGGAGATGGTCACCGTGGGGCGGCCCTGGAAGATGCCGGTCTCCAGCAGGCTGCCGGTCATCTTCTCGGCGATCATCTGCAGGTCGGTGGAGCCGAATTCATTGGTCACCAGTTCCACGCCCTTGGCGTCGCCGTAGTTGACCTGGCGGTCGAAGCGGATCACGGGGGAGGACAGGTTCTGGCAGCCGGCCAGGGCGAGCGTGCCGGCGGCGAGCGCGAGCAGCAGGGCTTTGCGTTGCAGGGGTTTCATAGCTTGTACCTCGTGCGGGAGCTCAGCGCTCCACGTTCATTTCGATGCGGAAATCGGTGGCCACGCTCTGGGGCGCGACGCTCTTGATGGTCTGCTGGCCCAGGCCCAGCACGCGCAGTTGCTTCCAGGACTCGCCATCGCCCACCTGGTTGCCCACGTTGTCCAGCCACTTGAAGCGGTAGAACACGGTGCGGTCGCTGCGCACCATGTTCGCCAGGTCGGCCTGCACGACGAGCACGTCGTTCCTGCGCACGATGCGGATCTCGCGCACGGCGATGTCGTTGGCTTCGCCGCGCAGCGCCACCTTGGAGGCCACCGCAATGGGCGTGGCGGGGTCGTGCTGCTGGGCCTGCGCGCCGCCGGCGAGGGCCAAAGCGGCCACGCACAGCGTGGCCAGGGTCTTGCGATGGGTCATGGTGCTCCTTCGGTGAAACAGGGTTTACTGCACGGCGGCCTTGGGTGCGGCCGCCTTGGGGGCGGGCACCGTCCCGGGCCTGCGCACGCTGCGCGCGGCGGGCTTGGGGGCGGTGGCAGCGGGTTCGGTGACGGTGACCACAGGCGCTGCCGGAGCAGGCGCGGCCGCCATCGCGGGCAACTGCCCCAGGCTGGCCACTTTGCCGGTGAGCACGCTGTTGTGGTAGATGCGCAGCGGCACCAGGGCGTACTGGCCGTCGATCTGGATGGGCTCGGGCAGCGGGCGGCCGTTGACGCTCAGGCGGTGCTCGCCGGGCGGCAGGTAGCCACGCGCCACGTACACGCGCCCGGGCAGCATGCGCCACATGCGGTCGTCGGCCTGCTCGGTGGCCACGGTGGCGGCGGCCGCAATCAGCCCGCCGATCAGGCCGCCGCGCTTTTGCATCTCGTTCTGCAGCACGCCCTTGGCGATGGCGCGCGTCATGCCGCGAAACACCATGCCGGGCATTTCGTCCTTGAGGGCGCGGCGCGCCATCACGTTCACGTCCACCACTTTTTCCAGCTTGAAGTCGAAGCCCGCCGCCGAAATCTGGCCCAGCAGCGGGTCGTTGGACGGCTCGATGACCGGGTAGGACACGCTCACCGCCACCACGCCGCTGCCCGTGGGCACCGGCAGGGTGAAGGCCTTGGGCTTGCGCGCCGGGGCGTCGCCCGCCTCGACGAGGAAGAGCACGTCGGTCATGCGCTGCTTGCGCTTCCAGGTGAAGCTGGTGCGCGCGTCCAGGCCGCGCAGCCCCTCTTCGAGCACGCCGGTGTTGGGCTTGAGCTCGATGGCCTTGCGGTAGCCGGGCGCGGCCAGGCCGGACTCACCCAGCACCTCGTACAGAAAACCCGCCAGGTAGTGCGACAGGGCGTTGGAGTAGCCGTTCTTGAGCTCCAGCACCTCGGGGTCGTTGAGCGTCTCGACCGGGTAGCCGTTGAGCTCCTTGCTGCCGGAGGTGGCGCCCTTGGCCTTGGCCTCTTCCTCGGCGGCCAGGGTCTCCTTGGCGCGGAACTCGGCGATCACGGCCTCGCGCTCGTGCGTGCGCTTGATGTCCACGCGGGCGTTCTCGAAGTCGCCCTGGGCCATGCGGTTGAGCGCCAGGCGCGTGGTGAGCCAGACCTTCTCGTAGTCCTGGCCCTCGTAGGGCTTGAGGCGCTCGCTGATCAGCGCCGCGCCCACCGTGCCCAGCAGTTTTTCCGGGCTGGTCTTGGCGGTTTCCTCCCACTCCTTGACCTTGGTGTCGGCGCGCAGGAAGGCGCCGGTGCTGTCCTCGTAGCGCCGGTCCATGCGCAGCAGCTCGCCGCGCTCCAGGTTGTAGAGCAGGGCCTTCTTGTCTTCTTCGGTGGGGGCCGAGGCGTCCAGCCGGGCCAGCGCTGCAGGAATGCCCGCAGACTGCCCCGCCGTCTGCATTTCGGTCGCGAGCTTGTCGTGGCTGGCCATGTTGGCGCAGCCGGTGAGCGCTGCGCCCAGCAGCAATGCGCCCCACAGGCGCGCGGGCAAAAGGTGCCAGGGTGTCATGCTTGTCCTTGTTCTCTCGGGTGGCAAAGCCCACAGGGGCCCGGCCGCGCGCAGGCGCGCTCCGGGCGGGGCGTGCCGTGGTGCCGCCTGCCCTCCCACAGGGACGCAGCACCCGCTGCAGCACTCCCCTGGCTGCCCTGCAATGGGTGGTTGGATGTCGATAGCCGGGAACAAATGTAGCAAAAAACGCCCCCGGCTCCGCACCGCCCTGCCGCACGGCGCCACCGATGGAGTACACAGAGAGCAAGCGCCACGGCTCAGCCCCGCGCAGCCGCTGCCAGGGGCAGGCGGTATATCCAGACCACGCGCCCGCCGGGCAGACGCAACTGCCCCTGTGCCAGCGTACCGGGCACGGCAAACTCCAGGCTCGCCAGCCAGGTGCCGGGCGGCATCTCGGCCTGCGCCTTGGCACCGGCCCGCGCCATGCTCTCGGGCCGCTGGAACAAATACACCAGCGCATAGGCCGACCAGTCCTGCGCCCACATGTCGGCGCGGCGCACGCGCGCCCAGCGGCAGCGCAGGCCGCACAGCAGGCGCAGCAGCCAGCTCCACTCCACGCCCTCGATGCGCGCATGCGGATAGACGCTGCGCAGCGCGATCAGGCCGTCGCCCAGGCCGCAGCCGGCGTCGAGCACGCGGGCGCCGGGCGCCAGCGGTGCCACGGTGTTGAGCCCGCGCAGAGCATGGCGCGGCGTGGGGAACACGGGCGCATCGCGCCAGGCATTGAGCGGATAGACCACGAGCAGCAGCCCCAGCGGCACCAGCCAGGCCCAGGGCGGCACGCTGGCCCAGCCCGTGAGCGCCAGCGCCAGCGGAAAGCCCGCCGCGATCAGGCCTCGGCGCCACCAGGTGCTGCCCCACAGGCTGGCGGCCACGGCCACGGCGCTGGCCGCCAGCAGGGCCCACACGGGCGAGACCACGCGCTGCAGGCCCGTAAAGAGCAGCCAGGCCAGGGTCCACGCGAGCAGTGCGGGCAGCGGCCAGGGAGGACGGGGCAGCGCGGGCATGTGGCGGACTCAGCGGCCCAGAATGCCGCGCAGCAGGCTGCCCGGGTTGAGCAGGGGCCCGGGAGCGGCGCCTTGGTCATCGGCAGGCCGGCCGGCGGCTGCGGGCGCCGACTCCTGCGGGTCTGTGCCCAGGCCGCCGCGCGGCGCGGCGCCGCCCGCCTCCTCGCCCAGCATGGCCAGGGTGTGCGCCTTGACGCGCACGCGCACGGCCCATTCGGGCGTCCAGGGTGCCTTGGGGTCGGCCGGGCGCGGCGGGTGCACGATGTGGCTCTCGCCGCCGTAGGCCATCATGCGCAGCATGGGCGCCGCATCGCGCCCGCCCGCGGCGAAGATGCCCTTGGGAATGGCGCATTGCGTGGCCTCGGCCGGCAGCAGCACGCGCTCCTTGACCCAGCGCTCGATGGTGGCGTTGGGCAGGTAGTCGAACAGGCCCATGCCTGTATCGGGCGTCTCGGCGCTGGACCACATCACCATGTCGTCGCCCTGCTGGGCCATGGCGTGCAGGTAGTAGGCGCGCGCATGGCGCACGCTCTGCCACTGCGCAGCCATGCTGTCCTGCACGCGGCCCGTGGTGCGCAGGTCTATGGGCGGCATGAGGTCCTGCGCGCTCGCCAGCGCAAAGCGCATGGAGGCGGGCACGCCCTCGCCCAGCACCTGGTGCTCGCCCACGAGCGAGCCGTCGCGGGGCACGGTGAGGGATGCGCGCTCGTTCGGGTACAGCGCATGGCCGGGGCCCACGCGCGCGCCGCGCTCGGGCACGGCGCGCCCGGCAAAGGCCTGGGCAAAGTCGGCAGGGCGTGCGCGCGCCAGGTCGAGCACGCGCGGCTGCCCGGCACGCACCTCGGTGCCGCAGCCCCAGTAGATGAGGATGCGGCCCTTGGGCTGCTCGCGGCTGTACTGCTCCGGGACATCGCCGGGCTCGGCGCGCTCGGCCGGCTGCGCCTTGGGCGGCAGCAGCGGCAGGCTCTCGCCCATGCGCAGGCCCGGCGGTATGGCCTGGCGCGCCTCCACGCCCGGGCGCAGGCTGTTGTAGAGCGCGATGTCGATGATGCGCGGCGGCATGATGGACATGCCGCGCGCCATGCCGTAGCTGGTCTGGCCGGCCATGCCCGGGGCGCGGCCGCCGCCCATCATGCCCATGAGCCCCCCGCCCACAGGCATGTCCATCTCGGGCATGCCCGCCATGCTGCCGGTGGACAGGTCTATCCACAGCTGGGTCTTGGGCGTCTTGGCAGTTTGGGCGCAGGCGGCAGCGCCCAGCAGGCACAGGCTGGCGGCCAGCGCGGCCGGGCGAACGAAAGCATGGAGAGGGGTCATGGATGGCTCCGGTGCGAAAAAACACCCGCTCGAAACCGCCACACCGCGCCGGCAGGGCGGCGCCCCAGCACGGATGTATTTCTGCAGGTATCGGCGCAGTGTAGGCCTGCGCCTGCCGTTTTTCACCCGTTCCCGTGCATGCACACCCGCGGGCCGTGCGCAATGTCACGCCCGGCCGCTGCGGGGCGTGGCCTGCACGCCACAGGGCCGCGCCGGACCGCCGCTCAATGCCCCCGCAGACGCTCGATCAGGCCGTTGAGCGCGTCGAGCGAGCCGAACTGGATCGCCAGCTCGCCCATGTCCTCCACGCGGCCGGCGCGCTTGACGCGCTTTTTCACGCGCACTTCCACCTCAGCCATGAGCAGGTCGGAGAGTTCTTCCTCCACGCGCCGGATGTCGCGCGACTTTTCCTTCTTGGGCTTTTGCGGCACGAGGGCGAACTCGGCGCCGATCCTCTTGACCAGCGCCTCGGCCTCGCGCACCGAGAGCTTCTTGGCGGCGATCTGGTGGCCCGCCGTGATCTGCGCGGCGCGGTCCAGCGCGAGCAGCGCGCGCGCGTGGCCCATGTCGATGTCGCCGGCCATGAGCATGGTCTGCACGGGATCGGCCAGATTCAGGAGGCGCAGCAGGTTGCTGGCGGCGCTGCGTGAGCGGCCCACGGCCTGGGCGGCCTGCTCGTGCGTGAGGCCGAACTCCTTGACCAGGCGCTGCAGGCCCTGGGCCTCCTCCAGCGGGTTGAGGTCTTCGCGCTGGATGTTCTCGATCAGCGCCATGGCGGCCGCGGCCTCGTTGGGCACCTCGCGCACGAGCACGGGCACCTCGGCCAGGCCCGCCAGCCGCGCCGCGCGAAAACGCCGCTCGCCGGCGATGATTTCGTACTTGCCGGCATGCGCGCCCTCGGCCAGGCGGCGCACGAGGATGGGCTGCATGATGCCCTGGGCCTTGATGCTCTCGGCCAGCTCGTACAGCGCGCCCTCGTCCATGCGCGTGCGCGGCTGGTACATGCCGGGCACCATGTCGTCCAGGCGCAGGCTGCTGGGCAGGCCTGCATGGGCGGCCTGCGTCTGCTCGGTCGCCTCGGCCACTTTGGGGCCCAGCAGGGCTTCGAGTCCGCGGCCGAGGCCCTTGGGTTTCTTGGTGACCATGGTGTTCAATCTTTCACAAGGGTTTGCAGCAGCGCCCTGCCCTCGGGCCAGGCGCCCAGGCCGGATTCGGCATTGATGTGGCCGCACGCGCCCAGGTCCACGAAGCGCGCCCCCCAGTCGCCGGCCAGGGCCTGGGCGCGCTCGGGGCGGCAGTAGGGGTCGTTGCGGCTGCCCACCAACACGGCGGGAAAGGGCAGGCGTTCGCGCGCGATGGGCGCCCAGCCGGGAATCCAGGCGGCGACATCCGGCTGCTCCACATCGCCCGGGGCCACGAGCAGCGCGCCGCGCACCTTGGCCGTGTGGCGCGAGTGCGCCGCCCACCAGGCGGTGAGGATGCAGCCCAGGCTGTGGGCGGCCAGCAGCACGGGCGCGGGGCTGTCGGCGACCACCTCGTCCAGGCGTGCGGACCAGTCGCCGCGCAGCGGGCGCATCCAGTCGTGCTGCTCCACGCGCTGGTCGCCATGCAGGCGCTCCCATTCGGTCTGCCAGTGGCCGGGGCCGGAGTTCTGCCAGCCGGGCAGCAGCAACACCTGGGGGACTTGCATACTATGCATTTGATAGCTGCTGGCGCTTGTCCATCAAGCGCCAGAGGCCGATTTGGCTTGTACCTTGGGCGCCGCCATGCGCTGCACGCGCGCCACCATTTCCTGGGCGAAATCGACGAAGGCCTGGCTGCCCTTGGCCGCGGGGTCGAACACCACGCCGGGCAGGCCGTAGCTGGGCGCCTCGGCCAGACGCACGTTGCGCGGGATCACGCTGTCGAACACCTTGTCGCCGAAATGGCCCTTGAGCTGCTCGCTCACCTGCTGCTGCAGGGTGATGCGCGGGTCGAACATCACGCGCAGCAGGCCGATGATCTGCAGGTCGGCGTTGAGGTTGGCATGCACCTGCTTGATGGTGTTGACCAGGTCGGTCAAGCCCTCGAGCGCAAAGTACTCGCACTGCATGGGCACGATGACGCCGTGCGCCGAGCACAGGCCGTTGAGCGTGAGCATGGAGAGCGAGGGCGGGCAGTCGATGAGCACGAAGTCGTACTCGGCATCGACCTGGGCCAGCGCGGCCTTGAGGCGCTTTTCGCGGCGCTCTAGCTCCACCAGTTCCACCTCGGCGCCGGCGAGTTCGCGGTTGGCGCCCAGCACCCAGTAGCCGCATGGTTCCGACAGCACCGCTGCCTCGCGCACCGAGGCGGATTCGAGCAGCACGTCGTACACCGACAGCTCCAGGCCGCGCTTGTCCACCCCCGAGCCCATGGTGGCGTTGCCCTGCGGGTCCAGGTCCACCATGAGCACGCGCTGGCCGATCTTGGCCAGCCCGGCGGCCAGGTTCACCGTGGTGGTGGTCTTGCCGACGCCGCCCTTCTGGTTGGCCACACAAAAAATCTTTGCCATGGGAGAGCCGCTTTACTTGGAGACCGCCAGCTTGATGCCGAAGCCGATGAGGAACACGCCCGCCAGTTTTTCCAGCGCCCGGGCGATGGTGGGGTTGGCGCGCATGCGCTCGGCCAGGTGGTGCGTGAGCAGCACCACGACCAGGCCGTACAAAAAGGTGAGCAGGGCAATGGTGGCCGCCATCACGCCGAAGGTCAGCATGCCCTGGTGGCGCACCGGGTCCACGAACAGCGGGAAGAAGGCCATGTAGAACACGATGGCCTTGGGGTTGAGCAGGGTGATGAACGCCGCCTGCTTGAAGTAGTGGCGCGGCTCGATGTGCAGCACCGGTGCCGCGCCGGGCTTGGCCGTGAGCATCTTGAAGCCCAGCCAGGCCAGGTAGGCCGCGCCCAGCCACTGCACGGCATGGAACGCGGCCGGGTACGCCACCAGCAAGGCCGCCACCCCGGCCACCGCCGCCCACATCAGCACCTGGTCGCCCGCGATCACGCCCAGCGTGGCCGCCAGGCCACCGCGCACCCCGCCCTTGCCGGTGGAGGTGACGAGCGCCAGATTGCCCGGCCCGGGAATGGCCAGGAACAATACGATGGCGGCGACGAAGGCGCCGTAGTCTGCGATGCCGAACATGAGGGGTTTCCTGAAAACGGGAGCGGCTCCGCACGGTGGCCGCCCGATGGCCCGAGTTTACGCGACCGCCCCGCCCTGCCCCACCCCCGGACGCATCCAGACGATGCAGCGCTCGGCGTCCAGCCCGGGCACGGTGAGCGGTTCCACGTGAAACACCTGCACCGTGGCGGGCAGCGCGGCCAGCTCGTCCGCCGGGTACTTGCCCTTCATGGCCAGCCACACGCCTTGCGGCGCCAGCGCCGCGCGCGACCAGGCGGTGAAGTCCGGCAACGAGGCAAAAGCGCGGCAGCTCACCACGTCGAACGGCCCGGCCAGGCTCTCCACCCGCGCATGGATGCCGTGCAGATTGGGGAGCTTGAGCGCCGCCGCGGCCTGCTGGATAAAGGCCGCCTTCTTCGCCACGGTATCGACGCAGCTCACATCCACCTGCGGGCAGCAGATGGCAAACACCACCCCGGGCAGGCCGCCACCCGAGCCCACGTCGAGCAAGCGCACGGGCACTGCGCCGCCGGCCTGCGCGATATGGCGGCGCAGCGGCCCCACGGCGGCCAGGCTGTCGAGCAGGTGGTGGGTGAGCATTTCCTGCGGGTCGCGCACGGCCGTGAGGTTGTAGACCTTGTTCCACTTCTGCAGCAGCGCCAGGTACTCCAACAGGCGGGCGAACTGCGCCTCGTCCAGCGCCAGCGCCAGCGCCTCGGCGCCCGTGCGCAGGCGCTCCAGCAGCGCGCCGCTCATGCGGCCACCCCATCCTCGCTGCGGGCGAAGCCCTTGAAGCCGCCCTTCTTCAAATGCACCATGAGCAGCGAGATCGCCGCGGGCGTGACGCCCGAGATGCGCGAGGCCTGGCCCAGGGTTTCGGGGCGGTGCTTTTGCAGTGTTTGCCGCACCTCGATGGACAGCGCCGCGACCTGCATGTAGTCCAGGTCTTCGGGCAGGCGCAGTTTCTCCAGGTGCGCGGCGCGCTGCACCTCGTCCTTTTGCCGGTCGATGTAGCCCGCGTATTTGGCGGCGATCTCCACCTGCTCCACCACCGGACCGCTCAGTTCGCCCAGGGTTTCACGTGAAACATCGGCCGTGGCGTATTTGCCGCCGTCCAGTGTCATGAGCCGTTCGTAGTCCACCTCGGGGCGGCGCAGCAGGTCGAACAGGTGGTATTCGTGCTCGATGGCCTTGCCGAGCACGCGCTCGGCCTCGGCCGCGGCCAGGATGCGCGGGTTCACCCAGGTGGTCTTGAGGCGTTCGGTCTCGCGCGCCACGGCGTCGCGCTTGCGGCTGAAGGACGCCCAGCGCGCATCATCCACCAGGCCCAGGCGCCGGCCGGCTTCGGTCAGGCGCATGTCGGCGTTGTCCTCGCGCAGTTGCAGACGGAACTCGGCGCGGCTGGTGAACATGCGGTAGGGCTCGGTCACGCCCTTGGTGATGAGGTCATCCACCAGCACGCCCAGGTAGGCCTCGTCGCGCGCGGGCACCCAGGCCTCCTGGCCCCGGCACTGCAGCGCGGCGTTGATGCCGGCGAACAGCCCCTGCGCCGCCGCCTCCTCGTAGCCCGTGGTGCCGTTGATCTGGCCGGCGAAGAACAGGCCCTGGATCTGGCGTGTCTCGAAGCTGCTTTTCAGCGAACGCGGGTCGAAGTAGTCGTACTCGATGGCGTAGCCGGGGCGCAGGATATGCGCGTTCTCCAGACCCTTCATGGAGCGCACCAGGGCGTACTGGATGTCGAACGGCAGGCTGGTGGAGATGCCGTTGGGGTAGAACTCGTGCGTGGTCAGTCCCTCGGGCTCCAGGAAGATCTGGTGGCTGTCCTTGTCGGCGAAGCGGTTGATCTTGTCCTCCACGCTGGGGCAGTAGCGCGGGCCCACGCCCTCGATCTTGCCGGTGAACATGGGGCTGCGGTCGAAGCCGGAGCGGATGATCTCGTGCGTGCGCGCGTTGGTGTGCGTAATCCAGCACGGCACCTGGCGCGGGTGCATGGCCGCCGAACCCATGAAGCTGAACACGGGCAGCACGCCCTCGTTCACCCCGCCGGGCATGCCGTCGCCGGGCTGCGCCTCGCACTGGGAAAAGTCGATGCTGCGCCCGTCGATGCGCGGCGGCGTGCCGGTCTTCAGGCGCCCCTGCGGCAGCTTGAGCTCCTTGAGCCGTGCCGAAAGCGACACCGCGGGCGGGTCCCCTGCCCGGCCGGCGGCATAGTGGTTCAGGCCCACATGGATCTTGCCGTCCAGGAAGGTGCCCGCCGTCAGCACCACCGTGCGACCGCGAAAGCGCACGCCCACCTGCGTCACGGCGCCCACCACGCGCTCGCCCTCCACCATCAGGTCGTCCACCGCCTGCTGGAACAGCCAGAGCTTGGGCTGGTTCTCCAGCATGCGGCGGATGGCGGCCTTGTACAGGATACGGTCGGCCTGCGCGCGCGTGGCGCGTACGGCCGGGCCCTTGCTGCTGTTGAGGATGCGGAACTGGATGCCCGCTTCGTCGGTCGCCAGCGCCATGGCACCGCCCAGCGCGTCCACCTCCTTGACCAGGTGGCCCTTGCCGATGCCGCCGATGCTGGGGTTGCAGCTCATCTGCCCCAGCGTCTCGATGTTGTGCGTGAGCAGCAGGGTGGAGCAGCCCATGCGCGCCGCGGCCAGCGCGGCCTCGGTGCCGGCATGGCCGCCGCCGACGACGATGACATCAAATTCCTGGGGGTACAGCATGACAAACTCCGGGGGCCGCAGGGCCCGGTCTGATCGGGCTGCAGCAAGGCTAGTGCGGGCGCAAGAGAGCGATTTTCCCACCTTTGCCCCGGCCTTGCCCGCCCCGCCCCGTGCGCCCTGCCCGACCAGGCCCTGTTCCACGTGAAACCGCGGCCCGGCACGGGCCAGGGTCTTGCCCGCCGCGCAGGAATCGTGCGCTGTGCCTGTGCTCCAATCCCGGCATGTCCAAACTCCTCGTTTTCGCGGGCAGCACCCGCCACGAATCGTTCAACCGCCGCCTGGCTGCCGTAGCCGCCCGCATGGGCCGCGAAGCCGGTGCCGACGTCACCTTGCTGGAGCTGTCGGACTTCGACATCCCGCTCTACAACGCCGACCTGGAAGCGCGCGGCACCCCGGCCGACGTGCTGCGCCTCAAGCAGGTACTGTTCGAGCACCCGGCCTGGATCATCTGCTCCCCCGAATACAACGGCAGCTACACCGCGCTGCTGAAGAACGCCATCGACTGGGCATCGAGCCCCGTCAAGGCCGACCCGGCCTGGCAGGACGGCATCAAGCCCTTCCGCGGCAAGGTGGTCGGCATGCTCAGCGCCTCGCCCGGCGCCCTGGGCGGCCTGCGCTCGCAAAGCCACCTCGCGCCGCTGCTGCTGCTGCTGGAATGCTGGCTCGCGCCACAGGCCTTCGCCCTGGGCCAGGCGGGCAGCGCCTTCGACGAGCACGGCGCCCTGGTGCACGCGGCCCAGCGCGAACGCGTGCGCGCCGTGGTCGAGCAGGTCCTGTGGGCCACGCAGCGCCTGCACGGGAATTAAGAGAAAACCGGCTCCAGCGCTTGCCGGGCAAGCGTCAGCAGCTACTAAACCCATAGCATATGGAATGCCGCCCCGGCTGTGGTGCCTGCTGCACCGCGCCCTCCATCAGCTCCCCCATCCCGGGCATGCCGCAGGGCAAGCCTGCGGGGGTGCGCTGCGTGCAACTGGGCGAGGACGAGCGCTGCCGCATCTTCGGCCACCCCACGCGCCCGGCCGTCTGCGCCCAGCTCCAGCCCGCGGCCGAAATGTGCGGCAGCACGCGCACGCAGGCCCTGCACTACCTGGCCCAGCTCGAACGCCTCACCCGGCCCGCCACCTGAGCCCCTGCCCCGGCAAGAATTTGCCGCTGGTCCTACGATGGCGGTTTGCGTATTCCAACCACTCCAAGGATGCTCTCCATGAAGCTCTACTACTCGCCCGGCGCCTGCTCGCTCTCGCCCCACATCGTGCTGCACGAAACCGGCCTACCCTTCACGGCCGTGCTCGCCAGCACCAAGACCAAGAAGCTGCAGGACGGCACGGACTTCCACACCATCAACGAGCTGGGCTATGTGCCCGTGCTGGAGCTGGACAACGGCGAGCGCCTGCGCGAAGGCCCGGCCATCGTGCAGTACCTGGCCGACCAGGTGCCCGGCAAACACCTGGCCCCTGCCAATGGCAGCATGGAGCGCTACCGCCTGCAGGAATGGCTGACCTTCATCGGCACCGAACTGCACAAGGGCCACAGCCCGCTGTTCGCCCCCGGCACGCCCGAAGACTACAAGCCCCAGGTGCGCGAGCGCCTGCAGGCGCGCTTCGCCTGGGTGGACAAGCAGCTCGCCGGCAAGGATTACCTGCTGGGCCAGTTCAGCGTGGCCGACGCCTACCTCTACACCGTCTCGCGCTGGGGCCAGTACGTGGGCGTGGACCTGTCGGGCTTCGCGAACATCGTGGCCTTCCAGCAGCGCATGGAGCAGCGCCCCGCCGTGCAGGCCGCGCTGCGCGCTGAAGGTCTGCTCGCCTGAAAACCGCGCGGAATCTGGAAATCGGCAGCCGCTCATCCTGCGCATCGGCCGGTTTCCAAATGGCTGCGCTCCCAGCCCGGCGGACACCTGCAGGCTGACTCAGGGTGACGGGTTGGCCCGCATTCGCGGGCAAACCCCCTCTTCTGTAGGACACCGCCTCCGTCACGAGCCTTTTTGCCGCCGCACCTGGAGGCGATAGGCTGAAGGCGCCACCCCCACCTGCTCCCGAAATGCCGTGGCAAAGTTGGCAGGGTTGGTATAACCCACCTTGGCCGCCACATGGGTCACGCTCATGGGCGAATCGCGCAGCAAACGCTTGGCCACCTCCATGCGCTCCATGCGCAGAGCGGCCATGACCGACAACCCCAGGTGCTTCTGGAACAAGCGCGCCAAACGCTTCTCCGTCACGCCCACCATCTGGGCAATGCCTTGCAGCGTGAGTGGATCGGTCAAGTGGCGGCAAATGAAGCGCATCGCCGCGTGCACTTGCGCGCTCCCGTCTGCGCGGCCCTGGGTGGGCGGCAACCGCGGGCGGCTGCGGCGCTCTGCCGGCCTGGCCAGGGTGTGGCGCATCGCGTTCGCCAACGCCACATGGATGCTCAGGCGCAGCGCCACCTCCAGCGGAACGCAGGGCTTGACGATGTAGTCCGATCCGCCTTCCTGCAGCCCGCGCACACGCATGTCGTCGGAGCCCGCCGCGGACAGGAACAGCACGGGAATCGCTGCCGTCGCAGGATCGGTCTTGATCAGGCGGCACGCACCAAAACCATCCAGGCCCGGCATGCGCACGTCCATGAGTATCGCGTCGGGCGCCACCGCCAGGGCGCGGTAGTACCCCTGCAAGCCATCCCTGGCCACACTGACGCGCATCCCCATGGATTCCAGTTGGTCCATCAGCGCATGCAGCTCCCCCACACGGTCATCGACCAGAAGCACATGGACCCCTGCCAGCGCCACATCCATGCTCACGGCGGCAGGCCCCGCACGCAAAACAAAACCTCACACAAAAACATTTTGGTCACATCCTGATGTTTTTTGTAACAAGCGTCTCTTTGCCAAAAGCATGCCGGTACTTGGCAAAAGCCGGCGGAATAACACTCTGACACACTCAGGCTTGAATGGCCCTGCAACCGCCATTGTCTTTGCTGTTCCATCCATACCCCTCTGTGAGGACATTCCATGGCTCTGCCCCACTTCTCCACGGCAAAAGAATTCCGCGAAATCGCTTTCGTACTGAATGACATCCAGAATCCGGACAGCCTGGCCGCAGGCCTGCCCAGCCATATCCGGGTCCACATGCTGGACGCATCGGGAGATGTACTGGCCCAGATCATCACCCTGCTGGCTGATCAGACCGGCCTGAGCGCCATCCATCTGTTCGGGCATGGCAGCGCCGGCAGCCTGCACCTGGGCACAACGCGCCTGAACGCCAGCACCCTGCCGGAATTTGCGGACGCGCTGGCGCACATCGGCGCGGCCCTGTCGGACGACGGCGACATCCTGCTGTACGGCTGCGACGTGGCCCAGGGTGCGGCCGGCGCCGAACTGATCGGCCGCCTGGCCCAGGCCACGGGCGCGGACATCGCGGCCTCCATCGACACCACGGGCGCCAGCGCCCTGGGCGGCAACTGGGTGCTGGAAGCGGCCAGCGGTACGGTGGACATGGCCACGCTGCAGGTGGCGGGCTATGCGGGTGTGCTGGCTGCGCCCGTGATTGCCAACTTTGGCGACACCATCACCTTCACCGAAGGCAGCACGACACCCATTGCCATCGATGCAGATGTCGCCTTCAGCGGCGGCGTGAGCTACACCGGTGGCTTTGTCCGCTTCGATGTCTCCAACCCCAGCAGTGGCGATCGCTTTACGCTGACCAGCGACGCCAATCCCAACGACGCTGGCGCCGTTTCTGTCGATGGCAATGACGTCTATCTGGGCATGGGTTCGACCAAACAGCGCATTGGTTCGATTGACGCGACAGAAAACGGCCAGAACGGGAAGGCACTCAAGATTCTGTTTTCGACCCCGCTGGTCAATGGCTCGTTCGACCAAGGCTCACCCGGCAGCAGCGTTCCGGGTTTTGTACTTTACAACCAGCGGTACGGCGACAACGGCACGGAAATCAACTTCCGCGGCTACACCATCCCCCTGGCCACCAATTCCGACGCCAACAGCACCTACACCGGCGGCACAGGCACGGTGAAAGACCAAAACCCCGATGGAGCCATCACCATGACTGGCTCCGTACAGGCTGGTGTAGGTACCGGCGGGTCTCAGGCCTTGTATCTATACAGCAAGGGCAATATCGTGCAGGGTGATTCCGACCAATGGGGCCCATTCCAGGCCAACGGTTATGGCTCTATCCAGGGGCCCTATGCGGTCAGCGCAAATCCGTTCCACGTGGAAGCGGGGGATTCGATCAAGCTGGATTTCAAGGCCATTGGCAGCGACGACGATTACCAAGTGTTTGGCCTGCTGCGCAAGGTCAATCCAGACGGCAGCTATGTCTCCAGCAGCCTGACGGACACGGGGGCTGACCCATCCAAGGCCAACGTCGTACTGTTCGCCGAACGGGGCGCAGATACAAGGAACGAAGGCGGTGTGAATAACAGCAACCCCACCGGCTTCAAAACAGTCACGATGACTGGCTTGGCGGCAGGGAGCTACAAATTCGAATTTGTAGGAGGCTCCTACGACGGCACTGGTGGCCTGGCGGTTGGATCGCACCTCTATGTGGACAACATCCGCCTGGTTCCCTCCGCGACGGTGGATGACGCCGTGCTCTCGCAGATCGCCCTGCAGGTCACGTTCTTGAACGACGCTCCGGACACTTTGGAAGACCGCACGCTGACCGTCACCGCAGCGAATTCCAGCGGTGAACAAGGATCGGCCAGCAAGACACTGTCCATCACCCAGGCGAACAACGCGCCGGAACTCAGCGCATCGTCCGTCACGGCTTCATTTGTGGAAGATGCGGTGCCAACGGCCGCGACGGGCAAATCCGTCTCCGCCATCTTTGGTCCCGCGTACGCTGATCCGGACAACGTCATCGGCAGCCCAGACCCGCTCAGCGGCATCATCGTCGTCGGCAACACCAGCGATGCCTCGGGCACCTGGCAGTACTCCCTGGACAACGGTGCCACCTGGCAAGCTGTCGGCACCGTGAGTGATGCCGCAGGCCTGTGGCTGCCCAGCACCGCCTTGCTGATCCTGACCGGTCCGGAAAACTGGCGCGGCAATGCCACGCCCGAGCTGACTGTGCACCTGGTGGACAGCAGCAGCGGCGCCCCCACAGCGAGCCCCGTCAATGTCACCGGCTACAAGGGCGTGGCGGACTCGCGCCACCCGGTTTCTGCCGGGAGCTATACCGTGAAAGCGGTCGTGACTGCCACCAATGACGCGCCGGTCTATGTGGCCGGCGGCACCTCCGCTTTGCCTACGGTGACCGAAGATGTGACTATGGCGGCGAACACGGGCGCACAGGTCAGCACGCTGGTCACCGGCACGCGCACCGATGTGGACACCGCAGCAGGGGGGCCGCTGGCGGGTGAATTTGCCGATGGCGGTATCGCCATCTACGCCACCACCTCCACCGCCGGTGCGGGCAAATTCCAGTACTCGACCAATGGCGGTACCACCTGGGTGGATGCGCCGGCGCTCTCCACCACCTCCGCCCTGTTGCTGCGCAGCACCCACAAGCTGCGCTTTCAGCCCGATGCGGCCAAGGGCGGTACGGGCAGCTTCAGCTTCTACATCTGGGACGGAGCCACCGGCACGGCAGGCAGCACGGCCAACGTGACCACGCGCGGCGGCCAGACGGCGTTTTCGCAAGATGGTGACACCGGCACCTTCACCGTGACGGATGTCCCCGATGCACCGGTGGCCTTGGGCATCAGCAACACCACCACCACCGGCAAGGGCGTACACAGCTATGCCACGGGTAGCCGTTTCACCGACCCCGACGGTGACGCTCTCACCTACAGCTACACGGCCACCGATGGCGGCAGCCCGGTCACGCTCGACTGGCTGAGCATCGACCCTGCCACCGGCACCCTGTCGGGCAATCCGCCCACGCCAGCTGGCGGCAAGACCTACGCCATCACCGTCACGGCCAAGGACCCCAGCAACCTGTCGGTGTCCAGCACCTTCAACTGGACCTTCACCGATACCACGGACCCACTGCCGCCCGCCAACTCACTGGACATGACCCCGGCCACCGACAGTGGCACCAATACCACCGACAACATCACGAACAACGGCTTGCCTGTTCTGACCTTCACGGGTGAGCCCGACCTCGTGCCCACCCTGAAGGGGCCCGATGGCACCACGCTGACGCTGGGCCAGCACTACCGCATCGACTACAGCGCCGGAACCCAGACCCATACCGTGGTCCTGCTGGATGCCCAGCCGGGCGGAAGCGCCAACCCCTTCGGTTCATTCAACGGCACCACGGCCACCGGCAACCCTGCATCCACGGCGGACGGCACATACGAGCTGACCGTGAGCAACAGCGACGGCAGCGTGGTCGTGGGCCGATTCGAGATCGACACCACGGCTCCCGCACTGCCCGCCATCACCCTGCAAACGGTAGATACCGACAAGCCGATCATTTCCGGCACCGTGGGCAGCGGCGCCCTGCCCGCAGGCGAAACCCTGACCGTGACCTTCAACGGGGCCACGTACGAGAATGTGACGGTGGGCAGCGACGGAAGCTGGAGCGTGGACACCGGTACTGCCACGCCCAAGGCAGGCACCACGTTGGGCGCCTTGGTCGCAGGGCAGGCTTACGACGTGACCGCCGTGGTCACCGACACAGCAGGCAACGTCAGCACCGACCTCACCGTGGCGGAATTCCGCCGCACCGACCCGCCCACCAAGACCGGTCAGGGCGAATTTGGCTACCAACTGCCGCCCGGCACCTTCAGCGGCGGCGGCCTGACCTACACCGCTGGCACGGCCCCTGTGGGTGGCGGCGCAGGCCCCACCACGCCGCTGCCCGGCTGGCTGGTGTTCAACCCCGCCACGCAAACCTTCAGCGGCAACCCGCCCCACAACGCCACATCGCCCTTGGTGTTGCGCGTGACGGCGGATGACGGCAACGGTCTGATCCGCTACACGGATCTGACGTTTACCTTCGCGAACACCAACGACACCCCCACCATCACGGGCGTACCCACCGGCCCTGGAACGGCACCATACGGCGCCATCAGTGCGCTGCCGGACTACAAAGTCTTGGATGGCGACAATGACGTCCTGACCGTAACGGTCACCACGACCAATGGTTCTGTCACCAACGTGGTGGACGCCGATCCGCTGACGCCCGGCGTGCAGATCACGGGCCATGCAGACGACATCAATGCGGCTCTGGCCGCCATGCAATTCGTCCCGGACACACTCGGCCTCGCCACCATCCAGTTGTCCGTGACCGATGGCGTCATTGTCAGCCCCATCACAACCGTCCACCAATTCAACGTTGTACTGGAATTCATCGAGGACGGCGGAAACGGTGGCGGCAACGGCGGTGGAAACACGCAGCCTGCGGACGACAACGACGGCATTCCGCCCGCGACCGAAGACGAGGCCCCAGCCCTGGTGGTAGGCGGCAAGCCCGCGCAAAAGGGTGATGGCAACGGCGATGGCATCGCCGACAACGCGCAGTCCAGTGTGTCGTCCACGCCCTTCCTCAGGACCGACAAGGCCGTGAGCAATCCGGGCAGTGCACCGCAAACCTTCATTACGCTGGTCGCCAACTCGGACCAGGGGCGTGTGGGCACTGAGGGTGCGGCCCAGATCACCTCGCTCACCCAGGGAGACCGCAGCGCCCAGCTTCCGAGCTCCCTGGCGTCGTCGCTGGGCAGCATTGCCTCCACCGTCGCCATCACGGGGAATCCGGCGGAGACCTTCAGCCTCTACGTGGACGGCTCCCTGCCCGCCAACGGCTTCTGGGTCCAGGACAGCCAAGGCACCTGGGTCAACCTGGCCAGTGCGGCCTACGGCGGCCGGGTGGTCGCACAAGGCAACAAGCTGCGCCTGGACTTCCAGATCACCGACGGCGGCGCCTTCGACCGTGACGGCAAGGCCGACGGCGTGATCACCCTGCAGGGCGAAGTCGGCCAGATGCCTCTGACCATCGTGGGCTACGCCCCCGAAACGGCGCAAACCGGCTTCTGGTTCTGAAGCCCCTGACACCTCACGACCCTCAGACATTCACAGAAACACACCATGAAGACATCCCATATCCTGAGCGCATCGGCGCTGGCCCTGGCTCTGGCAGGCTGCGGCGGTGGCAGCGACAGTGCCGATAACGGCGGCGGCAACGGCGGCGGCGGCAACGGCGGCGGCAACAACAACGGTGGCGGCGGCAGCACCACGCTGCCCACGTCCCTGCTCCAGGGCCTGTGGCAAAGTCCTGCGGGAGCGAGCCCCGTGATTTCCGCCATCGTTCTGCCGGACGGCAAGATGTGGGCCGTGGGCACTGCGGACGGCCAGGTGCGCGTGCTCAAGGCGGCCCTGAACGGCCAGACCGCCGGTTTCACGGGCCGGGGCAAAAGCTATCTGCTCGGAACCAGCACGGTGACGGACGGCAGCGTCGCCGCCAGTGTCGTGGAAAAAAGCAGCCTCACAGGTTCGGTCACTCCCGACGGTGGCGCCGCCGAACCGTTCAGCCTGGCCTACCAGGCGCGCTATGAGACTGCCGCAACCCTGTCCCAGTTCGCTGGTGCCTGGCGCGATGTGCAAGGCCCGGGCGCACAGAACTGGAACATCACCACGGGCGGCGCACTCACCGGCACCCGCACCACCGGCTGCACCTACGCCGGCCAACTGAGCGAGCGCCCCGAGCGCAAGGCCGTGGTGGATGTGACCATGACCGAGGACTGTGGCGGTACGCGCGTGCGCCTGCACGGCGTGGCAACGCTGAACACAGCCAATGGCATCAGCATGGTGCTGGCCACCGAGAGCGAGTCCGCTGCCGTGGCGCTGATACTCTCGCGCTGATACTCTCGCGCTGATACTCTCGCGCTGACACGTTTGACCGGGCACGCACCGTGCCCGCAGGCGCCAGGGCCCGGGACATTCCGGGCCTTTTTTTGCCCGCTTCTTCCCGGAAGGGCGCCCCCGGGTGCCCCTTCAGGCGAGCGGCCTCTGCCGCGCCGCCACCAGCGCCCCCACCCACAGCGCGCCGGCCGAAAACACCAGGCCGCGCGCCAGGCCGCCGGGGCCGTCGGCAATCAGGCCCACTACCGTGGGCCCCACGATCTGCCCGGCCGCGAACACGATGGTGAAGGCGCTGATGCCCGCCGCCCACTGCGCGGGCGGCAGGTTGTGGCGCACCAGCGCCGTGGTCGAGGCCACCACCGACAGGAACACCCCGCCAAACAGCAGGCCCGAGGCCAGCGCCACCGGCCAGGCGCTGCTCAGCGCGGGCAGCAGCGTGGCCACGCCCAGCAAGGCGTTGAGCCGTGCCAGCGCCTCGCCGCCGCGGCTGCGGTCCAGCAGGCCGGCCCAGATGCGCGAGGACAGCAGCACGGCCAGCCCCAGCAGTGCGTAGAACAGCGTGACCGCCCCGGCGCTCACGCCCTGGGCGCGCAGGAGCGCCACCACAAAGGTCATGTAGCCGATGTAGCCCACGCCGAACATGGCATAGCCCGCCAGCGCGGGCGTGAAGTCGCGCAGGCGGAACACGCGCGCCGCCACCGCCCGGTCCGCTGCGGCGGCCGCCGGGTGGGGCGCCGTGGCGGCGGGGGCGGCATCGAGCCGGCGCAGCGCGCGCACGGGCCAGACGAGCAGCGCCGTGGCGCCCGCACAGGCCAGGGCCAGCGCCCACCAGGCCCAGGTCCAGCCATGCGGCGCGGGCGCGGCCTGTAGCACGGCGGGCACGAGCAGCGCCGACAGGCTGATGCCCCAGCCCGTGCCGCCGTAGTACAGGCCCAGCAACAGGCCGCTGCGCGGCGCGTCCAGGGCGCCCAGGCGCGCCGCCATGAGGCCGCCGGTGATGAACATGAAGGCGCTGGCCACGCCGGCGAGCAGGCGCTGGAGCAGGAGCGGCGCCGCGTCGAGGAAGAACCCGCACAGCCCCATGAACAGCGTGGCCAGCACCGCCCCGCCCAGCAGCAGCGCACCCGGCGCCAGGCGGCGCAGCAGCAGCGGCGTGGCCAATGCGCCGAGCAGGTAGCCCAGGGCGTTGAGCGTGTTCATGGCCCCGGCCAGGGTGTAGGACCAGCCCAGGTCCGCACGCATGGGCGGCAGCAGGAGCGCGTAGGCAAAGCGCGTGATGCCCAGTGACACCGCCGCCCCCAGCGACAGCACGAGCGCCAGCCACAGCAGGCGCAAGCGGCCCGGGGCAGCGGAGACGGGTACGGAAACCATGCTGCTGATTGTGCCCGCGCCGTCCATCCGGTCCGGCGGACAGCACGGTTTTGCTATTGAATGAATAGCTGTTCGCGCTTGTTAAATAAGCCTTGCAGCGGTTTTTACGTGAAATTCAGGGGCGCCAGCGCTTGAGCAGCAGGGCGTTCGTCATCACGCTGACCGAGCTCAGCGCCATGGCCGCGCCCGCGACCACCGGGTTCAGGTAGCCCAGCGCGGCCAGCGGTATGCCCGCCACGTTGTAGGCAAAGGCCCAGAACAGGTTTTGCCGGATCTTGACCACCGTGCGGTGCGAAATATCGAGCGCCGCCGCCACGAGCTGCGGGTCGCCGCGCATCAGCGTGATGCCCGCGGCGTGCATGGCCACGTCGGTGCCATTGCCCATGGCCATGCCCACGTCGGCGGCGGCCAGGGCGGGCGCGTCGTTCACGCCATCGCCCACCATGGCGACGATGTGGCCCCCCTGCTGCAGCGCGCGCACGGCCGCGGCCTTGTCGCCGGGCAGCACCTCGGCCAGCACCTCGCCCGCCTCGGGCTCCAGGCCCAGGCGGCGCGCCATGGCTTCGGCGGCGCTGCGGTTGTCGCCCGACACCATCACACAGCGCACACCGCGCGCGCGCAGCGCCGCCAGGGCCGCACGCGCGCCGGGCTTGGGCTCGTCGCCAAAGGCCAGCACGGCGCGCAGGACATGGTGCGCCCCCATGCCCGGCACGGCCGTGTCCTGGCCGCCGTCCACGGCGGCGGGCGGCGCGCCGTCCTGGCCGTGCGCCACCCGCTCCGCCAGGGCCGAGACGGTGGCACCCGCGCCCTGCAGTTGCTGCGCCTGCGCCGCCAGGGCGCCCAGGTCCACGCCCAGCTCCTGCATCCAGCGCAGGCTGCCGACCAGCAAGCGGCGCCCGTCCACCTCGCCCTCGGTGCCACGCCCCGGCACGGCGCGCATGCTCCCGGGCGCGGCGATGGCCAGGCCGCGCTCCTGCGCCGCGTGCAGCACGGCACGGGCCAGCGGATGCTCGCTGCCGCTTTGCACGCTGGCCACCAGGGCGAGCAGCGCCGCCTCGCTTTGCCCGGGTTCCACGTGGAACGCGGTCAGCCGCGGCTGGCCCACGGTGAGCGTGCCCGTCTTGTCGAAGGCCACGGTGTCCACGCGGTGCGCGGTCTCCAGGGCCTCGGCGTCCTTGATCAGAATGCCCTGCTGCGCCGCCACCCCCGTGCCCGCCATGATGGCCGCGGGCGTGGCCAGGCCCAGGGCACAGGGGCAGGCGATCACGAGCACCGCCACGGCGCGGATCAGCGCCGTCTCCAGCCCCACGCCGGCCCACAGCCAGCCCAGCAGCGTGGCCAGCGCAATGGCCAGCACCACGGGCACGAACACCGCGGCCACCTGGTCCACCAGGCGCTGGATGGGCGCCTTGGCGGCCTGCGCATCCTCCACCAGGCGGATGATGCGCGCCAGCACCGTCTCGGCGCCCACGGCGGTCACCTGCATGACGATGCGGCCCTCGCCGTTGATGGAGCCGCCCGTGAGCTGCCCGCCCTGCGGCCCATCGGCGCTGCGCACCACGGGCAGGGGCTCGCCCGTGAGCATGGACTCGTCGACCTGGGTGTGGCCCTCCACGATGCGGCCATCGACAGGAATGCGCTCGCCCGGGCGCACCACCAGGCGGTCGCCCGCCATCACCTCGGCAATGGGCACGTCCACCTCGCCGTCCCGGCCCAGCCAGTGCGCCACCTCGGGGCGCAGGGCGTGCAGCGCGCGGATGGCCGCCGTCGTCTGGCGCTTGGCGCGCGCCTCCAGCCACTTGCCCAGCAGCACCAGCGTGATGACCACGGCCGAGGCCTCGAAATACAGGTGCGGCGCGTGGCCCGCTGCATGCCCCGTGGGTGCCGTGAGCCACAGCCACATCGACAGACCCCAGCCCGCGCTCGTGCCCAACGCCACCAGCAAATCCATATTGCCCGTGAGGGCCTTGGCCGCATGCCAGCCCGCCTTGTAAAAGCGCGCCCCCAGGATGAACTGCACCGGCGTGGCCAGCAGGAACTGCGCCCAGGCGGGCAGCATCCAGTGCTGGCCGAACAGATCGCCCAGCATGGGCAGCACCAGCGGCGCCGACAGCAGCAGGCCCAGGGCCACCGGGGCAAAACCGGCCCAGGGGCCCGCGGCGTCCGCCGCCGCCTCCTGCGCAGCGAGGGAGCGCGGCTCGTAGCCCGCATTGCGCACCGCGCGGCGCGCCCGCAGCTCCATGTCGGGCTGCGCGGCGTCAAAGGTGATGTGCACCGACTCGGTGGCCAGGTTCACGGCCGCGTCCTGCACGCCCGGCAGCTTGCGCAGCGCGCGCTCCACGCGCGTCACGCAACTGGCACAGGTCATGCCGCCCACGCCGAAGTCGAGCTGGCCCACAGGGGTTTGAGGAGAAGCGCTCATGGTTCGTCACCCGGAAATCACACACAGGACGGGCAGCTTAAACCTTGACATCCTGGCAGAGTCAAGCACCATGGAGGGGCTTGACCTTGCCACCGTGTCAAGCCGCATCCTGCGCCCTGTATCCACTGACCGTTCACGAGAGAAGCACCATGCAATACACCTACCAAGTCCAGGGCATGACCTGTGGCCACTGCGAGCGCGCCGTCGTGCACGCCGTGCGCAACGTGGACGAAGACGCCGAAGTGAAAGTGGACCTGCCCACGGGCAAGGTCGTGGTCGAGAGCGATGCCTCGCGCGAGGCCATCGCCAACGCCATCCGCGAAGAGGGCTACCAGGTCGCCGCATGAACCGCGCCCCGGCTGCCACCGCGCAGGACTGGCCCGTGGCCATAGGCACGGCGACCGCGCGCGCCGGGGTGTCGGCGCGCATGGTGCGGCACTACGAATCGCTGGGCCTGCTCACCGGCGTGGCGCGCACCGGCAGCGGCTACCGCCAGTACACCGCGGCCGACGTGCACACCCTGCGCTTCATCCGCCGCGCGCGCGACCTGGGCTTTTCCATGGACGAGATCGCCACCCTGCTGGGCCTGTGGCAGGACAAGCAGCGCGCCAGCAGCCAGGTCAAGCAGATCGCGCAGCAGCACATCACCAGCCTGAGCGAGCGCATCGCCGCCATGCAGGCCATGCAGCGCACGCTGCAGGCGCTGGTGCAGTGCTGCCACGGCGACGGCCGGCCCGACTGCCCCATCCTCGACGACCTGGCAGGCTGACCTGCACACGCCCATGCTGGACTTGCTGATCACCAACGCCACCCTGCCCGACGGGCGCTGCCACATGTCCGTGGCCGTGCAGGACGGCCGCATCGCCGAAGTGACCGCCGGCCTGCGCGCCCCGGCGCACGAGACCGTGGACGCCGGCGGCCTGCTGCTCGCGCCGCCCTTTGTCGATGCGCATTTCCACCTCGACTCGGCGCTGACCTACGGCCAGCCGCGCGTGAACGCCAGCGGCACCCTGCTCGAAGGCATTGCCCTGTGGGGCGAGCTCAAGCCCACGCTCACGCACGAGGCCATCGCCCTGCGCGCCCTCGCCTACTGCGACTGGGCCGTGGCGCGCGGCCTGCTGGCCATCCGCAGCCATGTGGACACCAGCGACCCCCGCCTGCTGGCCGTGCATGCGCTGCTCGACGTGAAGCAGCGCGTGGCGCCCTACCTGGACCTGCAGCTCGTCGCCTTCCCGCAGGACGGGCTGCTGCGCCGCCCCGGCGCGCTGCAGAACCTGCAGCGCGCCCTGGCCCTGGGCGTGGACGTGGTGGGTGGCATCCCCCATTTCGAGCGCAGCTACGCCGAAGGCAGCGAGAGCGTGCGCATCCTCTGCACGCTCGCCGCCGAACTGGGCAAGCGCGTGGACATGCACTGCGACGAGAGCGACGACCCGCAGTCGCGCCACGTCGAAACCCTGGCCTGCGAAACCCAGCGCCTGGGCCTGCACGGCCGCGTGACGGGCTCGCACCTCACCTCCATGCACAGCATGGACAACGACTACGCCAGCAAGCTCATTGCCCTGCTGGCCGAGGCGCAGCTGGGCGTGGTGGCCAACCCGCTGATCAACGTCACGCTGCAGGGCCGGCACGACACCTACCCCAAGCGCCGCGGCATGACGCGCGTGCCCGAACTCCTGGCCGCCGGCCTGACCGTCGCCTTCGGCCACGACTGCGTGCTCGATCCCTGGTACGCCGGCGGCAGCGCCGACATGCTGGAGGCTGCCCACATGGGCCTGCACCTGGCCCAGATGACCAGCGCGCCCGCCATGCGCCAGTGCTTCGACGCCGTCACCACCCAGCCCGCCGCCCTGCTGGGCCTGCAGGGCTACGGGCTGGCGCCGGGCTGCCATGCCGACTTCGTGCTGCTGCACGCGCAGGACGCGGCAGAGGCCATCCGCCTGCGCGCCACGCGCCTGGGCGTCTGGCGCCGCGGCCGCCGCGTCGCCAGCAGCCCGGCACCCGTGGCGCAACTGGCGCTGCCCGGGCGGCCGGGGCAGGTGAGCCTGCTGGCGGCGCCGCGGGATACCTTGCCGGCCCATGGCGAAGCTGGGTTGCCAAGCCAGTGAGCAACGACTACTCCAAAGAAAACTGTTCTCAAAAGAACAAAAAAACCATTCTCAGGATTTTTGCAGACAAAATTGACCCGGTAAGGACATTAATTTCGGGTGCATCACTACCGCAGAGCATTTGGCTTGATGCCATTCAGAATATCTGTTCTTAAAAGAGCAATTTTCTGGACTTTGGCGCAGCAAGCCCCCAAAATGCTCCCAGAAGGGCACTTTTCATGGACCTCACTGGCGAGTCATTTCCCACCCTGGCCGAGCGGCTGATGGCCGAGCGCAAGCGCCAGAAGCTCTCGCGCGAGCAGGCAGCGGCGGTGTGCAACGTCAGCACCTCGTTCATCCGCGATGCAGAAAGCGACCCCGCACGCTGCTCGTTGGGCAAGCTGCTGCTGCTGATGCGCGGCCTGGGCCTGAGCCTGCAGGTGCAGGGCTGGTCGGACGAGCCGACGCCCACCCAGGCGGTTGCCGTATCTGAAGGGCCAGGCCCCGCATGATCCGCCTGCGCGTATGGGCCAATGCGCGGCCAATGGGCTGGTTCGGCCATGAGGCGGGCGAGTTTTTCTTCGAATATGACCCGCAATGGCTGGAGCAGCCGGGCGGCTATGTGCTGGCACCGCAGTTTGCGCTCTCGCCGCAGCGCTTCAAGGGCGTGCTGGTGCGCAATTTCTTTGAGAACCTGCTGCCCGAGGGCCAGGTGCTGGAGGACGTGCTGGCCGCCATCCACCTGCACGATGCCTCGCCCTTCGATGTACTGGGCAGTTTGGGCAAAGAGCTGCCGGGCGTGCTCAGCCTGTTGCCCGAAAACCAGGTGCGCGCGCAACAGCAGGCTTATGAGCCGCTGTCGCACAAGGCACTGAGCCAGCGCATCGCGCAGCGCGAACAGGTGCCGCTCCTGGTGGCCAACGCGCAGGCCACCATGTCGCTCGCCGGCGCACAGGACAAGATGGGCCTGCGCTTTGACAGCCGCACGAAGCGGTTCTGGGACAGTGTGGGGCAATCGCCCACCACGCACATCCTCAAGCCCGATATCCGTCAGGCACGCTATGCGCCCAGCGTCATCAACGAGTTTGCCTGCATGCAACTGGCACGCGCGCTCAAACTGCCCGTGCCCAGGGTGTGGTTGCTGCGCGTGCCCGAGGCAGCCTATGTGATCGAGCGCTACGACCGCGAAGTGCCCGCGCACGGGGACATCGTGAGCCTGCACCAGATCGATGGCTGCCAGTTGCTCGGGTATGGGTCGGCCTGGAAATACGAGCGCAGTGGCGCGCTGGTCAGTTTGCCGAAGCTGGCACACGCCCTGCGGGCCCTGGGGGTGCGCGGCAGGGACATGCTGGCCTTCCAGCGCTGGGTGATGTTCAACTACCTGGTCGGCAATGCCGACGCCCACGCGAAGAATCTTTCGGTGCTGATCGACGGCGGGCGGCCCGGCTACCGGCTGGCGCCTTTCTACGATCTGGTCTGCGTGCGCGCCTATGGCGACACGGGGCTGGCGCTGTTCATTGGCGACGAAGAGACGTTCGACGCCGTGGGCCTGCACTCCTGGGAGGCCTTCTGCCAGGACTGCGGCTTTGCCGTCAAGGAGACGTTCAAGGAACTGCAGGCCTTGGCCACGGCCCTTCTCCCGGCCTGGGACAAGGTGCGCGCGCGCATCGACCAACAGCACCAGCCCACCGACACCGAACACGCCGTACTGGAAAGAATGACCCAGGTGTTCCGACGGCACCAGGGTCATGTGCTGTCCATGCTGGGAACCGCTTGATCTCAGGCTGGCCCGAGCTGCTGGTCGACGCCCGTCACACCTCCGAATGGGCCGCGGCCTGGCCGGCCCAGGCCGAGGAGGGTCGGGGCGGATGCAAGGCTTGCGCATCCGGAACACGCTGACGCCGATGCGGCAACACCGCACCGCCCCATGCGCTGCCGCCCTCAATCGCCCACAGCCCGCGAAAGCGGTTTGCGCGCCTTGCGCGCAGGCCTGGCCGCGGCGGCCGGGGGTGCAGCGGCCTGGCCCAGCACGCCGTGCAGCAGCGTGGTGACGCACTGGTCGGCCACCTGCGCCGGGCTGTACTCGCCGCCGCTCTGGTACCAGCGCCCGATCCAGCTCAGGGCGCCGGCGATGACGAAAGCCGTCATCTTCGGGTCGCAGGGCGCGAGCGAGCCTTCCCGCACGCCCTGCGCCACCAGGCGGCGGAAGGCCAGGTCGATCTCGGACTTCATGCGGCGCAGCTCGCTGCGGCTGGGCTCGGGCACCTCCTCGTCGCCCACGCGGATCAGGCACATGCCGAAGGGCTGCATGACGATGCCCGCGTACACCTGCATGCAGGCGCGCAGTTGGTCCACGGCGTTGCCGCCCGCCGCGCGCGAGGCCTCGATGCCCTCCAGCGTCATGGCCAGGCCCTGGTTCACGCATTGCAGCAGGATCTCGTCCTTGTTCTTCACGTAGTAGTACAGCGTGGGCTTGCTCACGTGCAGGCGCGCGGCAATGTCGTCCAGCGAGGTCGCATGGAAGCCCCGCTCATTGAACAGCTCGGCCGCCGCCTGCAGCACGGCGTTGCGCTTGGCCTCGCGCTGCTGCTCGCGGTCCATGCTGCGGGCCCAGGGCGAGCGCGTCGAGGGCTCGGCCTGGGAGGGGCGCTGGCGGGGGGCGGGGGTCTGGGTCATAGAGCGCGCGGTCACCGGGAAAACACCGATGCAAGAGTGGGATTTTGCCGTCCAGAATCTACTCGTGAGTAAACAGTCTACGCAAAAGTAGATTTTTCCAGGTGCGCACAAACCCGTAGAGGGCCGGAAACAGCGATGGCGACACACTCCCCTGGCAGCCCCGGCGCTGCCCCCCTGCTGCAGGTCGATGGCGTGACGCTCGCGTTCGGCGGCGTCAAGGCGCTCACGCAAGTGGGCTTTGACGTGCAGGCGGGCTCCATCACCGCCGTCATCGGCCCCAATGGCGCGGGCAAGACCTCGCTGTTCAACACCATCTCGGGCTTTTACCGGCCCACCGAGGGCAGCATCCGCCTGCGCGGCCAGGAGATCACGCGCATCCCCGCCCCGCAGCGCGCACGCATGGGCCTGGGGCGGAGCTTCCAGAACATCGCCCTGTTCCGCGGCATGACGGTGCTCGACAACATCAAGCTCGGCCGCCACGCGCACCTCCAAACCAATGTGCTCGACGCGCTGCTGTACTGGGGCCGCGCGCGCCGCGAGGAAGCCGAGCTGCGCCGCGACATCGAGGAGCGCATCATCGACTTCCTGGAAATCGACCACATCCGCCACGCGCCCGTCTCGGCCCTGTCCTACGGCCTGCAAAAGCGCGTGGAGATGGCGCGCGCCCTGGCCATGCAGCCCGAGATCCTGATGCTCGACGAGCCCGTCGCCGGCATGAACCGCGAGGAGACGGAGGACATGGCGCGCTTCATCCTTGACGTGCGCGCCGAATGGGGCGTGACGGTGCTGATGGTGGAGCACGACATGGGCATGGTGATGGACCTGTCCGACCACGTGGTGGTGCTCAACTTCGGCCAGGTCATCGCCCAGGGCGTGCCCGCCGTGGTGCAGGCCAACCCCGAGGTCAGCCGTGCCTACCTGGGCTCGGGCAATGTTCACGAGCTGCGCGCCAAGCTGCAGGCGGCGGCGCGCGGCGCACAAGCCAGCTCCAAGGTGGCGGCATGATGGATTGGGCCTACCTGTTCGAGATCAGCCTCACCGGCATTGCCAGCGGCGGCCTGTACGCGCTCGCCGCGCTGGCCTTCGTCATGGTCTACAAGGCCACGCGCGTGGTCAACATCGCCATCGGCGAGATGCTCATGGCCGGGGGCTATTTGTTCTTCACCTTCGCCGCCATGTGGGCGCTGCCGCTGTGGCTGGCGATTCCGGCCGCCGTGCTGGCCTGCGGCCTGCTGGGCGCGGTCATCGAGCGCAGCATGATCCGCCCTCTGCTGGGCGAGCCGCCGATCTCGGTGTTCATGGTCACCGTGGGCCTGGGCTCGGTGCTGGTGGGCCTGGTGGAGGTGATCTGGAGCGCCGACCAGCGCCGCCTGCCCGACTTCATGCCCACGCAGCCCATCATGGTCGGCGACGCCTTCCTCGCGCCCAAGGTCTTCTGGGGCGCCGTGGTGGCCGCGGTGTTCATCGCCGCCGTGCTGCTGGTGTTCCGCTACTGGCGCGGCGGCGTGGCCCTGCGCGCCACGGCCAGCGACCAGGGGGCGGCGTATTCGGTGGGCATCAACGTGCCGCGCGTGTTCTCGCTCGCCTGGGTGGCCAGCGCCATGCTGGCGGCCATCTCCGGGATCATCGTCGGCTCCATCGGCGGCATCTCGTCGAGCATGGGCGTGTTCGGCCTCTCGGTGCTGGTGGTGGTGATCGTGGGCGGCCTGGACAGCGTGCTCGGCGCGCTGGTGGGCGGCGTGCTCATCGGCTTGGTCGAGGCCCTGGCCGGCGCCTACCTGGGTGGCGAATACAAGCTGCTCGCCACCTTCGTGGTGCTGGTCGTCATCCTCATGGCGCGGCCCTATGGCCTGTTCGGCACGCACGAAATCGAAAGACTGTAAGGGCCCCACCACCATGCGCATCGGAACCCTCAAGGAAAGCTACGTCGCCGACGCCGCGCTGTTCGACTCGCGCACCCAGCATGCCTGGCTGGCCATCGCCGCCGCGCTGCTGCTGCTGTTCCCCTTCATCGCCAACGACTACTGGCTCTACCTGGCCTGCCTGGTGGCCATCAATGTGGCGAGCGCCACGGGGCTCAACATCCTCACCGGCTACACCGGCCTGGTGAGCCTGGGCCAGGCGGCCTTCATGGGCCTGGGTGCGTACACCGTGGCCATCCTGCAGACGCGCTACGGCACGCCCTTTCTGCTGAACCTGCTGGCGGGCGGCGTGGTGGCCATGCTGGGCGGCATCGTGGTGGGCATTCCCTCGCTGCGCGTCAAGGGCCTGTACCTGGCCATCGCCACCATCGCGGCCTCGTTCATCGCGCACTTCCTGTTCGCCAACTTCCAGATCACCGGCGGCACGGCCGGGCTGTCGCTGCCGCCGGCGCGGCTGTTCGGGCTGGACCTGGACACCTCGTTCCGCCTGTACTGGCTCATCGTGCCCGTGACAGTGCTCATGCTGCTGGGCGCCGCCAACCTGTTTCGCACGCGCATCGGCCGCGCCTTCATCGCCATCCGCGATCGCGACATCTCGGCCGAGGTGCTGGGCATCCCGCTGCTGCGCTACAAGCTGCTGTCCTTCGGCCTGTCGTCGTTCTACGCCGGCATTGCCGGGGGGCTGTGGGCCTACTTCTTCCGCGTGGTCACGCCCGAGAGCTTTCCGCTGTCCCTGTCCATCTTCTTCCTCGCGGCCATCATCGTGGGCGGCATGGGCTCCATCCTGGGCGGCATCCTGGGCGCGGTGTTCATGACCATGGTGCCCGAGCTGCTCAAGCTGGTGTTCGACTGGCTGCCCGGCGGCACCGAACTCACCGTCTTCCTCTCGCCCGTGCGCCTGATCGTGTTTGGCGCACTCATCATCGGTTTTCTGGTGTTCGAGCCGCTGGGGCTCGCAGAAATGTGGCGGCGCACACGCCGCTTCTTCCACCTGTGGCCTTTCCGCAATTAACCCCGTCAACAAGGAGACAGAGACATGGCACAGCAACCCGCATCCACCCGGCGCCGCAGCCTCATGCTGGGCGCCGCCGCTGCCGCCGGCACCGCGGCGCTCACGCACCCGCTCGCAGTGCTCGCCCAGGGCGCCGAGGAGATCGTCATCGGCGGCTCCATCCCCATGACGGGCGTGTTCGCCTTTGCCGGCGTGGGCATCAACGCCGGCATCCAGGACTACGTGAAGATCGTCAACGACGCCGGCGGCATCAAGGGCCGCAAGGTCAAGTACGTGCCCGAGGACACGGGCTACAAGGTCGACGTATCGGTGGCCGCGTTCAAGAAGATCACCAGCCAGAACAAGGTCAACGTCTACTACGGCGACTCCACCGGCTTTGCCAAGACCATCAACCCCGAGCTGGAGAGGAACGGCAACATCCTCATGGCCGGCGCCTCGTTCGCCACCGAGCTCAACGACCCCAAGAAATACCCGCACCAGTTCCTCGTGGGCCCGGACTACACCGAGATGTTCGGCATCCTGCTGCGCCACATCGCCAAGGAAAAGCCGGGCGCCAAGGTGGCCTTCGTCTACTCGGACTCCGAGTTCGGCCGCGACCCCATCGACTCCAGCGAGGCCCTGGCCAAGAAGCTGGGCCTGTCCGTGCCCATCAAGATCATGACGCCCGCGGGCAGCGTGGACGTCTCCACCGAAGTCATCAAGCTGCGCCGCGCCGCGCCCGACTACACCATCTTCCACGGCTACATCCTCGCGCCCATCCCCGAGTTCATCACCCAGGGCAAGCAGCAGGGCATGACCAGCAAGTGGATGGGCACCTTCTGGACCATGGACAGCTCCACCGTCATGAAGATGGGCCCGGACGGCGACGGCTTCATGGGCGTGATGCCCTACCGCTACTACTACGACACCGAGAAGGCGCCCATGCTGGAGAAAATCCGCGCCCTGCGCCCGGAGTACCAGAGCACGGCCTACATGCAGGGCTTCCTGGCCGCCATGCTGTTCCTGGAGTCGGCCAAGCGCTGCCTGGACGGCAACAAGCCGCTCACCGGCGACAACCTCAAGGCCGCGCTCAACAGCCTCAAGGACTTCGACACCGGCGGCCTCATCGGCGTGCCCATCACCATCAGCGGCAACTCCATCCCCGTGGGCCGCGTGTACAAGGCCGACATGAAGGCGCAAAAAATGGTGGCCGCGTCCGACTGGATCAAGCTCTGACCCTGAAGACGCTCTGTTTTTGATAGCTGCTTGCGCTTGATGGAAAAAACATTCAAGCCGTTTTCTTGCCGAAACGGCGTCCATCAAGCGGCAAGCGCTATCGAAAAATGATTACGCGCCTCCCCGCCCCGATGCCATGACCATAGCGCCCCCCGCCACCATCCTCGAAGTCAACAACATCGAGGTCATCTACAACAAGGTCGTGCAGGCCCTGCGCGGCCTGTCGCTGGCCGTGCCGCGCGGCCAGATCGTGGCGCTGCTGGGCAGCAACGGCGCGGGCAAGAGCACCACGCTCAAGGCCATCTCCAACCTGCTGACGCTCGAGGACGGGCTCCTGGCCTCGGGCAGCATCCGCTTCAACGGCCAGGACACCGCGGCCATTGCGCCGCAGCAGCTCGTGCGCCGCGGCCTCTCGCACGTGATGGAAGGGCGGCGCGTGTTCGAGGACCTGACGGTGGAGGAAAACCTCGTCGCCTCCACCTACGCGCTCACCGGCCGCCCGGGCGCGGCCCCGCCGGACTTCGACCTGGTGTACGAATACTTCCCGCGCCTGCACGAGCGCCGCAAGGGCCTGGCGGGCTACCTCTCGGGCGGCGAGCAGCAGATGCTGGCCATAGGCCGCGCCCTCATCGCCCAGCCCGAGCTCATGCTGCTCGACGAGCCCTCGCTGGGCCTGTCCCCCAAGCTCACCGAAGACATCTTCGGCATCATCGCGCGCATCAACGCCGAACGAGCTACCTCCATGCTGCTGGTGGAGCAAAACGCCACCGTGGCCCTGGCCGTGGCGCACAGCGGCTACATCATGGAGAACGGCAAGATCGTCATCGACGGCACGGCAGAGCGCCTGGCGAACGACCCCGACGTGCGCGAGTTCTACCTGGGGCTGGCCGGCGGCGGCGAAGCGAAGAGCTTCAAGGACATCAAGCACTACAAGCGCCGCAAAAGATGGCTGTCATGAATCTCCCCGAACTCACCCTGCCCCAGATGCTGCGCGAGCGCGCACGCCAGGACGCTGCGCGCATCGCCATCCGGCAGAAGGACTTCGGCATCTGGAAGCCCTTCACCTGGGCGCAGTACTACGAGCGCGCCGCGCATTTCGGCCAGGGTCTGCTGCAACTGGGCCTGCCCGCGGGCGGCCACGTGGGCGTGATCGCCGAGAACCGCATCGAATGGGTGCTGGCGCAAATGGGCGCAGGCCTGGTGGGCGGCATCACCGTGGGCGTCTACCCCACCAGCCCCACGGCCGAGGTGGCCTACGTGGTGGGCCACGCCGACATCGACATCATGGTCTGCGAGGACCAGGAGCAGACCGACAAGGTGCTGGCCGCACTGGACCAGCTCCCGCACCTGAAGAAAATCATCGTCATGGAAGCCAAGGGCCTGCGCAGCTTCACGCCCGCGCAGCGCGCCCTGATCGCCACCTTCGATGAAGTCGAGACACTGGGCCGCCAGCAGCACGATCCGGCACGCATCGACGCCTGCCTGGCGCGCCAGCGCCTGGACGACATCGGCCTGATGATCTACACCTCGGGCTCCACGGGCAAGCCCAAGGGCGCCATGATCTCCTACCGCAACATCCGCGGCGTGGTGTCCGGCATCGTGGAGCGGCTGGAACTCGGGCCGCAGACCTCCCACCTGTCCTACCTGCCCCTGTGCCACGTGGCCGAGCAGATGCTCACCACCTTCGTGCCCCTGTACCTGGGTTCCACGGTCAACTTCGGCGAATCCATACGTACCGTGCAGGAGGACCTGCGCGAAGTGGCACCCAGCATGTTCCTGGGCGTGCCGCGCATCTGGGAAAAGCTGCACTCGGCCATCACCATCAAGATGCAGGAGACCGGAAAGCTGCGCCGCGCGCTGTACGAGCAGGCCCTGGCCGCCTGCGCCCCGCTGGCCGAGAAGCCGCGCAACCAATGGACCCTGGCCGAGCGCCTGCGCCATGGCGCGTACTACTGGCTGGTGCTGCGCGCGCTGCAGAACTTCATCGGCCTGCGCGCGGCCCAGGTCGCGCTCACCGGCGCCGCGCCCATCGCGCCCGACGTGGTGCGCTTCTTCCGCACCCTGGGGGTGCCGCTGATCGAGGTCTACGGCCTGACCGAATCCACCGGCATGGTCACCGGCCACCGGCTCGACCACGTGGTCGTCGGCACCGTGGGCCCCGTGACCGCGGGCGTGCAGTACCGCATTGCCGACAACGGCGAATTCCAGATCCGCGGCGACATGGTGTTCGCCGGCTACTACAAGAACCCCGAGGCCACGGCGCAAAGCATCGTCGACGGCTGGCTGCACACGGGCGACGTGGTGCGCGAGGAGCAGGGCCAGATCAAGATCGTGGACCGCTTGAAGGACATCATGATCACCGCCGGCGGCAAGAACCTCACGCCCTCCGAGATCGAGAACACCATGAAGGCCAGCCCCTTCATCAAGGAGTGCATCATCGTCGCCGACGGGCGCAAGTACGTCGCCGCGCTGGTGATGATCGACATGGAGACCGTGGGCAAATGGGCCGAGGCGCGGCGCATCGCATTCACGCATTTCCGCTCGCTGGTGGAGACGCCCGAGGTGCGCCAGCTCATCGACCGCGAGATCGCCGCAGGCAACGCCAAGCTCGCCCAGGTGGCGCACATCCGCAAATTCCACCTGCTCACCAAGGAACTCGATCACGACGACGGCGAGGTCACCGCTACCATGAAGGTGCGCCGCGCCAGCATCTACAAGACCTATGCGGCCGAAATCGAGGCGCTTTTCCATTGAAATACAGGAGTTTTCCCATGTCCCACCGTGACGTCTTCGTCGTCAGCACCGCCCGCACCGCCATCGGCACCTTCGGCGGCAGCCTGAAAGACGTACCCAACACCCAGCTCGCCACCACCGCCGTCCGGGCCGCCATCGCGCGCGCCGGCATCGCGCCCGACGCCGTGGGCCATGTGGTCATGGGCAACGTCATTCCCACCGACACCAAGGACGCCTACCTCTCGCGCGTGGCCGCCATCGACGCCGGCTGCCCCATCGAGACGCCCGCCTTCAACGTCAACCGCCTGTGCGGCTCAGGCCTGCAGGCCATCGTCTCGGCCGCCCAGGCCATCCAGCTCGGCGACTGCGACGTGGCCATCGGCGGCGGCAGCGAGAGCATGAGCCGCGGCCCCTACTTCGACCAGGCCGCACGCTGGGGCGCACGCATGGGCGACGCCAAGAGCATCGACTACATGCTGGGCATCCTGCACGACCCCTGGCAGAAGATGCACATGGGCATCACCGCAGAGAACGTGGCCGAGCGCTACAAGATCTCGCGCGAGATGCAGGACCAGCTCGCCCTGACCAGCCAGCAGCGCGCCGCCGCCGCCATCGCCGCCGGCTACTTCAAGGAGCAGATCGTCCCCGTGGAGATCGCCACGCGCAAGGGCACCGTGCTGTTCCAGGAAGACGAGCATGTGCGCGCCGCCACCACGCTGGAGGTGCTGGCCGGCATGAAGCCCGCGTTCAAGAAGGAAGGCGGCACGGTGACCGCCGGCAACGCCTCGGGCATCAACGACGGCGCCGCCGCCGTGGTGCTGGCCGGCGGCGACCGCGTGGCCGCCCTGGGCCTCAAGCCCCTGGCGCGCCTGGTGGGCTACGCGCACGCGGGCGTGGAGCCGGCCTACATGGGCATAGGCCCCGTGCCCGCCACGCAGAAGGTGCTGGCGCGCACCGGCCTCAAGGTCAGCGACATGGACGTGATCGAGGCCAACGAAGCCTTCGCCGCCCAGGCCTGCGCCGTGGCCCAGGAGCTGGGCTTTGACCCCGCCAAGGTCAACCCCAACGGCTCGGGCATCTCGCTGGGCCACCCCGTGGGCGCCACGGGCGCCATCATCACCACCAAGGCAATTGCCGAGCTGCACCGCACGGGCGGGCGCTACGCGCTGGTGACCATGTGCATTGGCGGCGGCCAGGGCATTGCCGCCATCTTTGAGCGGGTTTGAGTCATTTTGGCCTTCAGCGCTTGATGATCAAGCGCTGATAGCTCTTATTTCAATAGCAACCATGCTTCCCAATACCCTCCTCACGGCCGAGCAGAAGGCCGAACTGCAAGTCTTCACCGAATCGCTGGAGCGCTTTTGCGACACCGAGATCGAGCCGCATTACCGCGACTGGGAAAAGGTCGGCCTGGTCCACCGCGAACTGTTCCGCAAGATGGGCGAGAACGGCTACCTGTGCGCCGACGTGCCCGAGCAGTACGGCGGCCCGGGCGCCAGCGTGCACTTCTCGTTCGCCGTGGTGCAGGTGCTCTCGCGCCGGGGCTACGGCGGCTTTGTCGGCGGGCTGCAGGTGCATAACGACATCGTCCCGCCCTACCTGCTGCACTGCGGCACCGAGGCGCAGCGCCAGTACTGGCTGCCGCGCATGGCCAGTGGCGAGGCCGTGGCGGCCATCGGCATGACCGAGCCCGGTGCGGGCAGCGACCTGAAAGCCATCCGCACCACGGCCAAACGGGATGGGGATGGCTACATCATCAACGGCAGCAAGATCTTCATCAGCAACGGCCAGCACTGCGACCTGCTGGTGCTTGCCGCCAAGACCGACCCGGCGGCGGGCGCCAAGGGCGTGAGCCTGTTCCTGGTCGACACCAAAACGCCCGGCTTCACGCGCGGCCAGAACCTGGAGAAGATCGGCCAGCACGCGGGCGACACCTCCGAGCTGTTCTTCAACGACCTGCGCGTGCCGCAGGATGCCCTGCTCGGCGGCGTGGAAGGCCAGGGCTTTGTGCAGATGATGCGCGAGCTGCCGCGCGAGCGCCTCATCATCGGCGTGCAGGCCGTGTACGGCGCCCAGGGCGCGCTGGACGCCACGCTCCAATACGTGCAGGAGCGCCAGGCCTTCGGCCAGGCCATTGGCCAGTTCCAGAACACGCGCTTCACGCTGGCGCAATGCGCGTCCGACATCGCCGCCGCCGAGGCCTTTCTGAATGCCAGCATCGCCGCCTACGAACGCGGCGAACTCACGCCCGAGGCCGTGAGCGCGCTCAAGCTGCACACCACCGAGGTCTTCGGCCGCGTGGCCGACGCCTGCCTGCAGCTCTTCGGCGGCTACGGCTACATGGCCGAGTACCCGATCTCGCGCTTCTGGACCGACGCGCGCGTGCTGCGCATCTACGGCGGCACCTCGGAGATCATGAAGGAGCTGGTGGCGCGTTCGCTGCTGGGGCGCTGACGCAGCTCAGCCGCCCTGCTCCTTGCGGCGCAGGGCTTCTTCCATGCGCGCGATCTCGGCGCGCGCCTCGTCGCCTTCGGGAATCGGCCGCCCGGAGTCGCGCCACAGCACCGCCGCCTTGAAGCCCTCGGTCTGCGCATAGCGGCGGAACCACAGGCCCTCGGGGTTGTGGCGCGTGATGCCGTCGAACACCGTGGCCAGCATCTGGCCCTGCTCCAGGCCCGCGTTCAGCATGAACTGGTTCACCACCAGCTTGTGCATGGCCAGGTGGCCGCGCGGCACGCCGGCAATGCGCTCGGCCAATTGCATCGTGGTCGCTTCCAGTTCTGCGGGCTCCACAGCGTAATTGGCCAGCCCCCAGTCCGCGGCCTGCGCGCCCGAGATCACGTCGCCCGTGAACATCAACTGCTTGGCGCGCAGGGGGCCCAGGCGCTGCGCCCACATGGCCGTGGTGGGGCAGCCCCAGACGCGCGTGGGCATGTAGCCTATGCGCGCGTCCTTGGCCATGACCAGCAGGTCGCAGCACAGCGCAATATCGCTGCCGCCGGCCACGGCAGCGCCGTGCACCTTGGCGATGGTCGGCTTGCTGCAGCGCCACAGGCTCATGAAGTCCTCGGTGTTGCGCTTCATGAAGGCGTAGTCCTCCATGGGGTCCCAGGGGTACTTCTCCTGCTGGCAGGGGTGCTCGATCTCCTGCGCGGCCGTGTCGGCCAGGTCGTAGCCGCCGCAGAACCCCTTGCCCGCCCCCTCGACCACGATGACGTGGATGGCGGGGTTGTCCTGCGCCCATTCCACGGCCTGGCGGATCTCGCGCGGGGTCTCGTTGTTGATGGCGTTGAGCCGCTCGGGCCGGTTGAGCAGCAAGCGGGCCACCCGGGGATGGCGGGCGTCGGCCTCGATCTGGAGCGTGGAGTACTGCGGCATGGGAGTCTCCCGAGGCTAGCGGTAGAAGGCCTGCACGCTGCCCTTGAGCGTGATCAGCAAGGGCCGGCCCTTGCGGTCCAGGGTCTTGCCCGCGGGCACCTTGATCCAGCCCTCGCTGACGCAGTATTCCTCCACGTCGCTGCGCTCCTTGCCGTTGAAAAGGATGCCGATGCCGGCGTCCTGCTGGAACACCGCAGCCACATGGTGGGGGCTGCGCGGGTCCACGGCCAGGCGGTCGGGCAAAGGGGGGCGGGCGGTATCGGTCACGGTAATCCCTCTCGCAAAGCGGAAACCCGCATTGTGCGGCCTGCACGCGGCTGGCGCGCGCTCGCCAGCCTCCGGGGCTGTGGACAAGTCTGGGCAGAGTGCTGGCACAAGCGGGTACTTATCCACAGACGCAGCCGCAGCCAGCAGCTTGTCCCCAATCGGGTCGGCGCCGCGCGGCCCCCTGTCCCCATGGCTGCGCGGAGCGCAAGTTTTTGATTTGCAAGCACAAAAGACGCTTGTCCACACCACAGGGGCTTGCCTACTACTACCACTATTGAAAGATATAGCAATACAGGAATACATAGTGAGCGCAGCGCCCCAGGCACGGGCCCGCAAAAAAAAACCCCGCGGCGCCCCAAAAAGGGCGTGCGCGGGGTGGGTGGGCGAAAAAAAGGGGCTGGGCGTCAGAAGGGCGCGCTGGCCGGGTCGGTGTCCGCCGGGGCCTGGTCCGGACCGGTCACCGTGGCAGAGCGCGTGGGGGCTGCCGGGGGCGTGGCGCTGCCCTCGGCTTCGCCGTCCAGGGCCTCGATCAGGTCGGGGATCAGCCGCGCAAGCTCGCCGGTGGCGATGGCCACGTCGGCGTCAAAGCCCCCTTCGTCCTGCGCCTGGCCTTCGAACACCGCGTCGAGGAAGGCGATTTTCTTGAGTTGCAGGCCTTCGGTGAGGACGAAGGAGACGCGCTCGTCCCAGGTCAGCGCCAGGCGCGTGGGCAGCTTGCCGGCGGCGATGTGCTGCTGCACTTCCTCGATGTCCAGGGGGTGGCGCGCATAGCGCACCACGGCCTTGGTCTCGTCGGGGCTCTTGAGCTCGCATTCGCGGTCCACCGTGAAGCCTGCCGGCGGGTCCTGCTCCTTGAGCCAGTGCGCCATGGCCGTTTGCGGCGAGGTCTGGGTGTGCAGCAGGGCCACGGCAAAGCCGGCGGGCAGCAGCTCCACGAGCTGGCTCACCACCTCGTCGGCACGGGCCTGGCTGCCGGTGTCCAGCACCAGGGTGTGCGCCTGCGGGTCTATCCACACCCACATCGACCCCATCTTGGTGAAGGCCATGGGCAGCAGGTCCAGCCGCGCTTCGTCCTTGAGGTCGCGCTTTTCCTTCTTGCCGGGCTTGCGGCCGGTCTCGCGCTCGATCTGCTCCACCTTCTCCTGCACCTTGCGCGCCAGCACGCTGCCGGGCAGCACCTTGGCCTCGACCATGAAGCGCAGCACCCACTGGCCGCCCACGCTCTCGGCCAGCGGGCCATGGGCCTCGCCGCGCGGCGGCACAAAGCCCACCGCGCGCTCCTGCGTTGCGCCGCAGGCGTCAAAGGGCGCCTTCTGCAAGGCCGCTTCCAATTCCTCCAGTCCGATCCGCCATTGCGGCGCGATGCGGTACACGATCATGTTCTTGAACACGCAAACCTTTCCGAAGCTGTGCCGGGCACCCGCAGGTGCCGGATAAATGCTATTAAAAATATAGCTGCCGACGCTTTTTGCAAAAGCCTTGAAGGCCTATTTGACGGGAAATTTTGCGAACGGCAGTGCAAGGAACTTTACACAGGCTCAGCAAAACACCATGCCTGCCTTACATGGCCGGCGCACAGTGGCAACCATGCACCCACCGGGGTGCACGACCCCCTGGAAAGGAAACCGCCATGTTCCCCCTGTCCCGCCGCATTGCCCTGGCCAGCGCCCTGGCCGCCGCGCTCAGCCTGCCTGTGCTGGCACAAACTGCGCCCTCCTCCCCATCGCCGTTCCCGGCCGCCGCGCCTGCGGCGGGCCCGGGGTTTGGCGCGCGCGCCCAGGCACCCGAGCGCATGCAGCAACGCCATGCCGATCGCCTGGCCCGCCTCAAGGAAACCCTGCGCATCACGCCCGAGCAGGAGAGCGCCTGGCAGGCCTTTGCCCAGGCCATGCAGCCGCTGGCGCGCCCTGGGCCGCAGGACCGTGAGGCCTGGCAGCGCCTGAGCACCCCCGAGCGCATCGACCGCATGCGCGCCCTGCGCCAGCAGCGCAACGCCGAGATGGACCGCCGCGGCGACGCCACCAAGGCCTTGTACGCCGCGCTCAGCCCGGAGCAGCAGCAGCGCATGGACGCCTGGGGCCCGCGCCCCGGGGACGGCAGGGGCCGCCACGGCCGGCACCATGGCGGCCGCATGATGGATTGAGCGCGCGCCGGTGGGGCGCAGCGCCGGCCGGCAGGTTTACACTTGCCGGACCGCCACCCATGCCTTCAGGGCATCCGTCCACCATGCCTGCTGCTGCGCCCCTGTTCCCGCGCCGTTCGTTCGGTGCGTCCTCCATCCTCGCCGCGCGCGCGGTCCTGTGCCTGGGGGCGCTGGCCAGCGCCGCCGCCATGGCCCAGGAGCCGCCGCCCCGCCCTGCGCTCTACGTCCAGTGGGGGGAGGCGCGCGCGGACCGGCAGGCCTGGATCCTCGGCGCCACCCTGCCCTGGCAGGGCTGGAGCAAGGCCCTGGGCAGCGGCGCGCTGCGCGGCCATTGGGACCTGTACCTGGGCCAGTGGTCGGCGCGCCTGCCCGCGCAGCGCCTGCACAGCAATGTGCTGGGCGTGGGCGCGGCGCTGCAGTGGCGCGCCCAAGAGGGCAGCGCGCCCTGGTTCGTCGAGGCCGGCACCGGCCTGAACTATGCGCAGCCGCGTTTCATGGACATGTCCACGCGGCTCAATTTCGCCTCGCACCTGGCGCTGGGCTTCGAGCATGGCGCGCAGCGCGAGCACGAATGGCAACTGCGCCTGCAGCACAGCTCCAACGGGGGCGTCAAGAAGCCCAATCCGGGCCAGAACTTCCTGCAATTGCGCTACGCGCGGCATTTCTGACGCGCGCCCGCGCCGTCAGTGGTGCAGCAGGCGCTCGAACTGCTCTGCCGGCAGGGGCCTGCCGAACAGGTAGCCCTGGAATGCCGGGCACCCGGCCCGCACCAGCAGCAGGTGCTGGTCGGTGGTCTCCACGCCTTCGGCGATCACCTCCAGGCCCAGGCTCTGGCCCAGGGCGAGGATGGTGTGGATGATGGCCTCGTCGCTGGGGTCGGAGAACAGGTCGCGCACAAAGCTCTGGTCGATCTTGATCTGGTCCAGCGGCATGCGTTTGAGGTAGCTCAGGCTGGAGTAGCCGGTGCCGAAATCGTCGAGCGAGAAGCGCACCCCCAGGCGGCGCAGTGTCTCCATGGTGGCGATGGCCTGGTCCACGTCCTGCACCATGAGGTTCTCGGTCAGTTCCAGCTTGAGCCGTTCGGCCGGCGCCTCGTTCACGGCCAGCGAGCGCGCCACGTCGTCCACGAAGCCCTCGTGGTGGAACTGGCGTGGGCTCACGTTCACGGCCATGGTCAGGTGGGCCAGGCGCGGGTCGTCCTTCCAGCGCCCCAGCAGCTTGCAGGCCGAGTGCAGCACCCAGCGGCCCAGGGGCAGGATGAGGCCGGTCTCCTCGGCCACGGGAATGAACTGCGCCGGCGAGACCATGCCGCGCCCGGGGTGGCTCCAGCGCACCAGGGCCTCGCAGCCCAGGATGCGCGCGTGCCGGTCCACCTGCGGCTGCAGGTGCAGCCCCAGTTGCCCGTGCGCCACGGCCTGGCGCAGGTCGGCCTCGAGCGCCGCGCGCGCCGTGACCACGGCCTGCATCTGCGGGTCGAAAAAGCGCAGCACGCTGCGCCCGGCGGACTTGGCCTGGTACATGGCCAGGTCGGCCTGCTTGAGCAGCTCCAGCACGCTGGTCTCCGGGCCCTGGAACGGGGCGATGCCTATGCTGGGCGTGCTGCGGTAGTGGTAGCCGGCCAGGGCATAGGGCTGCGAGAGCTCGGTGAGCACCTTCTCGCCCACGGTGCGCGCGTCCACGGCCAGAGACTGGGGATCGGCCCCCAGGCCCTCGAGCATGACGACGAACTCGTCGCCGCCCAGGCGCGCCACCGTGTCCACGCTGCGCACGCAGGCGTTGAGGCGCCGCGCCACCTCCTGCAGCAGCAGGTCGCCCTTGTCGTGCCCCAGGGTGTCGTTGAGCGTCTTGAAATTGTCCAGGTCGATGTAGAGCAGCGCCCCGCCCTGGCGGCGGCGCTGGGCGTTGGCCAGGGCGTGGCGCATGCGTTCGAGCAGCAGCATGCGGTTGGGCAGGCCGGTGAGGGTGTCGTAGAAAGCCAGGCGCTGGATCTCGCGGTCCTTGGCCTTGCGCTGGCGGATGTCGGTATTGATCTCCAGGATGGACTCGGGCTGGCCCCGCGCATCGAGCACCAGGGTCCAGCGCCCTTCGGTCTCGATGGCGTGGCCCTGGCGGTGGCGCTGGCCGATCTCGCCGGACCACTCGCCGTGCGCCTGCACGGCGGCGGTGGCGCGCTCGAAGGCGGCTGCGTCCAGGTGCAGCAGCGTGCCGGCGTCCTGTCCCAGGGCCTGGGCGGCGCTCCAGCCGTACAGGCGCTCGGCGCCCTGGTTCCAGTAGATGATGCGCTGCTGCAGGTCGCGCTCGACGATGGCGTCCTGCGCCTTGTCCAGCAGCGAGGCCTGGTGCCGCAGGCGCTGGTCCGTGGTCTGGCGCTCGATTTCGGCCGAGGCGCGGGCGGCGAAGATCTGCAGCGTGGTGGTCACGAAATCCACCTGCTCCAGCGGCTGGCGGAACAGCACGAACACCATGCCTATGGGCTGGCCCGCGGTGTCGCACAGTTGCAGGCCCGCATAGGCCTGGGCCTGCAACTGCTGCACCACGGGCGCCTGCGGGTAGTGCTCGGCCAGGCCCGCGCTGACGACGAACTGGCGCTGGTGCAGCAGCTCGATGCTGGGTGTGCCTTCGAGCGGGTACATCTCGTTGGCGTCGAGCAGGCGGCCATCGCTCACCACCGCCAGCGCCTGCGCCAGCGGCCCGCTGCTGCCCTGCGGCGCGGGAACGAGGCGCGCCACGCAGCCCGTCTGCGCGCCCAGGGCCTCGCTCATGTTGCGCGCCAGTTGCTCGAAGAACTCGGCCCCCGTGGCCGCCGAGACGGCCGCAGCCATCTTGAGCACCGAGGCCTGCAGGCGCTGCTGCTCGCGCCGTGCGCGCAGGCCCACGATGCCGTAGGCCAGGTCGTCGGCCAGTTGCTGCAGGAGCTTTTCTTCTTCCGCGCCCAGGTGCAGCACCTCGGTGGCGTACAACTGCAGCAGGCCGAAGCAGCGCCCCTCGGTGCGCAGCGGCAGGGTGACCAGCCCGCGCAGGCCGCGCCCGGCGATGTGGCCGGCCCAGGTGCCGGGCGCGGGCACGGCGCGCAGGTCGGGCACGATGGTGCTGCGGCCGCTGCGCACGGTCTGCCCCTCCGGGCCCTGGCCGCGCGGGTCGGCGGCAGACCAGGAGAGGTCGAGCTGGTCGATGAATTCCCCGTCCTGCCCGGCGCGGGCGGCGATGCGTATGCTGTGCTGTGCGTCGTCCTGGGCAAAGCCCGCCCAGGCGAGGCGGTAGCCGCCCACGTCCACCACCAGCGTGCAGATGGCCTGCAGCAGGGTCTGCTCGGCGCTGGCGCGCACCAGCGCCTCGCTGCAACTGCCGAGCATGCGCTGCGCGCGCGCCAGGCGCTGGAGCTCGCGCTGGGTGCGCTGGCGCTCGGTGACGTCCGTGCCCATGGCCTGGCGCGCGGGCCGGCCGCCGAAGTCGATGCTGTGCGCCCGGATCTCCATCTCGCGCACCGTGCCGTCGCGGCAGCGGTGGCGGCGCACCAGCAGCTCGGCGCACGTGTCGGCGGCGGGCGCCAGCACCTTCTCGCGCAGGGCGGCGCGCTCCTCGGGCAGCCACAAATCGTCCATGCCCATGGCGAGCAGCTCCTGCTCGCTGTAGCCGTACAGGGCCTGCATGGCCTGGTTCACGGCGAGAAAGCGCAGCGATGCGTCCTGGGCGTACACCCACATGGGCTGGGGATGGGTGTCGAACAGCAGCCGGTACTGCTGCTCGGACTGCTGCAGCTGCGCGGCCACCTGGCGCAGGCGCAGCATGGCGCCCAGGGACTGCGCCAGGATTTGCAGGTGCGCCGCGTGGCGCGTGCCAAAGGCGCCGGCCTGCGCGCTCGTGGCCTTGATGGTGCCGATCACGCGTCCATCGGCCTGCATGGGCACGGCCAGCACGGCGCGCACCTCCTGGCGCTGGTAGGCGGGGCCCATGTCCCAGCCCTGGGCCTGGGTGTCGTTGCACAGCACGGACTGGCCCTGGCGCAGTTGCGGCCACAGCAGGCTGTCGTGCACGGGCAGCACGCTGCCGGGGCTGCGCACCGCCTGGCCTGCGGCCGCGCGGGCCACCAGGGCCTCGCCTTCGAGCATCTCCAGCAGCACGCCGCTGGCCTGGCAGATGCGCAGCGCCGATTCGGCCCCCTGCTGCAGCACCTGGGCCAGCGTGAGGTCCAGCGCCGCGATGCGCTGCTGCACCTCGGTCAGCTCGGCATGGGCACGGGCTTCGGCGGTGTCTTCGGCTGCGGGGTCTGTTCCCGCAAGCGCTGCTCCGGCGTGCACGTGCGCGGCGGCCATGGTCAGTCTGGCAGCAAGCGGTGCGCGGCGCACGGGCCGCAGCGGCGCTGGCGGGCAGGGGGTATGGTGCGGTCGGGCAAACGCATGGCGGCGGGGTGCTCAGTGTGCTGCCATGCTAACGGTTTCCCCCTGGCCGTGCCAAGGCCGGTGGCTTTCAGCCCTGGCCGCGGCGCTGGCGCACGGCCTGTGCCAGCTCCTGCAGCACGGGCACGGTCTGGGCAAAGCTGATGCAGGCGTCGGTCACCGACACGCCGTGCGCCAGCGCCTGGCCGGGCACGATGTCCTGGCGGCCTTCCTTCAGGTGGCTTTCGATCATCACGCCGGTGATGCGTGCATCGCCCGCGGCGATCTGCGCGGCCACGTCGTGCGCCACGTCGATCTGGCGCCGGTGCTGCTTGCTGCTGTTGGCGTGCGAGAGGTCGATCATCACCTGCGCGCGCAGGCCGGCCTTGTCCAGCATCTCGCAGGCGGCCTGCACGTCGGCGGCGCGGTAGTTGGGCTGCTTGCCGCCGCGCAGGATCACGTGGCAGTCCTGGTTGCCGCGCGTCTCGAAAATCGCCGCCTGGCCCATCTTGGTCATGCCCATGAAGGCATGCTCGGATTGCGCCGCCAGGATGGCGTCGCTGGCCACCTTCACGCCGCCGTCCGTGCCGTTCTTGAAGCCCACGGGGCAGGACAGGCCGCTGGCGAGCTGGCGGTGGCTCTGGCTCTCGGTGGTGCGCGCGCCGATGGCGCCCCAGCTCACCAGGTCGCTGATGTACTGCGGCGAGAGCAGGTCGAGGAACTCGGTGCCCACGGGCAGGCCCAGCGCCAGCACGTCGAGCACCAGCGCGCGCGCCATCTCCAGCCCCTCGTTGATGGCGAAGCTGCCGTCCATGTGCGGGTCGTTGATGAAACCCTTCCAGCCCACGGTGGTGCGCGGCTTCTCGAAGTACACGCGCATGACGATGAGCAGCTCGCCCTGCAGCGCCTCGGCCTGCTCCTTGAGCAGGCGCGCGTATTCCATGGCCTGGCCGTGGTCGTGGATGGAGCAGGGCCCGACGACGGCGATGAGCCGGTCGTCCTGCCCGTGCAGCACGCGCGAGATCGCCGCGCGGCTCGTCTCCACGAGCTGCTGCGCCGCCGCCGGGGCGGGCAGCCATTCCTCGAGGATGGCGGGGGTGATGAGCGGGCGCACGGCCTTGATGCGCAGGTCGTCGATGCGCGTGCGGTCGTGCGTGGAAAGCGGCGTGGCCGGGCGGTGGGCGTGCAGGGTCGTCATGGCCGCCATTGTCGCGCCCTGCGCGCCCGGCCCGGCGGCGCGCCGTTTCAAGGACGGCGGAAGGCCACCGCCTGGCGCGACCAGTAGGGGCCGTCGAGGCGGTCCAGGCGCACCTCGCCGCCCGTGGAGGGCGCGTGCACGAAGCGCCCCTGCCCCACGTAGATGCCGGCATGCGTGGGCCGCCGGCCGCCGAACACCACCAGGTCGCCGCTGCGCAGCTCGGCGTCCTCGATGGGCTGGCCGAAGTCGCTCAACTGCGCCACGGTGCGCGGCGGCGCCACGCCGGCGCGGCTCTTGTACACGTAGCCGATCAGGCCGCTGCAGTCGAAGCCGCCCTCGGGCGTGTTGCCGCCGTAGCGGTAGGGCGTGCCCACCAGGCCCAGGGCGTGGATGGCGATGTCGCTCGCCTGCTCGTGCGTCAGGTACGAGGCCTGCGGCCGCGCCGGTGCGGGTGACGGCGGGGTGCTGCAACCGCCCAGCAGCAGGGCCGCCGCCAGGCCCAGACCGTACCAGGCCCGCCCGCGCACGCTCATCCTAGGTTGGAAAATATGCATGAAAAAAGCACTTTGCGTATATTGGGTAAGCGCTAGCAGCTATTGAATCAATAGCTAAAAGCCACTCCCGCTATTTCTGGATGCGCTCGGGCGTCAGGAACAGGCCCACGCCCACCGCAATCACGCCCAGATTCGTCAGTAGCATGAAGCTGCCCACCAGGATCAGCACGATGGCTGCCACATTGCCTCGCATGGGAACCTCCCGGAACAATCAACGGCCCATGGGCGAGACGCCGATCAGCATCGCGTGCGCCCAGAAGGCAAATGCGGCCCAGGCCACCAGGCCCAGCACCACGGCAATGCCCGTACCGGCGAGCGTGCCGCTGGGGGTGCTGGTGCCCAGGGCGCGGTCGCGCTGGCGTGCAGCGCGGAAATCAAAAATGGCCCATACCAGAAAACCGCCAAACAGCGCCACATCGGCCAGGTTGCCGTTGGAGATCAGGTGCGCCAGCGCCCAGGTCTTCACGGCCAGCACCATGGGGTGGTGCAGTCTGGCCTTGAGGGCGTTGCGTGGCACATAGGCGGCGGCCAGCAGGATGAATGCCGCCAGTGTGAACAGCGAGGCCGCGTGGCGCATGGCCACGGGCGGGTTCCACAGCACCACGGGCTGCTGGCGTGCCAGGCCGTAGCCCCAGACCACCAGCACCAGGCCGACAAGCGAAAGCACCGAATACACACCCTTCCACGCGCCCTCGCCCATCCGGGCCCGGGTTTGCGTGCGCCAGCCATCGGCCACGATGCGCACCGAATGCACACCGAGGAAAAGAACGAGTCCGAGGATCAGGATCGACATGGGTAGCTGGCCTTCAAGGGGTATTGGTTGGCCCATTATCGGCAGATGACCGGGCTGTGCCGTGCTGTTGCAGAAAGACCGCCAGCCGGGCCTTGGCACAGGCCTGCAGCGCCATCAGAAAATCGTGTCCCGCATCGGCCACGCCCCAGCGCTCGGCCGGGTCCGAGTCGGTGGGACAGGTGCACCCTAGGCAAATCCGCCGCCCGTGCGGGGTGGGAATACCCTTTGTCAGCCCTCGAGGCGCGCGCTCCAGTCCTCCACCTGGGCGCGCTCGAGCCGCCCCTGCACCATGCGCTGCCACGAGGGCGGCAAGTGCAGCCGGGCCAGGCCGCGCAGTGCGTCCAGGTCCAGCGTGCGCTGGTAGAGCAGCGCGATCACGCGCGCCAGCGGCCATTCGGGGTGCGGGCGCGCCACCAGGCGCATGGCGTCGCCCGCCTGCAGGAGGCCGGGCTCCAGCACGCGCCAGTACCAGCCGGTGCGGCCGCTGTCCTGCAGGCGCCGCGCCATGTCCGCCTGGCCGAAGCGCAGGTTGAGCTTCCAGCAAGGCTGGCGGCTTTGCGCCAGTTCGAGCAGCACGCCGCCGATGCGCACGCGGTCGCCCCAGCACAGTGTGGCCTCGGTCACGCCGGTGCTGGCCAGGTTCTCGCCAAAGGCGCCGGGCGCGTCGAGCACGGGCCGTGCACCCAGTTCGGCGCGCCAGGCGGCGTAGTGCTCCAGCGCGTACTGGTGCACGGCCTTGTCGGGGCCGCCGTGCACGCGCCGGTCGCCCTGCGTGTCGCCGTCCAGGCCTTCGGGGCCCACCCACACCGGCCCGGCCACGGGCTGCTTGGCGATGGCGCTCAGACCCCCGGGGCTGCCGTCGGGGCGCGTGCAGGGCACGGCCTGGCCGCGCAGTACGCAGTGGATCTGGCCGATCTCCGGGGCAGTGGAATTCATGGTATTTTTGGCCTTCAGCGCTTTCTGGATAAGCGCAAGCAGCTATCAAAAAATGAGTTTCACATCGCCCATGCCGATGCCAGCATCCGGTCCAGGGCCGTGCGCTTGCAGGCCTGCAGGCGCTGGAGCAGGGCATGGCTGGGCCAGGGCAGGCCGTAGCGCTGCTGCAGGTCGTGCTGCATGCGCGCGAGCAGGGCGGCGGCCATTTCGGCGTCGGCCAGGGCGCGGTGCGCGCGGCCGGCGCGCGGCAGGCCCAGGTGGTCCATGAGTGCGCCCAGCTTGTGGCTGGGCGCGTCGGGGTAGAGGCGGCGCGCCAGCAGCACGGTGCAGGCAAAGGGCTGCGGGGCCGGCAGGCCCGCATGGCGCAGCTCGGACTGCCAGAACTTGCTGTCGAAGGCCGCGTTGTGCGCCACCAGGGGCGCCGGGCCGACGAAGCGCGCGGCCTCCTGCATCACGGCCGCGGCGGGGGGCGCGGCGGCCACCATGGCGTTGGTGATGCCGGTGAGCCGTGTGATGAAGGGGTCGATGCGCACGCCCGTCTGCATCAGGCTGGCGAAGCGGTCCACCACCTGCCCGTCCTGCAGCAGCACGATGGCCACCTCGGTGGCGCGCGCGCCCTGGGCCGGGGTCATACCCGTGGTCTCGAAGTCGATGACGGCGATGGGTACGGACATGTTCTAGGTCAAAAATGGCTGCAGCGCTTGCCAGTCAAGCGCTACAAGCTATGTAAATCATAGCAACTCATGCGCCCGCCTGGCGCTGCTGCAGCGCAAAGGGCGGCAGGCCCGCGAGCAGGCGCTGGCCGTAGCCGGTGCGCACCAGGCGCTTGTCGTAGCAGTAGACATGCGCCTGGTCCTCCTCGGTGCGGATGGCGCGTCCCACCCACTGCGCCAGGCGCATGGCGGTGGCGGGCACCACGAGTTCGCTGAACGGGTCGCGCCCGGCGCCGCGCAGCCACTCGGCGCGCGCTTCGCCCACGGGGTCGTCGGGCGGGGCAAACGGCAGCTTGGTGATGAACAGCGACTCGCACAGGCGCCCGGGCAGGTCCAGCCCCTCGCCGAAGGACTGCATGCCGAAGATGATGGACGGCTGGCCCTGCGCCACGCGCTCGCGGTGCAGGGCCAGCAGTTGCTGGCGCGGCCACTGGTTCTGCACCAGCACCACGGAGCGCAGGGCGGTGGGCAGCAGGTCCACGGCCTGGCGCATCTGCTCGCGCGAGGTGAACAGCACCAGCGCGCCCGCAGGCACCTGCGCCAGGTCGGCCAGCAGCGCCGCGGCCATCTCGGCCGTGTAGGCCGCGGCATCGCGCGGGTCGGCGCGCGTCTGCACGGCCACCAGTTGGCCCTGGCGCGCGTAGTCGAAGGGGCTGGGCACCAGCAGCGTGGTCACGGCCTCGTCGCCGTGCAGGCCGCTTTCGCGCAGGAAGAAGTCGAACTGCCCGCAGCCCGAGAGCGTGGCCGAGGTGAGCACGGCGCCGCGCACCGCCGACCACAGGTGCTGGCGCAGCGTGCTGCCGGGCAGCACCGGGCTGGCGTGCGCGCGCAGGACGAGGAAATCCCCCTCCAGCGCCAGCGTGAACCACTTGGCCGCGGGGGCGGCGCCCGCGGGCGCGTCCTGCAGCAGCAGTTGGGCGCAGGCGTGCACGCCTTCGAGGCGCGGCGCCAGCGCGCCCACCTGGGCGTAGAGCTGCGCGAGGCGGCGCGCCTCGGCCGGGGTGTCGCGCATGGCCGCGCGCAGCGCCTTGGCGATGGCGCGCAGCACCTCCAGCAGGCCGCCCGCGTGGTGGGCGACCTGGCCCAGCGGCTCGCCCAGCGCCTCGGGCAGCCGCCCCTCGGGCACGCGCACGCGCGTGGGCGTGCCCGCCAGCGCGGCCCGGCCCGGCGCGGGGGCGCGCAGCGGCTCGGCGTACACGTCCAGCACCAGGCGCGCCAGATCCTGCAGCGCGGCGCGCAGGCGTGCGGCGTGCTGCGGCACGTCGGCGATGGCCTCCACCTCCATGAGCTGGCCGATGCGCAGCGCGCGGCTGGCGAGCTTGTCGATCCAGCCCAGGCGCGACAAATCCATCTCGCAGCCGAACTGCGCCAGCGCCGTGGCTGGCAGGTGGTGGGCTTCGTCGATCACGAGCAGGCAGTTGTCCAGCTCGGGCAGCAGCCGCGCGCCGAGGGACGAGAGCAGCAGATCGTGGTTGGCCACGATGACCTGCGCCGCCACCAGCTCCTTGCGCCGCTCGAAATAGCTGCACTGGTGGAACACGGGGCAATGCTTGCCCGTGCAGGTATGGGCGTCGGCGGCCACGGGGCTCCAGAGCTCGGGCTCGGGCGGGCTGGGCAACTGGTCGCGGTCGCCATCCCACTGGCCGCTGGCCAGGGCGTCGGCCAGGTGGGTGTAGAACGGCAGGCGTTCGGCCTGCCCCGGCAGCACTGCGCCCGGGGTGCGCTGCGCCTGGCGCTGGTCCATGGCCTCGGGGGCCAGCAGGTCGTCGGGGATGTCCTCGTCCTCGCTGGCCGCGCCGCTGGCCAGGCGTTCGAGCTTGAGCTTGCACACGTAGCGCCCGCGCCCCTTGGCCAGGGCGAAGGCAAAGGGCTGGGCCATGTGCCGGGCCAGCGCGGGCAGGTCCTTGTGCACCAGTTGCTCCTGCAGCGCCACCGTGGCGGTGGAGATCAGCACGCGCGTGCCGCGCGCCAGCGCCACGGCGATGGCGGGCACGCTGTAGGCCAGCGACTTGCCCACGCCCGTGCCCGCCTGCACCACGGCGATGGCGCGCTCGGGCGCCTCGCTGCCCTCGGCCTTGCCCAGCGTGGCCTGGCTGAAGGTGTGCGCCACCTGCGCGGCCATGCTGCGCTGGCCCGCACGCGGGCGAAAGCCGGCGCTGGCCTGCACCACAGCGTCGAATTGCTGCAGGGCCTCATCGGCCCAGGGGGAGGGATCCATAGGAAAGGAAGTGTGGCACAGGGGGCAGGCAGGGCCCGGAGCAGGGGCATCAACCTGGGTTTTCATACATGGTACCGCCCCGGAGCGGCCGGGGCGGCGCGCCGGGCGGGAGCGGGCGCGCACGCGACGCGGCTGCGCGGGCTGCGGGATTTCCGGCATGCCTGGGCCCGGCATGAAAAGGTAGACTGCGGCGCTTTGGCGGCCCTTGCATGGGCCCGTGGCGGCAGCCCCGCGGGAGGCGGGGCGCCCTGGCGTTCTGCCCGCTGTCCCTTGAGGTTTTGCACATGTTTCACAAATTCCGTCTCTGGGCCAAGATCATGGTGGTGATGGGCATCGCCATCGGTGGCGTGGGCGCGGTCCTGACCTTCACCAATCTGGCGAACATGACCCGCCTGGTGCACTCCGCCGAGCGCAGTGCACTGGACGCGCATCTCAAGGCCATCAACAACGCCATTGCCGCGGAAAACCGCACCGCCGAAGCGCTGAGCGCCCTGGTCGCGCAGATGCCGCTGGTGCAGGAGAAGTTCGACAGCGGCGACCGCAAGGCCCTGGCGGAGCTGTTCGTTCCGGCCTTCAAGACCCTGGCCCAGGACTACGGGGTGGAGCAGTTCCAGTTCCACACGCCGCCGGCCACCTCCTGGCTGCGCGTGCACATGCCGCAGAAGTTTGGCGACGATCTCTCGTCCTTCCGCTTCACCGTGGTGGCCGCCAACCAGGCGCAAAAGCCGGTGCGCGGGCTCGAGGGCGGCGTCGCCGGCCTGGGCGCGCGCGGCATCGTGCCCGTGCAGCACCGCGGCAAGCACCTGGGGACGGTGGAGTTCGGCATGGGTTTCGGCCAGCCCTTCTTCGACCACTTCAAGCAGCAGAACGGCGTCGACGCCGGCCTGCACCTGCTGGACAAGGGCAGCAACGGCTTCAAGACCCTGGCGGCCACCTATGGCAAGGAGCCGCTGCTCGACGCCGCCACGCTGGCGCGGGCCATGGCGGGCGAGCCGCAGCTCGACCACCGCAGCCTCCAGGGCAAGCCCTTCGCCATCTATGCCGCGGCGGTGAAGGACTTTTCCGACAAGCCCATCGGCGTCATCGAGATCGCCATGGACGCCAGCGCCTTCCAGTCCTCGCTGGACGTCTCGCGCGCCACGGCGCTGGTTGTGGGCGTCGCCTCCATCCTGTTCGGTATGGTGCTGGCGCAGTGGATGGCGCGCCACATCATCGGCCGGCTGCGGACCGTGGCCGCGGGCGTGGAGCATGTGGCGCGCGGCGACCTGTCGAGCACCATCGCCGTGCCCGGCGCCGACGAGGTGGCCGCCCTGGCCGCCGCCACGCGCGCCATGCAGGACAAGCTGCGCGCGCTGGTGGCCGAGGTCAGCGGCAACGCGGCCCGGGTGCATGCGGCGGCGCAGGAGATCACCGGCGCCGTCGAGGGGCAGGCGGCCACGTCCACGCAGATGTCCTCCTCCGTCGCCGAGATCACCACGACCATGGAGGAGCTCTCGGCCTCCTCCACGCAGATCGCCGACCACTCGCGCTCCGTGGTGGACATCGCCAACCAGACGCTGGAGGGCTCGCGCAAGGGCTCCGAGGCCATGCAGACCGTGCTCGGGCGCATGAACGACATCCGCAACGACAACCAGCACAGCCTGCAGGAGATCGTCGCCCTGGGGGCCAAGTCCAAGCAGATCAGCCGGGTGATGGAGCTCATCAACACCGTGGCCGACCAGACCAAGCTCATCGCCTTCAACGCCGCGCTGGAGGCATCCAGCGCGGGCGAGGCGGGCAAGCGCTTTTCCGTGGTGGCCGGCGAGATCCGCCGCCTGGCCGACAGCGTGACCGACTCCACGCGCGAGATCGAGGCCAAGATCAGCGAGATCCAGGACTCCATCGCGCGCCTGGTGATCACCTCCGAGAAGGGGGCCACCGGCATTGCGGCGGGCCTGAGCGCGAGCGCCCACGCCACCGAGCGCCTCAACGACATCGTGAGCGCCGCCAGCCAGACGAGCAGCGCCGCGCAGCAGATCTCGCTGTCCACGCAGCAGCAGAAGACGGCGAGCAGCCAGGTCGTCATCGCCCTGCGCGAAATCGTCACGGCCAGTTCGCACACGGCGCAGTCCATCACCCGCATCTCGCAGGTGAGCAAGGAGATGTCCCAGCTCTCGGCGCACCTGGACGAGCTGGTGCACCAGTTCAAGCTGGGCGCGCCCCCGGCCGGCCAGGCCTGACGCAGGACGCCCATGGGCAGCATCCGCGTCGTCATCGCCGACGACAGCAGCCTGGCCCGCGGGCTGCTGCGTGCCATCCTCGAAGGCGAGGACGGCATCGAAGTGGTCGGCGAGGCCGCCAACGGGCGCCAGGCGGTCGAGCTGGTGCGCGCGCTGCGGCCCAGCCTCGTGACCATGGACCTGGAGATGCCCGTCATGGACGGGCTGGAAGCCATCGCAGACATCATGTGCACGCGCGCCGTGCCCATCCTCGTGGTCAGCAGCGTGGCCGATGCCCACCGCGCGCTCGACGCCGTGGCGCGCGGGGCGCTCGAGGTCGTCGCCAAGCCCGACACCTCGCCCGAGGCGGCGGCGCACCTGGTGTCCAAGGTGCGCCTGCTCGCGGGCGTCTCCGTCATCACGCGCCTGCGCCCGCGCACGGCGGCCCTGGCCGGCCCGGCAGCGCCGGGCGCGGCCGCTGCCCCCGATGCTGCCGCGCGGCCTGCGCCTGTGCCCGTGCCCGCGCCGGCAGACACGCCGGCTGCGGCCGGCACGGCCTTCCCGCGGGTCTTTGCCATTGCCTCGTCCACGGGCGGGCCGCAGGCCCTGGCCGAGATCCTGCCGGCGCTGCCGCCGGGCTTTCCCTGCCCGGTGCTGGTGGCGCAGCACATCTCCGACGGCTTTGCCCAGGGCATGGCCGACTGGCTGGGCTCGCTGTGCAAGCTGCCGGTGCGCCTGGCGCGCGATGGCGACCTGCTCGCGCCCGGGACCATCCACATCGCGCCCTCCGAGCAGCACCTGGCGGTCGGCGCGGCGCAGCGCCTGGTGCTGCGCGCACGCGCGCCGGGCGACCTCTACCGCCCGTCCTGCGACGTGCTGCTGGCGTCCGTGGCGGCGGCCTTTGGTGCGCGCGCCACGGGCATCATCCTCACCGGCATGGGGCACGACGGCGCTGCCGGGCTGGCGGCGATCCGCGCCGCGGGCGGCAGCACCCTGGCCCAGGACGAGGCCAGCTCGGTCATCTTCGGCATGAACCGCGTCGCCATCGAGCGCGGCGCCGTGCAGCGCGTGCTGCCCCTGTCGGCCATGGCCGCGGCCATGCTCGACCAGGTGCGCGGGGCCGCAGCGGGGGGTGCGCCATGAGCGGCCTGGGCCTGGCCCCCTTCCAGGCGCTGGTCAAGCAGCGCTGCGGCCTGCAGTTCGAGGGCGACGGCCAGGCCAAGCTCGCCCAGGCGCTGCAGGAGCGCTGCGCGGCGCTGGGCCTGGCGCAGGCGGCCTACCTGCCGTACCTGGAGCGCAGCGCGGGCGAATTCCAGGAGCTGGTGAACCTGCTCACCATCAACGAGACCTATTTCTTCCGCGAACCCGAGCAGATCCGCCTGCTGGTCCAGCGCCTGGTGCCGCGCCTGCTCGCGCGCGGCAGCGGCCAGGGGCGGCTGCGCATCCTCTCGGCGGGCTGCTCCACGGGCGAGGAGCCGTATTCGCTGGCCATTGCGCTGCTGGAGCAGTACGGCGACGCCGCCGCGCAATCCTTCACCCTGCTGGGGGCCGACATCGACAGCCGTGCGCTCGCGCGTGCGCGCGCCGCCACCTATTCCGACTTTTCCTTCCGCGGCGTGCCCGAGGCCCTGCGCCAGCGCCACTTCGAGCGCACGCGCGCAGGCTGGCGCCTGGCGCCGGCGGTGCGCCGGCTCGTGGAATTCCACGAGTGCAATCTGCTGGCCCCGCCGCAGGCGCCCGCGCTGCAGGGCTGCGACGTCATCTTCTTCCGCAACGTCTCGATCTACTTCGACCTGCCCACGCGCCAGCGCATCCAGCAGCACCTGGCGCAACTGCTCAAGGACGACGGCATCCTGGTGATCGGCGTCGCGGAAACCCTGGCCAACAACCTGGGCGTGCTGCCCCTGGTGGAGGAGGACGGGCTGTTCTACTTCGCCAAGGGGCAGCCGCCGCTGCTGCCTCCGGCCGGCCGGCAGGACGCCCGGCCCGCGTCCCCGGCCCGCGCCGCGCCGCCGCGCCCCCCCGTGCCGCCGCAGCCGCTCACCCTGCCCGAGGGCTGGATGAGCGCCCCGGAGCGCACGCCTGGGCAGGCGGCGCTCGCGCAGGCGCGCCAGGATGTGCAGGACAAGCGCTACGCCGCCGCCCTGCCGCAGCTCGACGCCGTGCTCGCGGACGCACCCGAACACACCGAGGCGCGCCTGCTCAAGGCCTATGTGCTGCTCGAACGCAAGGAGTTCGATGCCGCGGCGGCCCTGGCGCACGCCGTGCTGGAGGCGCACGCCTGGTCCGTGGACGCCTGCATGCTGCTGGGCCTGGCGGCCAAATGGAGCGGCAGCGCCGACGAGGCCATGCGCTGGTTCCGGCAGGCCATTTATGCCCACCACGCCTGCTGGCCGGCGCATTACTTCCTGGCGGACCTGCAGCGCGCCAGCGGCGCGCTGGAGCAGGCGCGGCGCACCTGGCGCGTGGTGCTGCAACTGCTCTCGGGCGCGGCGCCCGACACCGGCATCCGCCACCTGCCGCTCGACCTGCCCGCCAGCGAAATCCGCTTCCTCTGTACCCGCCATCTCGCCCAGGCGGGTGCTGGCGCCGCACAGGGCTGAGGACCACGACCATGGCGATCGACATCCAGAAATTCGTGGCCCGCTTCGTCGAGGAGGCGCGCGACCACCTCAGCCGCCTGGACGAGGGCCTGGCCGCCCTGGAGGCCGGCAGCGCCGACCCCGAGGCGATCAACGCCATCTTCCGCTCGGCGCACACCATCAAGGGCTCGTCGCGCATGCTGCGGCTCAACGCCGTCACCGAGCTGGCGCACCGGCTCGAAGACGTGCTGGGCGCCCTGCGCGAGGGCAGCGTGGCGTTCTCCGCCCCGCTGGCGCAATTGCTCTACCGCGCGCTGGACCAGCTCGCGGCCCTGGTGGACCGGCTCGGCCAGGGCGAGGCCGCCGCCGCCCTGCCCGCGCCCGATCCCGCGCTGTGCCAGGCCCTGGCCCAGGCCGCCGGCGGCGCTGCGGGCACGGAGCCGGCACCCAGCGCGCCACCGAGCGTGCCGCCAGGGACGCCGGCCCCCGGCGCTGCGGACGCTGCGCCCTCTGCGCCCGTGCCCGCGGCGGCGGAGCCGGCGCCGCCCGAGCCCCGCCTCAAGACCGCCGAGACCGTGCGCGTGCGCCTGGCCAAGCTCGACGAGCTCATCAAGCTCATGGGCGAGGTGGTCTCCAGCCACGCGCGCATGCGCCAGCGCCTGGCCGACGTGCAGGCCCTGCAGCGCGACATGGCGGGCCTGCTGGACGACGCGGCCACGCAGCGCCTGCACCAGTTCGCACGCGCGCTCAAGGACGACGTGCAGGCGCAGGAAACCCTGATGGACGAGCTGCACGACAAGACGCTGATCATGCGCATGCTGCCGCTGGCCGTCGTCTTCGAGCCCGCGGCGCGCCTGGTGCGCGAGCTGGCGCGCTCGGTGGGCAAGCAGGTGGAATGCACGGTCAGCGGTACGGAGATCGAGCTCGACCGGCAAATGATCGACAAGCTCTCCGACCCCATCATCCACCTCATCCGCAATGCCATCGACCATGGCATTGAGCCGCCCGCGCAGCGCAGCGCCGCAGGCAAGCCCGCGCAGGGCCGCCTGCGCCTGTCGGCGCGCCAGGATGGCGGCTGGGTGGTCATCGACATCGCCGACGACGGCGGCGGCATTCCCGTGCCGGCGGTGCGCGAGAAGGCCGTGAAGAAGGGCCTGCTCAGCGCCGAGAAGGCCGCCGCGCTCAGCGACCAGGAGGCCATCGACCTGATCTTCCTGCCCGGCTTCTCGACCAGCCACATCATCACCGACCTCTCGGGCCGGGGCGTGGGCATGGACGTGGTCAAGCAGACCGTGCTGGACGAGCTGCAGGGCTCCGTCGGCGTGCAGACGCGGCCCGGCGCGGGCACCACGTTCTCGCTGCGCCTGCCGCTGTCGCTGGCGATGATGCGCGTGCTGCTCATCCAGGCCCAGGGCCAGCCCTTCGGCTTCACGGCGCAGTACGTGACCGAGTTGCTGCGCCTGCCCACCAGCGCGCTGCTGCAGGTGGCCGAGCGCCAGGCCGTGATCATCCGCAACGAATTCGTCCCCGTGGTGCCGCTGGCCGAGCTGCTGCACATGCCGCCCTTGCCGCGCCAGCCCGGGCACACCGAGCGCCAGGACGGCATGCTGCTGGTGGTGCTGCAGGTGCGCCACGAGAAGATGGCCGTGCGCGTGGACTGCCTGCTCGACGAGCGCGACATGGTCATCAAGCCCCTGCCCGCCCACCTGCGCCGGCTGGCGCTGGTCTCGGGCATGGTCATCACCGGCCGCAGCGAGCTGGTCAGCGTGCTGCACGCCCCGGCGCTGCTGGAGCAGGCGCGGCGGCTGCGCGGCGCGGCGGCCTCCGCGGGGCCGGCGCAGGCGCAGGCCCCGGAGCCCTACCGCGTGCTGGTGGTGGACGATTCGCTCAACACGCGCGAGATCGAAAAGGACGTGCTGCAGGCCTATGGCTACCATGTCACGCTTGCCGAAGACGGCGTGGACGGCCTGCGCAAGGCCATGGAGGGCGATTTCGACGCCATCCTCACCGACGTGGAGATGCCGCACATGGACGGCTTCACCCTGACCGCGCAACTGCGCCAGCAGGAGAAGTACCGCGACACGCCCATCATCATCATCACCTCGCGCGAGAAGGAAGAGGACAAGCGGCGCGGCATGCAGGTCGGCGCGCACGCCTACATCGTCAAGGGTGATTTTGACCAGAGCAATCTGGTGGATACGCTGCGCACCTTGCTGGGGTGACGCCGAAGAAGGGACAGGACATGAAGATACTGGTGGTGGACGACGATGCACTGGCGGGCGAGATGACCGCCGCCGTGCTCGAAGCCCTGGGGCACGAGGCGGTGCTGGCAGAGAACGGCATCGACGCCGCCGAGCGGCTGGAGGCCGACAGCGCCATCGCCCTGGTCGTCAGCGACATGAACATGCCGCTGCTCAGCGGCATCGACCTGTTCCGCGAACTGCGCGCCCAGGGCAGCACGCTGCCCTTCATCCTGCTCACCGGCGACGAGCCCGAAGGCCTGCTCGCGCAGGAGCCGCGCCTGGACGCCTGCCTGACCAAGGACTTCACCCTGGAGGAGCGCCTGCCGGCGCTGCTGGCCGAGGTGCTGGCCCGCCACGGCAAGGCCTGAGGCCATGGCTGTGCATCCGTCCTCCCCGCCCTCCGTGCCGGCCAGCGAGCGCATCGCGCGGCTGCGCCAGGCCTATCTGGCGCAACTGCCCGGGCGCCTGGCCCAGGCGCAGGCCTTGTACGACCGCCTGGCCGCCGCGCCCGCTGACCGGTCCGTGGCCGTGGACCTGCACCGCCTGCTGCACAGCCTCAAGGGCACGGGCCGCTCCTTCGGCTTTGCCGAGCTCGGCAGTGGTGCGGCGCAGGGCGAAGACCTGCTGCAACCCTGGGTCGATGAACCCGCCCAGGCCTTGCCCGAGGGCTGGCTCGCCGAGCTGCAGCACAGCCTGCAGCGGCTGCAGGCCGTGGCCGATGGCCTCGCCCGCCTGCAGGGCGGTGCCGTCGCCAGCGGCGTGCCGGGGTTCGCGCTGCCGCAGGCGCAGCAGCAGGGGGGGCGCTCTGGCGGACGCCTGGTCTACGTCTGCGACGACGAGCCCTTCGTGCTCGAGCAGCTCGCGGCGCAGCTCGCCTGCTTCGGCTACGAGGCGGTGTGCTTCACCGCGCCCGGCGCGCTGCACGATGCGGTGCTCGCCCGCCGCCCCGACGCGGTCATCATGGACATCCACTTCCCGCAGGGCCACAGCGCCGGCATCGACGTGCTGCTGGCCCTGAGCGAGGAGACCGGCGCACCCGTGCCGGCCATCTTCCTGTCCTCGCGCACCGACTTCGCCGCCCGCCTGGGCGCGGTGCGCGCCGGGGGCCAGGCCTACTTCGTCAAGCCGGTGCGTGCCAACGAGCTGGTCGCCGCGCTCGACGAACTCACGCGCCAGCAGGTGCACGAGCCCTACCGCGTGCTCATCGTCGATGACGAGCCCGAGATCGCGCACTACCACGCCATCCTGCTGCAGGAGGCCGGCATGGTCACCTGCGAAGTCCATGACCCGCGCCAGGCGCTGGAGGTGCTGGCCGCGTTCCGGCCCGACATCGTGCTCATGGACATGTACATGCCCCATTGCAACGGCCGCGAGGTCGCGCGCATCATCCGCCAGGAGCCCCACCACGTGGGCCTGCCCATCGTCTACCTGACCTCCGAGACCGACCGCGAGAAACTGTTCTCCGCCATGCGCATCGGCGCCGAGGGCTTTCTCACCAAGCCCGTGGTGCACAACGAACTGATCGCCGCCGTGGTGATCCGCGCCGAGCGCATGCGCACCCTGCGCTCGCTCATGGCGCGCGACAGCCTCACCGGCCTGTTCAACCACACCATGACCACGCAGATGCTGGAGAACGCCATCGCGCGTGCGCGGCGCGAGGGCGGCCGCCTGAGCTTCGCCATGATCGACATCGACGGCTTCAAGGCCGTCAACGACACCTACGGCCACCCGGCGGGCGACCAGGTGCTGCTGGCGCTGGCGCGCGTGCTCCAGCAGCGCCTGCGCAGCACCGACACCGTGGGCCGCTACGGCGGCGAGGAGTTTGCCGTCATCCTGCAGGACGAAGACCTCGCGCAGGCCACCCACCTGATCGACACCCTGCGCCAGGACTTCGCGCGCGTGAGCTTTCATTGCGCCGACCGGGAATTCCATTGCAGCTTCAGCGCTGGCGTCGCCACCTTCCCGCGCCACCAGAGCTTCGAGCACCTGCGCGAGGCGGCGGACCGCGCCCTGTACGAAGCCAAGCGCCGCGGGCGCAACTGCGTGGTCGCCGATGGACCGTGAAGGAGCCGCGATGAGCGAACCCACCCTCGATCACATCCTGAGCCAGCGCCACGAGGCGCGCCGCGAGGTCGTCAACGTGGACGAGCCCATGGTCAAGCTCGTCATCTTCGCGCTCGGGGACGCCTGGTTCGCCTTCCACGGCAGCGGCATCCGCGAAATCCTGGCCGAGGCGGTGGTGCATTTCGTGCCCGGCTGCCCGCCCTCGCTCGAAGGCGTGATCAATGTGCGTGGCGACATCGAATCCGTCATCCGCCTGCACGACATCCTGCGCCTGCCGCCCGCCGCAGGCGCGCCGGGCAGCGCCATCATGCTGGGCCGCGGCGGCGGCATCCAGAGCGGCATCCGCGCCGATCGCATCATCGACGTCGTCGATCTGGCGCACAGCGCCATCCAGCCGCCCCCGGCCACCCTGGCCGAGCACCTGCGCCCCCTGGTGCTGGGCGTGGCGCATTTCCAGGACCGGCCCGTGACGGTGCTCGACCTCGACCGCCTGTTCGCGGACTACGCCAGCGGCCTGGGATGAGCGGCGCACCACTGCCTGCCGCCACAGGCGAGGACCTGGCCCTGGACGTGGTGCGCTTTCGCTGCGGCACCTGGAGCCTGGCCATCGAGGCGCGCCATGTGCGCGGCGCCAGCAGCGCGCCGGCCGCCAGCGCCGCCGTGGCCATCGAAGCCCTGCTGGGCTGGCCCCCTGCCCCGGCCGGGCCGCGGCATTGCCTGAGCGTGCGGCCGCCGCAGGCCGGCACGGCCAGGGCCGTCGCCGTGGACGGCCCGGTGGAACTGCTGCCGCTGGCGGCCGCGCACATCCATGCCTTGCCGCCGCTGCTGGCCGCGCGCTGCCAGCTCCGCGGCCTGCGCGCCCTGGCCTGGCCCGCCGCCCTGGACCAGCCTCCCCTGCTGCTGCTCGATGCCGCCGCCCTGCTGGCGCACGCGCCGGCGCTGCCCCCTACTGCGCCTGCGGGCGCAGCGGCACCGGGTATTTCTGCGCATTGAGCGCCATCTTGGCGCGCGCGGCCGCCAGCAGGTCGATGTCCAGCACCGTGGCGAGCTGCACCAGGTACAGCAGCACATCGGCCATCTCGTGCGCCACGGCCTGCTTCTGCGCAGGGTCGAGCTGGCGGCTCTGGTCTTCGGTCAGCCACTGGAAATGCTCCAGCAGCTCCCCGGCCTCCACGATCAGCGCCGAGGCCAGGTTCTTGGGCGCGTGGTACGGCCCCCAGCCGCGGGCGTCGGCAAATTGCTGCAGGGCCTGGGCGAGGTGGTGCAGGGAATCTTCGGTGCGTGCGGCAGCAGGTGTCATGGGCGGCACTGTAGTGTGTTTCAGGCGGGGGTGGAGCCTGTCCCACCCTTGTGCCAATCCTGCAGCGCCCGGGCGACCAGGGCCGGGGGAAGGAATTCCTGCTCCAGCCGTCCGTGCGCGAGTGTGCGCAAGTGCGCATCCAGCGCCATCTCGTCCGGGAGCAGGGTAGCGGGCGGCGGCGCCGGGGCCGGTTCGGCCACGGCGTGTGCGGCATGGGCGTCGAAGCAGGCGCGGTCCATCAGCAGCGGGCGCAGAAGCGGCAGATGGCCACGCGCGGTGGCCAGCATGTGCAGGCCCCAGGTGTCCAGGTCGCCCCAGTAGGCCACGTGGCGCTCGCGCAGCCAGGGGGCGTCCAGCCACCCCAGGTTGAGCCCCGCGCCCAGCACAGCGATGGTGTGGGGCAGGGGCTGCGGCAACTGGTGCAGGCTGCTTTCGTTTTCCACCAGAAGAATGTGGTGGGCAGGCAGGGGCGTGGCCCGCAGTTCGCTGGCGCGCACGCGCTGGCGTGCGAAGGGCAGCAGGCCGGGCGCCAGCGGTGCGACGAGCAGCCAGTGGTCGTCTTCCGCCATGGCCCCGAGAAAATCGATCAAGCCTTGGCGGCTGCACGCGCCGTCAAAACGCGCGTCCAGCAGGGCCGTCAGCAGGCGGGCGTGGCGCTCGAAGAATTTGCTGTCGTTGCCCTGCAGCGCCAGGGCGCGCAGCGGCCTGCCCTGGGCACAGCCGGGCGCCAATTGCAGAGAGATGCGCGCGGCGGTGATGACGGCCTCGGCAGGTGTTTCGCGCCACTGTACCAAGCGACGCACCAGCAGGCGCTGAAAGCCAGGATGCTCCACCGCGGCGATGATGGCACCGAGACGTGCGTAGTCGGCCTGGACCTGCGCATGCCCCGGCGCCTTGAAATGCCGGATGGCGGCCAGATACTGCGAAGGCCTGGTCAGTTGCCAGTGCGTGGGCACAGCGACGGCGTCGCTGCCGCCACGGTAGCGGCGCTCTTGCCATTGCACGCTGCCCAGGTCCTGCTGCTCCACGGCGCGCCACTGCTGCAAATGGTTGCGCAACAAGGCGGCATCGCACAGAAACACGCCTGTTCCAGGTTGGCCGATGGGCAGCGTCAGCGGCCAGGCGGCGGGGCCACCCAGAAGCTGGCGCTCGCGCCAGTCGGCGCTGAGCCACTGCTGGGCCAGGCGGGCGGCCAATTCCTGGGGAGATTTCATGCCTGTGCGGTGTTCTGCCGGAACGCGTCGATCTCCTCCCAGCGCAGCGAGGCCAGCGTGGCCTGTGCGCCGCGCCGGTGCACCACCACGGCGCTGCGCGTGTGGTTGCGCAGCAGGCGCACTTCCTTGTTGGGCGTGACGAACAAGGCGTGCAGGCCAAACTCGCGCAGCGCCTGGATGATGCGCGCGGCCACGGCCTGCGAGCTTTTGGAGAACGCCTCGTCCAGCACGATGGTGCCGAACACCGGGCGGCTGGCGCCATCGGGGCACAGCGCGTAGCTCAGCGAAGCGGTGAGCACGTAGCTGGCGATGATCTCCTTCTCGCCCCCGCTGCCACCCTGGGAGCCGGTGCGCCGCTCCAGCATCTGGCCGCTGGCCCGGTCCAGCACCAGCACGGCAAACTGCAGGCGGTAGCGGGCGTCCAGCAGCGCCTGCGCGGCCTTGCTGCGGCGGTTGCTGGCGTGGGTTTGCAAAATCTCCACGATGGCGCGCAGCGCGCGGTAGTGGCTTTGGCCGCCGTCGTCGCGCAGGCTTTCGGTGCGCAGCTGGGCCTGGGCGCGGTTCAGCTCTTGCAGGCTCTGGTGGACCACGGCGCGCGGCTCCAGTTGCAGATAGCGTCCGGGCTGAAAGTCCACGCGGTGCAGCGTGTGGTTGAGCTGGGCAATGCGCTCTTCAATGTCGGCCACCTGCGCGGCAATGCCATTGAGCAGGGTGTCCACGCCCTGCTGCGAGGTGTTGTTGAGGTATTCCTGAAACCGCTGGCGTTTGTGCGGCAGGGCTTCTTCCTCCAGCACCTGCAGGCGCTGCAGGTAGTGGGGCAGCGCGTCCACCTCTTGCGCATGGTCGGCCAGCGCGCCACGGTCTTCGTGCTTGGCCTTGCCCATCTGGCGCACGATCTCCTGGTGCAGGGTGCCCAGCTTTTTGCTGGCCTCGGCGGTTTTGGCTTGTACCGCAGTGCCTGCGTCGCGCTCCTGGGCTTCGAGGTTGTCGCCATCGAGCAGCGGCAGACGGTGCCCGGCGCGGGCCAGTTGCGCGGCAAAGTCGGCGTCGATGGCGAATGTGTCGGTGCTGCGCGCCTGGTACGCGCCGTGTTGCTTCTGCGCCGCCGCCCTCAAGGTTTCGTCTTGCGTCTGGGCCGTTTGCAGATCGCGCAACTGCGCCTCGGCGGCGCGGGTCTGGGTTTGCGCAGCCTCCCAGCGCTGCTGGGCCTGTGCGGTGCCGGAGTCGGGGTGGAGCAGCGCCTGCAGTTGCTGCTCCTTGTGCTGCAACTGCGTTTGGGCGGCGGTGGTGTCCAGGTCTTCGTACCGCAGTGCCTGGAGCGCGGCCCACAGTTGGCGCTGCTCTTGCGCGCGGCGCTGGGCGTGCAAGGTTTGGGTCTTTTGGGCCTCTAGCGCTTGATGGTCAAGCGCCAGCAGCTCCTTTTGTTGTAGCAAATGCACCAGCCGGTCACGGTTGTCAAAACCCGTCATCCAGTCCTGGTCCAGCCGTTTCTGGTCTTGTTTGTCGAAGTGGCCGGATTGGCTGGACATCAGCCCCTGCGCCGTCATGGCGTGGGGTGTGCGCTCCAGGGTTTGCACGTCGGGCACGCAGTGGCGGTCCAGGCCGTGCAGCAAATGGCGCAGCGTGTTCAGGTGGGCCGAGGGTGCTGCGGGCTTGAGGTTGAGCTTGCGTGCAAAGCCGTCGGCCAGGAAGGCCGCAGGCGTGGCATCACGCACTTCCAGCAGGCGCACATGCAGCCTGTTGTGCCGCTGGTTCACCCACTGCAGGGCGGTGTGCATCGCTGCGTGGGGCACCAGGATGCGCAGCCGGTGGCTGCCCAGTGCGCGCTCGATGGCGCCGCGCCACGCATGCTCGGCCTTGCGCACCTCCACCAGTTCGGCGGTGAAGGGCAGATCGCTTTCCGGCAAGCCCAGGTGGTCGGCCAGCTCGGCACGAAAGCGCTGGTGCTCCATCGGCAGGTTGGAGCCGGGGCGCTGGCGCACGGCATCGTATTCAGCCTGGATCTCGTTCAGGCGGGTGTGGGCGTTGTGGGCCTGGGCGATGGCGCGTTCGGCGTCGGCCTGCAACCCGGCCTCTTGTGCGTCGATCTGTTCCATCGCCGCCTGGGCTTGGGCCTGGTGGCTGACCAGGTGGTCGGCCCCTGCGTGGTCCCCCAGCCCCAGGTTGCGCGCCAGGGCCTGGTATTGCGCCAGGTTGCTCTGGACGCGCGCCAGCTCCTTGCGTGCGTGGTCCACGTTCTCGCGCAGCACGTCGATGTTGGCGCCACCGGCTTGCAGGTATTGGCCGTGCAAGTCCTGTTCGACCTTTCGCGTGGTGTTGACGTGCTCCTGCGCGGCATGCAGTGCGTCACCCCGCGCCGCCATCTGTGCCTGCAGTTGCGTGATGCGTTCGCCCCACCATTGCACGCCCTGCGCCGCAAACCACAGCGGCAGCTGTTGCTGCAGCGCCTGCAAGTGGGCCAGGTGCTGGGCCTGCTGCAGCTCGCGCGCAGCCAGATCGCGCAGCGGCAGCAGCGACACGAACTGCGCGTTGGCCAGCTCCAAGTCGGCGTGGATGGAAGCCAGCTCGGCAAAGCCATCGACCACCTGCTGGGCATGGTCAAACGCCGAATGGTCGTCCAGCACCAGCTCGCGAAAGATCTCGTCAATGCTGTTGAGCTGCTTGAGCCCCGCCGCGCGGTTGAGTAGCGTGAAGGCGTTCGGCCCCACTTCAAAGAAGCTGTGGAGTTTGGCCAGGTAGGGCGCCTTGCTGCTGAACATCTGCAGGCCCTCGCTGTCCTTGGCCAGCCGCGTCAGCGCGCGTGCGCCGCCGCTGTGCTGCTCTTCCAGCCACAGGTCCAGGCTGTGGCCTGCGCCCTGCGCAAAGAACCAGCGTTTTTGCATGTCGGCGGCGGATTGGCTGCTGCCGTCAAACCACAGCAGCGCGCCGAGCCAGACCGATTCAGCCCCACGCACCAGCCGTGCGGCGATGCCCGTGGCGCAGCGCCCGGCGCGCGCAATGTGGTCGCCGCTGTCGTTGCCCTGGCCGCTGGCGCCGCGCACATAGCTCACCAGGTCGCGGTCGCTTTCATGCCCGCCGGTGGAGGCCAGGTTGTAGCGCGGGCTGGCGCACAGCAGCGTCATCAGCGCATCCACCAGAGTGGTCTTGCCGCTGCCCGTGGGGCCGATGATGGCGCTGTTGCCGGGGTCGATGGCCACCTGGTGGCGGCCCGCGAAGGCGCCCCAGTTGTACAGGTGCAGCTCTTGCAGGATGTAGGAGGCGCCGGCACTCATGGCGTGCTTTCTGGCTTGTCTGCACCACCCTGCTCTGCCACCGCACGCAGGCGCAGCAGCAGTGTCTGCAGGTTCTCGGGGTTGAGCAGGTGCACGATCATCGGGCGGATGGTGATGCAGTCCTGCACATCCACGTCCGACACCATGCCGTGCGTGCGCAGGTTCTCCAGCAACTGGCCCAGGCGCTTGCGCTCCTGCATGTCGCTGCCGGTGGCCCCAAGGTAGGTCTCCAACTGCGGAAGCAGGCTGTCCACAGTGATGCGCACCGCCGTGCCGGTGCCGCTTTCCTGCTCGCGCTGCAATAACTCGCGCCGCAAAAGTGCCAACAGCAGCGATTGCTCCAGCGTCAGCCGTTGGCGTTTCATCAGCGGGTGCGTCCAGTCGTCCTGCTCGCTCTCGTCGGTGCCGTCGCCCGCGTAGTCGGGCACCACAGCCAGAAAGGCCAGGCCGCGCACATCGTCCACCACCACGCGCAGGTCCAGCGGCTCCAGCAGCGCATCGAGCAGTGTGGTTTGCGCCGCAATCAGGCTGAACAGCTTCGGCTTGGTGGCAGATTCGAGCCAGCCGTGCGCTAGCAAAAACTGTAGCGCCTGGCGCACGTTGGGCGGCGTTCTTGAAGTGCTTTGTGTTGCAATGCCGCTTTCAACCAGCGCAGGCAGCTCTTCTTTTGATAGTGATTGCTCTGCTTGCGCACTCGCACCCTGCGCGGCCATGCGGTCAAAAATATCCGGCTCCTGCTCCATCACAGTTCCCACTCCCTCTGCGCCAGTTGCGCGCCATCCAGCGCCACGCGCGGCACGGTAAAGCGCCAGTGCTGGCTGCCGTCTTCTGTGTCGATGTGCTCCTCGCCCGGCTGCAGCTCCACACCCGCCTCCCGTGCCATGGCCAGCCACAGCGCAAAGGTCTCCAGGTCGTGCTCGCCCGGGGGCAGCGCGGCGGCCAATTCCGCCAGGGTCATCGGCTGGCCCCGCTCGGCCAAGGTTTGCAAGGTGCGCTGCACCAGTGCGTCGCGGTCCAGCCCTTCAAAGGCCTGCCAGAACTCGCCGTCCATCTCGCCCAGGTCGGTGTATTGGGTGGTGAGCAGCAGCGCGGCCTGATCGCCGCCGTCCAGCGATTTGGCGCGCAGGCGCTCCACCAGCGGCACGCTGCCCAGGGCCACGCCCAGCGGCGGCAGCGGCGCGCTTTGGCGGCGCACGGTCTGGCGCTGCCAGTCGATGCGCAGCGCCTGCTCCAGCACGTCGTTGAGCAACTGGCCCACGCGCTGGTTCTCGGCCGCCTGGCCGGTTTTCATGAACTGGCTGACCTCGCGCTCGCTGCGCGCGCGCACGGCCTGCACCACTTTGGCTTCTTTGATGAGCTGCTGCACCAGCAGACGCAGCGTGCTGTGCTGCAGGCCATCGAGCGCCTTGTCTGCAGCAGGATGGTCGAGGATCTGGCGGATGCGCTGGCGCATTTCTGTCAGCTCGGTTTGGTGGGACAGTTGCTGGTGGAAGCTGTCGAACACCCGGCCCTCTTGCGTGTTGAGCAGGTTGGCGTGGCCGTCCAGCAACTGGTCCATCACCGCACCCCGGTGGTGGCGGGCGCTGATGATGGCCTCGCGCAACGCACGGTCGGCCTCGCGCCACGAATCCTCTACCCGCCGAAAGTCGGCCCGCAGACTGACCGACAGCGCATACACCTCGCGAATGCCTTCCACCGCCTGCTCGGGCGTCAGCTCTGTGATGCGGCCCGCCTGCACGTCGTCGAGCTGCTGCTGCAGATCCGCCATGCGGCGCTGCAAATGCGCGGCGCGGCTCTGCGGGTCGGGGTTGAGCGCGGCGGCCAGGTTGTCGATTTCGCGCTGCACCACCGCCAGGCGCGATGCCGTGGACGTCATCATGCGCCCGTCGAGTTGCGCAATGAAGCGCAGCGCGGTCTTGAGCGCATCGGTCTCGAACACACGCCCCTCGCGCTCCACCACCAGGCCGCGCCGTATCCACTCGCGCACCTCGCGCCGGGCCTGGCTCAGGGTGTCAGCGCCGTCGATCTCGAAGTCCACCTCATTGGCGTGCGCCGCCAGCATGTCCGCCAATGCCTGCACGGCGGCGTCAAACGCCACACCATCGCGCTGGTGCTCGAACAGCGCATCCAGGCAGCTCAGCACCAAGGGCGCCCGCCGCGAGGCCAGCAGCAGCCAGGCCGGGTGCTGCTGGCGCGCAGCGATGTATTTGTGGGTGCGCTGCTGGTTGAGGGTGGGCATGGTGCGGTTCCGTGCGGGGACTTCATCGACTCATGCCAGCAGCGCGGTCAGCGGCACGGCTTCCACCTGGGGCGCCAACGCATACCGGTGAGGGCCCGGGTACACCACATACAGCGCATCCAGTTCCAAGTCTGCCATGGCGATGCGCATGCTGGGCGTAAGCTTGGGTGCGTCGCTGCGCTTGAACTCCACGCCGACGCGCCGCCCGTCCTTGAACAGCAGCAGGTCCAGCTCTGCACCCTGGTGCGTCGCCCAGAAATAGGCTTCGTCGGGTTGCGCGATGCGCAGAACCTGCTCCAGCGCGAACCCTTCCCAACTGGCGCCGCTGAGCGGATGCGCCAGCAACTGCGGCAAGCTGCGGATGCCCAGCAGGGCATGCAAAAAGCCCGTGTCGCGGAAATAGATCTTGGGCGCCTTGACCTGCCGCTTGGCCAGATTGGCGTGCCACGGTTGCAGTTGGCGAACCATGAAGGTCTGCGTGAGGTAGTCGAGGTACCGTCGCACGGTGGGCTCGGTGATGCCCAGCGACCGCGCGGGCTCGGCCGCATTCCACGTCTGGCCGTGGTAGTGGGCCAGCATCTGCCAGAAGCGTGTCATCAGCGGTGCGGGGGCGTTCATACCGAGCAAAGGCAGGTCGCTACTCACATGGCGCTGGATAGCGGCGGTGCGCCATTGGGTGCTCACTGTGTCATCCGGTGCCAGGTAAGCGCCGGGAAAGCCTCCGCGCAGCCAGAGCTGCTGTACCGCGTGCGCATCGGTGCCCGTTTCACCCAGATCGAAGCCACCGACTTCCAGGGTCACGGCGCGCCCCAGCAGCGATTCGCTTTTGTGCATCACGCGGGGCGAGGCGCTGCCCAGCAGAAGGTATTGACCGTTCTGGCGCATGCGCCCGGGCCGGTCCATGAGCACCCGCAGCGTCTCGGGCAAGGCGGGCATGTGCTGGATTTCATCAATCACCACCAGGCCTTGCAAGCCCGCCAGCGTGGTCATGGGGTCTGCCAGCCGCTGGCGCGAGACCGGGTCTTCCAGGTCGAAATATTGGGGGCTGGCCACGTCGATGAAATGCCGCGCCAGCGTGGTCTTGCCCACTTGCCGGGGGCCTACCAACTCCACCGCTCGAAAGGATGCAAGCAGCCGCGCGAGCTGGTCAACGAGTAGGCGGCGTTCGATCAACATGCCGCCATGCTATCAAATACCATGAAAATCGAAAATGGTGTTTTCGATTTTCATGGTGAATCGTTTTCGTCAAACGTCGATGTTTCCAGCGCGCAAAGCGTTGGTCTCGATGAAGTCCCGCCGCGGCTCGACCTCGTCGCCCATCAGCATGGTGAACACACGATCCGCCTCGATCGCATCGTCGATCTGCACGCGCAGCAGGCGGCGCACGGCGGGGTCCATGGTGGTTTCCCACAGCTGCTCGGGGTTCATTTCGCCCAGGCCCTTGTAGCGCTGGCGGCTGGTGGTGCGTTCGGCTTCGCTGATCAGCCAGGCCATGGCCTGGCGGAAGTCGCTGACCTTTTCCTCCTTGGCCTTGTCGCCCTCGCCGCGCATGACCTTGGCGCCCTCGCCCAGCAGGCCGCGGAAGGTGTCGGCGGCCTCGGCCAGGGCGGCGTAGTCGGCGCCGTGCACGAAGTCCTGCGTGAGGATGCTGCTCTTGACGTTGCCGTGGTGGCGGCGGCTGATGCGCAGAATGGGCTTGTCGCTGCGCGCATCGAACTCGCCCGCCACCTCGGGCGGCACGCCGGTGGTGGAGAGCTCGGCCAGCTTGGCCTGCATGGCCACGGCGCTGGCCTGGGCGTCTTCCACGGTGTCGAGCTTGACGGCCACGCCGTCGGCGATGGCGCGCAGGGCTTCCTGGTCCATGAAGGCCGAGAGGCGCGCAATCACGGCCTCGGCGGCCTGGTGCTTGCGCGCCAGTTCGGCCAGGGTGTCGCCCTGCAGCGTCTGCGGCTGGGCGCCGCCGGTGTGCACGCTGGCGTGGTTCAGCGCGATGCGCAGCAGGTACTGGTCCAGGGCGGGGCCGTCCTTGAGGTACAGCTCCTCCTTGCCGTTCTTCACCTTGTAGAGCGGCGGCTGGGCAATGTAGATGTGGCCGCGTTCGACCAGCTCGGGCATCTGGCGGTAGAAGAAGGTCAGCAGCAGGGTGCGGATGTGCGCGCCGTCCACGTCGGCGTCGGTCATGATGATGATGCGGTGGTAGCGCAGCTTGGCCACGTCGAAGTCGTCGGCGCCGCTCTTGCCGTTGCCGTCCTCGGCCGCCTTGCCGATGCCCGTGCCCAGGGCGGTGATGAGGGTGACGATCTCGTTGCTGGAGAGCAGCTTCTCGTAGCGCGCCTTCTCCACGTTCAGGATCTTGCCGCGCAGCGGCAGGATGGCCTGGAACTTGCGGTCGCGCCCCTGCTTGGCGGAGCCGCCGGCGGAGTCACCCTCGACGATGTAGATCTCGCACAGCGCCGGGTCTTTCTCCTGGCAGTCGGCCAGTTTGCCGGGCAGGCCCATGCCGTCGAGCACGCCCTTGCGGCGCGTCATCTCGCGCGCCTTGCGCGCGGCCTCGCGGGCGCGCGCGGCCTCGACGATCTTGCCGCAGAGGATCTTCGCGTCGTTGGGCTTTTCTTCCAGGTAGTCGGTGAGCGCCTTGGCGACAATGTCTTCCACCGGCGCGCGCACTTCGGAGCTGACCAGCTTGTCCTTGGTCTGGCTGCTGAACTTGGGCTCGGGCACCTTCACGCTCAAGACGCAGCACAGGCCTTCGCGCATGTCGTCGCCGCTGACCTCGACCTTGGCCTTCTTGGCCAGTTCGTTCTGCTCGATGTACTTGCCGATGACGCGCGTCATCGCGGCGCGCAGGCCGGTCAGGTGGGTGCCGCCGTCGCGCTGCGGGATGTTGTTGGTAAAGCACAGCACCTGCTCGTTGTAGCCGTCGTTCCACTGCATGGCGACTTCCACGCCGATTTCGGTGCCGGGGATGCCGCCGTAGGTCTCGGCCGGGCGCGATCCTGTGGCGTGGAAGGCCGTGGGGTGCAGCACCTTCTTGCTGCCGTTGATGAATTCGACGAAGCCCTTGACGCCGCCGGCGCCCGAGAAGTCATCCTCCTTGCCCGTGCGCTCGTCCTTGAGGCGGATGCGCACGCCGTTGTTCAGGAACGAGAGCTCGCGCAGGCGCTTGGCCAGGATTTCGTAGTGGAAATCATGGTTCTCCTTGAAGATGTCCGTGTCGGGCAGGAAGTGCACCTCGGTGCCGCGCTTTTCCGTGCTGCCCGTGACCTTCATGGGCGAGGTCTCGAAGCCGTCCACGGTTTCGATCAGGCGGTTCTGCACGAAGCCGCGCGCAAACTCGATCTGGTGCACCTTGCCGTCGCGGCGCACCGTCAGGCGCAGCCACTTGGAGAGCGCGTTCACGCAGGAGACGCCCACGCCGTGCAGGCCGCCCGAGACCTTGTAGCTGTTCTGGTTGAACTTGCCGCCCGCGTGCAGTTCGGTCAGCGCGATCTCGGCGGCCGAGCGCTTGGGCTCGTGCTTGTCGTCCATCTTCACGCCGGTGGGGATGCCGCGGCCGTTGTCGGTGACGGAGATCGAGTTGTCGGAGTGGATGGTGACGACGATGTCGTCGCAATGCCCGGCCAGGGCCTCGTCGATGGAGTTGTCCACCACCTCGAAGACGAGGTGGTGCAGGCCCGTGCCATCGGAGGTGTCGCCGATGTACATGCCCGGGCGCTTGCGCACGGCCTCCAGGCCTTCGAGGATCTGGATCGCGCCCTCGCCGTAGCCGCTGCTGGGGTCGATGCCCTCGGGGGCAGATGTGTTCTCGTCGGTCATGGATTTAGAGCCAAATGGGCCGCAAGCGCTTTTCTGTCAAGCGCGAGCAGCTATCAAAAAAATAGCAAACGCAGGGGCGTGTCTCATATGCGCATCGGCATCACGACGTACTTGAAGTGCGCGTTGCCGGGGATGGACATCAGCGCCGAGCTGTTGCCGTCGGCCAGGTCGATCTTCACCATGTCCTCGCCCATGGTGGACAAGGCGTCGATCAGGTAGCTGACGTTGAAGCCGATCTCGATGGCGTCGCCGCCGTAGTCGATGTCGAGCTCGTCCACGGCCTCCTCCTGCTCGGCGTTGTTGGAGGCCACGCGCAGGGTACCGGGCTCGATGTTCAGGCGCACGCCCTTGAACTTGTCGCTGGTCATGATGGCCGTGCGCTGCAGGCTGGCCAGCAGGGGCGCGCGGCCCAGGGTCACGCTGTTGTGGTGGTTGCGCGGGATCACGCGGTTGTAGTCGGGGAACTTGCCCTCGACCAGCTTGGTGACGAACTCCATGCCGCCGAAGCGAAAGCGCGCCTGGTTGCTGGCGAACTGGATCTCGATGGCGCCCTCGGCGTCCGAGAGCAGGCGCTGCAGCTCGATCACGGTCTTGCGCGGCAGGATGACCTCCTGCTTGGGCACGTCCACGTCGAGCTCGGCGCTGGTGAACGCCAGGCGGTGGCCGTCGGTGGCCACGAGCGAGAGCGTGTTGCCCTCGGCCACGAACAGGATGCCGTTGAGGTAGTAGCGGATGTCCTGCACCGCCATGGCGAAGGCCACCTGGCCCAGCAGTTGCTTGAGTGTCTTTTGCGGCACGCTGAACGCCGGGCCGAAGTTCGCGGCCTCCTGCACCAGCGGAAAATCGGCCGCGGGCAGGCTGGTGAGCGTGAAGCGGCTCTTGCCGCCCTTGAGGATGAGCTTGTCCTGGCTGGACTCCAGGCTCACCGTCATGTCCGCGGGCATGGTGCGCAGCACGTCGATGATCTTGCGCGCGTTCACCGTCGTGGTGAAGTCGCCCACGTCGCCGCCGAGCTCGGCCGTGGTGCGGATCTGCACCTCCAGGTCGCTGGTGGTGAACTGCAGCGCATTGCCCGTCTTGCGGATCAGCACGTTGGCCAGGATGGGCACCGTGTGGCGCCGCTCGACGATGCCGGAGACCGATTGCAGTACCGCGAGAACCTTGTCTTGTGTTGCCTTCAGGACGATCATGTCAACCTCTGGTGGTGGGGTGGGCGTGGTGTGCAGCCTGCCATTGTGCCTTGCGCGCAAGGCAGTGATCAGCCCTTGAGCGTCTGCTCCAGCACGTGCAGCTGCTGGTTGAGCTCGGTGAGCTGCTGGCGCTCGCCGGAGATCTTGCGCACCGCGTGCAGCACCGTGGTGTGGTCGCGCCCGCCAAAGAGTTCGCCGATCTCGGGCAGGCTCTTCTGCGTGAGCTCCTTGGCCAGGTACATGGCGATCTGGCGCGGCCGGGCGATGCTGGCCGGGCGCTTCTTGCTGTACATGTCGGCGACCTTGATCTTGTAGTAGTCGGCCACCGTCTTCTGGATATTCTCCACGCTGATCTGGCGGTTCTGGATGGACAACAGGTCGCGCAGCGCCTCGCGTGCGAGCTGGATCGAGACTTCCTTCTGGTTGAAGCGGCTGTAGGCCAGGATCTTGCGCAGCGCGCCTTCGAGCTCGCGCACGTTCGAGCGCACGTTCTTGGCGACGAAGAAGGCCACTTCCTCGGGCATCTCGGCGCCTTCGGCCAGCGCCTTGTTGATCAGGATGGCCACGCGCATTTCCAGCTCGGGCGGCTCGATGGCCACCGTCAGCCCCGAATCGAAGCGTGAGACCAGGCGCTCGTGGATGTCCGTCAGGCCCTTGGGGTAGGTGTCCGAGGTCATCACGATGTGGCTCTTCTTGGCCAGCAGGGCCTCGAAGGCGTTGAAGAACTCCTCCTGCGTGCGATCCTTGTTGGCAAAGAACTGCACATCGTCGATGAGCAGCAGGTCCAGCGAGTGGTAGCGCTGCTTGAACTCGTCGAAGGTCTTGCGCTGATAGGATTTGACCACATCCGAAACAAATTGCTCGGCGTGGATGTAGAGAACTTTGGCGTCCGGCCGGTCCTGCAGCAGCTTGTTACCCACAGCGTGCACCAGGTGGGTCTTGCCCAGGCCCACGCCGCCGTAGATGAACAGCGGGTTGTACATATGGCCCGGCGTGCTGGCCACGTGCATGGCGGCGGCGCGCGCCATGCGGTTGGCCGAGCCCTCCACCAGCGTCTCGAAGGTGAGCGCGGCGTTGAGCCGGCTGCGCAGCGGCTCGGGCGCGCCCGGGTCGGCCGGGGGTATGGGGGCGGCGCTGGCCTGCACCGGGGCGGTGGCCTGCGGGTTCTGCTGGATTTGAGTACGTGCAACGGGTTGCCGCTGAGCGAGCACTAACTCCAGAGTCACGGGCTGGCCGTAGATGGCCTCCAGGGTGGCGGCAATGCGGCCCGCGTACTGGGCGCGGATCCAGTCCAGCGTGAAGCGGTTGGCCACCTGCAGGGTGACGCGGGAAAAGTCCTCGGACACCTGCGCCGCCAGGGGGCGGATCCAGGTGTTGAACTGCTGCGTGGGCAGGTCCTGGGCGAGCTGCTCGGTACAGGCCTGCCACAGGGCCTGGCCGGCCTCGGCCGGCGCCGCGTCGGAATAGGGGGGGGTGGGTTCCTCGGTCATGGCAGGGATTCTTCTTGTGGATAGGAGGAACAATGCAAGGCTGCGGATTGTAGCTTGTCAAAAAGTTATCCACACTCCGGGATCACCCCGTTGCGCCTGCGGAGCCGGGCTGCGCCGCATGGGTTTTTGCGCGCCGGGCATTGCCTGCGGTCGCCAAGCCTGCGATAATCCGCCGTTTCCCTGAAACCATTTCAGGCGATCAACCCTGCGCGGCCCACCCTGCCGTGGCACGGCGCAAGTTTTTGCTGCTGCGCTGCCCGGGCGCGCAGACCCGAACCCCTGGAGAACTTCCCATGAAACGCACTTACCAGCCTTCCAAGACGCGCCGCGCCCGCACCCACGGTTTCCTGGTGCGCATGAAGACCCGCGGCGGCCGTGCCGTGATCAACGCACGCCGCGCCAAGGGCCGCAAGCGCCTGGCCGTCTGAGGTCCGTCCGCCCCGCGTTGCTGCCTTGCATTTCGAGCCAGGGCAGAGGGCGTCATCGATGCAGCGGCTGAAAACCCGTCCGCAATTCCAGGCCGCGCTGGCCGGGGAGACGGTGGCCCGCACCGCCCATTTTGCGCTGCACCGCCAGGTGCAGGAGGCGCAGGATGTGCCGTGCGTGCCTGCGGGTCGCGCGCACAAGCCTTTGTTCGGCGTCCAGGACGTCTGGCTGGGCGCCATGGTGCCCAAGCGCTGGGCGCGCCGCGCCGTCACGCGCAACGCGATCAAGCGCCAGATCTACGGAATGGCGCAAGCCCATGCCGCCGGCCTGCCGGCCGTGGCGCATGTCGTGCGCCTGCGCACCGCCTTTGACCGGCGGCAGTACCCGAGCGCCTGGTCCGATGCCCTGCGCCTGGCGGTGCGCGCCGAACTGGAGCAGTTGTTCGGGCGCGCCTGCCGCGCGGCGCCGCGCCAGGCCGCCACCGCCCCTGCCGAAGGCGCCCGCGCATGATGCAGCGCCTGCTCATCCTGCTGGTCAAGGCCTACCGCCTGCTGCTGAGCCCCTGGCTGGGGTCGAGCTGCCGCTTCGAGCCCACCTGCTCCGCCTATGCCCTGCAGGCGCTGGAGCAGCATGGCGCCGGGCGCGGAGCCTGGCTCACGGCCTGCCGGCTCGCGCGCTGCCACCCCTGGTGCGCGGGGGGGCTTGACCCGGTGCCGCCGCAGGCGCCGCGCTCCGCGCGGCTGTTTTCGCGCCTGCTGCCGCCCACCACCCAACCATCCTCACCAAAGAAGACCCCATGAACGACATCCGTCGCACCATCCTGTGGGTGGTATTCGGCTTTTCCATGGTCCTGCTGTGGGACAAGTGGCAACTGCACAACGGCAAGCAGGCCACTTTCTTCCCCTCGCCGGCGCCGGTCACGGCTCAGGCCGATGCGCCTGCGCGTGCGCCCGCGGCGGCCGATGCCGCCGTTCCCGCAGCGTCTGCGGCCGCAGGCACTGCGGCGCCGGGCGTGCCGGGGGCGGCGGCCGCGGCCCCGGCTGCGCCGCGCGAGCGCTTCGAGGTGCGCACCGACGTGCTGCACCTGACCTTCGACACCGAGGGCGGCGCCCTGGTGGGCGCCGAGATGCTGCAGATGGCCGACCTGGTGGACAGCAAGAAGCACTTCGTGCTGCTGCAGGACGGCACGCCCAACGTCTACGTGGCGCAGACGGGCCTGATCGGCGGCGCCTTCCCCACGCACAAGACCGCCATGACGGCCGCGCCCGGCCCGCGCACCCTGGCCGAGGGGCAGAACGAGTTGACCGTGCGTTTCGAGTCGCCCGACCTGGGCGGCGTCAAGCTGGTCAAGACCTGGACGCTCCAGCGCGGTGCCTACGACATCGCCGTGCGGCACGAGATCGTCAACACCGGTACGGCCGCGGTCGAGCCCCGGCTGTACCTGCAGCTCGTGCGCGACGGGCACAAGCCCGCGGGCGAGTCCTCGTTCTATTCCACCTTCACCGGCCCGGCGGTCTACACGCAGGACAAGAAGTACCAGAAGATCGAGTTCAAGGCCATCGACGAGAACAAGGCCGAGTACGCCAAGGAGGCGAGCGATGGCTACGTCGCCATGGTGCAGCATTACTTCGCCAGCGCCTGGCTGCTGCCCGAGGGCGTGCGGCGCGAATTCTTCGTGCGCAAGCTCGACGCCCAGCTCTATTCCGTGGGCATGATCGCCACGCTCGAACCCATCGCCGCGGGCGCCAGCAAGTCCGTGGACGCACGCCTGTACGTGGGCCCGCAGGTCGAGACCACGCTGGAGAAACTGGCCCCCGGCCTGGAGCTGGTCAAGGACTACGGCTGGCTGACCATCCTGGCCAAGCCCCTGTACTGGCTGCTCGACCAGCTGCACAAGCTCATCGGCAACTGGGGCTGGTCCATCGTGGCGCTGGTGCTGCTGCTCAAGGTGGCGTTCTACTGGCTCAACGCCAAGGCCTACGCCAGCATGGCCAAGATGAAGGCCATCAACCCGCGCATCATGGAGATGCGCGAGCGCCTCAAGGACAACCCGCAGCAGATGCAGCAGGAGATGATGCGCATCTACCGCGAGGAAAAGGTCAACCCCATGGGCGGCTGCCTGCCCATCATGGTGCAGATCCCGGTGTTCATCGCGCTCTACTGGGTGCTGCTGTCCAGCGTGGAAATGCGCGGCGCGCCCTGGATCGGCTGGGTGCACGACCTGGCGGCGCCTGATCCGTTCTTCATCCTGCCGGTGCTGATGACGCTCTCCACCCTGCTGCAGACGGCGCTCAACCCCGCGCCGCCCGACCCCATGCAGGCCAAGATGATGTGGATCATGCCCCTCATGTTCAGCGTGATGTTCTTCTTCTTCCCGGCCGGCCTGGTGCTGTACTGGCTGACGAACAACCTGCTGTCCATCGCCCAGCAGTGGATCATCAACACCCGCATGGGCGTGCCGCCGCAGTTCAACCTGCCCAAGTTCAAGTGAAGAACACCCGCGGGGTGCTACTGAATCCATAGCTGGCAGCGCTTGCATTCAGGGGTTTCAAGGGCAAAAAACCTTTGAAATCCAGGATTGACAATCGCCAGCAGCTCCTGAAACAAGAGCGCACTCCCCATGCTCCCGCGCCACCACGAACCTATTGCCGCCATTGCCACCGCGCCCGGGCGCGGCGCCGTGGGCATCGTGCGCGTGTCGGGCCGGGCCCTGGCGCCCTATGTGCAGGCCTTGCTGGGCCGCAGCCTGCAGCCGCGCCAGGCGCATTACCTGCCCTTCCCCGACGCAGCGGGCCAGCCCATAGACCAGGGACTGGCGCTGTACTTCCCGGCGCCGCACAGCTACACCGGCGAGGACGTGCTGGAACTGCAGGCGCACGGCGGCCCCGTGGTGCTGCAATTGCTGCTGGAGCGCTGCCTGGAGGCCGCGGCCACCCCCGACCCGGCCACGGGCCGCGCCTGCCTGCCGGGCCTGCGCCTGGCCGGGCCGGGCGAGTTCTCCGAGCGCGCCTTCCTGAGCGGCAAGATCGACCTGGCCCAGGCCGAGGCCATCGCCGACCTCATCGACGCCACCACCAGCGCCGCCGCACGCAGCGCCAGCCGCTCGCTCAGCGGCGCGTTCTCGCACGATATCCACTCCCTGCGCGACGCGCTCGTCCACCTGCGCATGCTGGTCGAGGCCACGCTGGACTTCCCCGAGGAAGACATCGACTTTCTGCGCCAGGCCGATGCGCGCGGCCAGCTCGCCGGGCTGCAGCAGCAGCTCGCCGCCGTGCTGCAGCGCACGCGCCAGGGCGCCCTGCTGCGCGAGGGCATCAAGGTCGTCATCGCGGGCCAGCCCAACGCGGGCAAGAGCTCGCTGCTCAACGCGCTGGCGGGTGCGGAGCTGGCCATCGTCACGCCCATCGCCGGCACCACGCGCGACAAGGTGCAGCAGACCATCCAGATCGAAGGCGTGCCGCTGCACGTGATCGACACCGCCGGCCTGCGCGAGAGCAGCGACGAGGTCGAGCGCATCGGCATCGCGCGCGCCTGGGACGAGATCGCGCAGGCCGACGCCGTGCTGTTCCTGCACGACCTCACGCGCCGCGCCGACCCCGCCTGCCGTGCGGCCGACGCGGCCATCGCCCAGGCCATGGCTGCGCGCCTGCCCGCGGCCGTGCCCGTGATCGACGTCTGGAACAAAAGCGACTGCCTGGACGCCCCCGCCGAGGCCCTGGAGCCGGGCGCCCTGTGCCTGTCCGCGCGCACGGGCGACGGCCTGGAGCGGCTGCGCCGGCGCCTGCTGGACATCGCCGGCTGGCAGGCCCTGCCCGAGGGCGTGTACATCGCGCGTGCGCGCCACGTCGAGGCCCTGCAGGCCGTGGGCCAGCACCTGGACGCGGCGGCCGCGCAGCTCGCCACGCCCCACCCGGCGCTGGACCTGCTGGCCGAGGAACTGCGCCTGGCGCAGAACGCCCTGGGCGCGATCACCGGCGAGTTCACCTCCGACGACCTGCTCGGGGTGATTTTTTCGCGCTTCTGCATCGGCAAGTGAGGCGCGCGCGGCCGCGCGCCGCTCCCCGGCTGCGCAGGTGTAAGCATGGGTAAACAGTGCTTGTGCGTTGCAGCTGTTACAGGTAGCGTCGGCGGTCTATGAATCTCGCCATCACCCCCCCGACGAAGCACGACATGCAGGGGCTGATCCACGCCATCCTCCAGGCGACCGCGGAAGACAGCCTGAGCAACCCGCTCAATTCCGAGCAGTGGGAGGTCTTTTCTGCCTATCTGCAGCCCTGCCACCTGGCGGCCGGGCAGTTGCTCATCAACCAGGGCGCGAGCGACCGTACCCTGTATTTCGTCGAGAGCGGCAGCCTGAGCGTGCACTACGAGGACGAGAAAGGCCGCCTGCGCCTGGCCATCGTCAACCCGGGCTCGGTCGTCGGCGAGGGGGCGTTCTTCTCCCAGCGCCCGCGCAGCGCCTCGGTGCAGGCCGCCGCGCCGAGCAAGCTGTGGAACCTGACGGCCCTGCGCTTCACAGAGCTGGGCAACCGCCAGCCCGCCATTGCCCTGGCCGTGGCCATGGCGGCCGGAGCCGTGCTCGCCAAGCGCCTGGGCAACCGCCGCCGCCGCGTCGCCGCCACCTGAGCGGCAGCGGCCTGAACCAGTGCAGCGCACACGGCGAGCACGCAGTGTGGTGCCAATGACACGGAATGCCCCGAACGTAAAGCAACATCACGTTACACTCCGTGCCCGTCTGGAATGGTTCCCTACCCCCAAGGAAAATGGCCATGTCACTGTTCAGTTGGTTCACGCGCAAGAGCGCGCCGGCCCGGCCCCGGCCCGTGGAGCCATCGGGAATGTTCAACGCCGAGGCCACCGTGCCCCTGATGCCCGGGCGCAACGGCAAGTCCCAGCTCGACGTGCCGCCCCCCGAGCACGCCGCCAACCGCAAGAACGAGCGCATGGAGCGGCGCGAGCTGCTCTACGCCGTGGTGCGCGACGCCATGGTGCGTGCGGCCGTGCTGTCGGCCAGCTACAAGTTCAAGGTGCTGTCGCTGGACCAGCGCGGGCGGCAGTTCCTCATCATGATGGATATCGCGCGCGAGTACGGCGGCGACACGGCCCGCCTGTCCGAGATCGAGGCCCTGATCGCCCAGACGGCCAAGGCGCGCCATGACATCGCCGTCAACGCCGTCTACTGGCGCCTCAACGACCATGTGGCCGTGGGTGTTCCCCAGAAGGCACCGGTCGCGCCGCCACCGGCCGCCGCGGCCCGGGCTGCGGCACCGGCGCCTGCAGCCGCCCCCGCCGCAGCGCGGCCGGGCACGGCGGCGCCGCAGTTCGACCCCATCGAGGCCGACGAGGTCGCGGCCTTCAGGCAGGCACTGGCCGCCGCCGCGCGGCCCAGCGCGCAGGCCGTGCCCGGCGTGGCCGTGCGTTCCGGACCGAGCCGCCCGGAGCCGGCGCGCCCCGACTTCGAGGACACCGAAATGCCCGACTCCCGCCCCCAGGGCCTGAGCGGCACGCAGTACGGCGATCTGTGAGCGCCGCGCCGCGGGGCCCGCGCGGCTGCGCGCGCCTGCCGGCCCGGCGGCTCAATGCCCGGCAAAATCCACCAGCGTGTACAGCTTGAGTCCGCTGGCACGCAAACGCTCGGAGCCGCCGAGTTCCGGCAGGTCCACGATGGCCGCGCCCTCCATGACCTCGGCGCCCAGCTTTTCCAGCAGCTTCTTGCCGGCCATCATGGTGCCGCCCGTGGCGATCAGGTCGTCGATGAGCAGCACCCGGTCGCCGGGGCGCACCGCGTCGGTGTGCAGTTCCACCGTGGCGCTGCCGTACTCCAGCTCGTAGGTCTCCTCCACGGTGGTGAAGGGCAGCTTGCCCTTCTTGCGGATGGGCACGAAGCCGACCTGCAACTCGTAGGCCACGACGGCGCCCAGGATGAACCCGCGCGCGTCCAGTCCCGCCACCACGTCGGGGCGCATGTGCTTGTCCATGTAGCGGTGCACGAAGGCATCGATCAGCACCCGGAACACCCGCGGGTCCTGCAGCAGCGGGGTGATGTCGCGGAACTGCACGCCGGGGGCCGGCCAGTCGGGCACGGTGCGGATGTGCTGGCGCAGGTATTGCTGGACGTCGAAGGCAGACATGGATGCAAGGAAAGAGGGGCGTTGAAGCGCTCGACAGTGTAATCAACCTGGGCGCGGACCGGCGGCCTGGGGCGGTGTTGTTCCGGGCTTGACCCGCGGCCCTGCGCCGGGTTACAAGGCTTGGCATGTCTGTCCGCATCCTGCTGCTCGACGACCGCAGCGCGCCTGCCCAGGCTCTGCGTGACGCCCTGGCGTGCCACGCTCCAGGTTGGCAATTGCAGGTGGCGCGCGGCCTGGAGGGCGCCGGCGCGTTGGCTGCTTCCGGCCAGGCCGACGCCGTCCTGGTGGCGCTGGCCTTGCAGGAAGGCCTGCCCGCGGACCTGCCCGCGCGCTGGGAGCGCGTTCCCGTGCTGCTGTGGGTGCCGCCCGGGCTGCCGGCGCACCAGGCCTTGCGTGCGGGCTATGCGCAGCATGTGCTGGAAGACCTCTCCGACGCCGGCCTGCAGGCCCTGGTCCAGGGTCTGCAGGCCAGCCTGCAGGGCCAGCGGGCGCAGGAGGCCTTGCGCCAGAGCGAGGCGCGCTGGCGCAGCATGACGCAGTTGTCCTCCGACTGGTTCTGGGAGCAGGACGCCGAGCTGCGCTTCGTGCGCATCGAGGGCAGCCCGCATTCCAGCCTCGCAGTGCCCTTGGAGGCCCACTACGGCCGCCGCCGCTGGGAACTGCCCGACGCCCGGGCCAGCGCCGCCCAGTGGCAGGCGCACCGGGCCGTGCTGCAGGCGCGCCAGCCCTTTCACGGTTTTGAGTTCCAGCGCCATGCGCCCGACGGCTCGGCGGTGTGGATCAGCATCAGCGGCGAACCCCTGTTCGACGCGGCGGGCCAGTTCACCGGTTACCGGGGCGTGGCGCGCAACATCACGCGGCAGAAGCAGGCCGAGGCGGAAATCCAGCGCCTGGCGCATTTCGACGAACTGACCGGCCTGCCCAACCGCCGCCTGCTGGCCCGGCACCTGCAGCAGGCGCTCGAGCGCTGCGCCTGTGGCGCCCGCCATGGGGCCGTGCTCTACCTGGACCTGAATGATTTCAAGCAGGTGAACGACGCGCTGGGGCACGGCTGGGGCGACGAGCTGCTGCGCCAGGCGGCTGCGCGCCTGGGCACCTGCCTGCGCGCGGACGACACCGTCGCCCGCCTGGGAGGCGACGAATTCGTCCTCGTGCTCCAGGGGCTGGACGCCGAGCCCACCCAGGCCGCCGCGCAGGCCGGTGCCGTGGCGCAAAAGATCCAGTCCCGGCTCAGCGCGCCCTACGTCCTGGGCGGCGTGCAGGCGCATGCGCCACCGAGCATCGGCATGGTGCTGTTCCAGGACGCCCGCGATGCGGTGCCCGAGCTGCTGCGCCGTGCCGACATGGCCATGTACCGTGCCAAGGCGCAGGGGGGGCATGCGCCGTGCTTTTTCGATCCCGCCATGCAGGCCCAGGCGGCGGCGCGTGCCACGCTCGAAGCCGAGCTGCGCCGCGGCCTGGAGCAGCGCGAATTCCTGCTGCACTACCAGCCCGTGGTCGATGCCGCCGGGCAGGTGCAGGGCGCCGAGGCCCTGGTGCGCTGGCAGCATCCGCAGCGCGGCCTGGTGCTGCCGGGTGAGTTCATCGGGCTGTGCGAGCGCAGCGGCCTGATTTTTCCGCTCGGGCAACAGGTGCTCCAGGCAGCGTGCGCGCAGCTCGTGCGCTGGGCCGCCATGCCGGCCTGCGCGCACTGGACGCTGGCCATCAACGTGAGCGTGTGCGAGTTCCGCCACCCGGATTTCGTGCACCTGGTGCTGCAGGCCCTGCAGCAGTCCGGGGCCGACCCGGGCCTGCTGCGCCTGGAGCTCACCGAGAGCATGCTGCTGTCGGATGTGGAGGACTCCATCGCCAAGATGCAGGCCTTGCGCCGCCAGGGCGTGGGCTTTTCCATCGACGACTTCGGCACCGGGTATTCGTCGCTCAGCTACCTCAAGCGCCTGCCGCTGGACCAGCTCAAGATCGACCAGGGCTTTGTGCGCGGCCTGCTTACCGACCCGAACGACGCGGCCATCGCCTGCACCGTGCTGGCCCTGGGGCGCAGCCTGGGCCTGGAAGTGGTGGCCGAGGGGGTGGAGTCACATGCGCAGCGCAAGTTTCTGCTGCGCAACGGCTGCCAGCGCTTCCAGGGCTACCTGTTCGGACGGCCGGCGCCGGCGGCGACGCTGCCCGCCTGAAGCCCCGGGTCCGCCAGCGCCGTGCCGGGCCGCGGCTCAGCCGCGCAGCAGGCGGCTCTCGGCCAGGGCCAGGGCTGCGGGGTGGCCCGACAGCACCAGCGTATCGCCCTCGGTCAGCACGCGTTCGTCTTCGGGCGGCGACATGCGGCCATCGCTGTGGCGCAGGTTCACCACCTGCACCCCGATGGCGTGCAGCGCCAGGCTGCCCAGCGTCTGGCCCAGCGTGGCGGCGCCCGCAGGCAGGGTGAGGGTGGTCATGCGCGCCTGGTCCAGCTCGTTCACGGTGTCGTCGTCCGCGCCATGGAAGTAGCCGCGCAGCAACTGGTAGCGCGCATCGCGCTGGTCGCGCACCAGGCGCAGCACGCGGCGCAGGGGCACGCCCACCAGGGCCAGGGTGTGGCTGGCCAGCATCAGCGAGCCCTCGATGGCCTCGGGCACCACCTCGGTCGCCCCGGCGCTGCGCAGGCGGTCCAGGTGCAGGTCGTCCTGCGTGCGCACCACCACCGGGATTTGCGGGGCATGGGTGCGCGTGTTGGCCAGGACCTTGAGCGAGGACTGCACGTCCAGGTAGGTCACCGCCACGGTGCGCGCGCGTGCCAGGCCGGCGGCCATGAGGGCCTGCAGGCGCGCGGCGTCGCCATAGACCACCGAATGGCCCGCGGCGGCGGCCTGGCGCACGCGGTCGGGGTCCAGGTCCAGCGCCATGTAGGGAATGCCCTCCTGCTCCAGCATGCGCGCCAGGTTCTGGCCGCAGCGGCCGAAGCCGCAGATGATCACGTGCCCGCTGGTGCCTATGGACTTGCGCGCAATCGTGGTCATCTGCAGCGACTGCTGCAGCCAGTCGCTGGACACCAGCTTCATGACGATGGCGTTGCTGTACTGGATGAGGAAAGGCGTGGCCAGCATGGACAGCACCATGGCGGCCAGGATGGGGTTCATGAGCGCCGGACGCAGCAGGCCGTTGGTCTGCGTGAGCGCCAGCAGCACGAAACCGAACTCCCCCGCCTGCGCCAGGTACAGGCCGGTGCGCAGGGCCGTGCCCGTGGTCGCGCCCATGCCGCGCGCCAGCAGCAGGATCACGCCCAGCTTGAGCAGCATGGGCAGCACCAGCATGCCCAGCACCAGCATCCACTGCTCGACCAGGATGTGCCAGTCCAGCATCATGCCCACGGTGATGAAGAACAGGCCCAGCAGCACGTCGTGGAAGGGGCGGATGTCCGTGCCCACCTGGTGGCGGTATTCGGTCTCGGACACCAGCACCCCGGCAATGAAGGCGCCCAGCGCCAGGGACAGGCCCGCCAGGTCGGTCAGCCAGGCCAGGCCCAGGGTGATGAGCAGCAGGTTGAGCATGAACAGCTCGTCGCTCTTGCGCCGCGCCACCAGCGTGAGCCACCAGCGCATGATGCGCTGTCCGCCCGTGAGCAGCAGCCCCACGAGCACCCCGGCCTTGACCAGGGCCAGCCCCAGGGCCTTGAACAGCTCGTCGGGCGAGGAGCCCAGGGCCGGGATGAGCACCAGCAGCGGCACGACCGCCAGATCCTGGAACAGCAGAATGCCCATGATCTGCCGCCCGTGCTCGCTCTCGAGCTCGGCGCGCTCGGCCAGCAGCTTGCCCACGATGGCCGTGCTGCTCATGGCCAGCGTGCCCGCCAGGGCCAGCGCCGTCTGCCAGCCGATGTCCCACACCCCGCCCAGCACCCGGGCGAGCACCAGCGTCCCGGCGAAGGCGGCAAGCATGGTCACCACCACCTGCAGCATGCCCAGGCCGAACACCTGGCGGCGCATGGCGCGCAGCTTGGGCAGGTTGAACTCCAGGCCGATGGCGAACATCAGGAACACCACGCCGAACTCGCCCAGGTGGCGCTCGCTCTCGGAGTTCTGCGTCAGGGCCAGCGCATGCGGGCCGATGAGAATGCCCGCCCCCAGGTAGCCCAGCATGGGCGGCAGCTTGAAGCTGCGGCAGGCGACCACGCCCAGCACGGCGGCCAGCAGGTACAGCAGGGTGAGCGCGAGCGAGGACATCGTGCGATGCTATCCGAGGCCGGACCGCCCTGACCGCCACCTGGTCGATAGAATCGCAGCATGTCCGTTTCCGCCGGCGTGCAGCGCCCCTTCGACCCCGCCCAGGCCCTGCGCCTGGCGCGCGAGACCTTTGGCACCGAGGCTGCGGCCCTGCAGGCCCTGGGCCAGCGTGTGGACGGCCGCTTTGCCCAGGCCGTCCAGCGCATGCTGCAGGTGCCGGGCCGTGTGGTGGTCATGGGCATGGGCAAGAGCGGGCATGTGGGGCGCAAGATCGCCGCCACCCTGGCCTCCACCGGCACGCCGGCGTTCTTCGTGCACCCGGCCGAGGCCAGCCATGGCGACCTGGGCATGGTCACCCCCGGCGATGTGGTGCTGGCCCTGTCCAACAGCGGCGAGGTCGGTGAGCTCACCACCATCCTGCCCGTGATCAAGCGCCTGGGCGTGCCGCTCATCGCCATGACGGGCGGCCTGGACTCCACGCTCGCGCGCCATGCCGACATCGTGCTCGATTGCGGCGTGGAGCGTGAAGCCTGCCCGCACAACCTCGCGCCCACCACCAGCACCACGGCGCAGATGGCCATGGGCGACGCGCTGGCCGTGGCCCTGCTCGACGCCCGTGGCTTTCGCCCCGAGGACTTCGCCCGCTCGCATCCGGGCGGCGCGCTCGGACGCAAGCTGCTCACCCTGGTGGAAGACGTGATGCGCAGCGGCGAACAGGTGCCGCGCGTGCCCCCCGAGGCCGCGTTTGGCACGCTGATGCGCGAAATGAGCGCCAAGGGCCTGGGCGCGGCCGCCATCGTCGACGCCCAGGGCCGCCCGGTGGGCATCTTCACCGACGGCGACCTGCGCCGCCGCATCGAGGCCGGGGCCGACCTGCGCAGCGCCAGCGCCGCCCAGGTCATGCACCCGGGGCCGCGCAGCATCGCGGCCGACGCCCTGGCCGCCGACGCCGCCGAGATGATGGAAACGCACGGCATCACCAGCGTGCTCGTGGTCGATGCCGCGGGCGTGCTCACGGGCATCGTGCACATTGGCGACCTGATGCGCGCCAAGGTCATATGAACACCGCCTGAGCCGCTGCGCGCCCATGGTTCTCCCCGTGCTGCAATTTCCCCCGGAGCTGCTGCTGGCCGCGCAGGATGTGCGCGTGGCGTTCTTCGACGTCGATGGCGTGCTCACCGACGGCGGGCTCTACTACAGCGAGGCGGGCGAGACGCTCAAGCGCTTTCACAGCCTGGACGGCCATGGCATCAAGATGCTGCAGGCGGCGGGCATCGTGCCGGCCGTGGTCACCGGGCGCGACTCCCCCGCCCTGCGCCTGCGCCTGCGCGCCCTGGGGGTGGAGCACGCCATCTACGGCACCGAGGACAAGCGCCCGGCGGCCGAGCAAATCCTGGCGGCGCTGGGCCTGTCCTGGGCGCAGGCCGCTGCCATCGGCGACGACTGGCCCGACCTGCCCGTGCTGCGCCGCTGCGCCCTGGCCTGCGCGCCGGCCCAGGCCCACGCCGAAGTGCGCGCGGCCGTGCACCATGTCACCGCCGCACGCGGCGGCGACGGCGCGGCGCGCGAATTCTGCGACCTGCTGCTCGTGGCCAGCGGGCAGTACGCGCGCCTGCTGGAGCGCTACTGCACATGACCGCCGCCCTGCGCCGGGCCTGGGACCGGCTGTCGCTGTACCTGCCGGTGCTGCTCATGGGTCTGCTGGCGCTGGCGACCTGGTGGCTGGTGCGCAACGCGCCCCAGCCGCAGGAGCAGCGCGCCCCGGCGGCCCCACGCCACGAGCCGGACTACCAGATGAACGGTTTTTCCGTGCGCAGCTTCGCGGCGGACGGCCGCCTGCAAAGCGAGGTGCAGGGCCAGACGGCGCGCCACTACCCGGACACGGACACGCTGGAGATCGACCAGGTGCGCATCCGCTCGGCCGGGCAGGCGGGGCGCGCCGTCCAAGCCACGGCCGACCGTGCTCTCAGCAATGCCGACGGCTCCGAAGTGCAACTGTTCGGCAACGCCGTGGTGGTGCGCGAAGCGGCACCCGGGCAGCCGCGCCTGGAGTTCCGCGGCGAATTCCTCCATGCCTGGCCCAACGAGGAGCGCGTGCGCTCGCACCTGCCGGTTACCCTCATACGCGGGGGCAGCCGCTTCACGGCCGAGAGCATGGAATACGACAACCTGGCCCAGGTGCTGCAACTGCGCGGCCATGTGCGCGGCGTGCTCGCGCCCGGGCGCTGACAAAGGACGCCCATGCCGGCCGCACCCCTGGTCTTCATCACCGGCGCCTCCAGCGGCCTGGGGCAGGCGCTGGCCGCGCGCTACCACCGCGCAGGCTGGCGCCTGGCGCTGGTCGCGCGCCGCGAATCCGAGATGAAAAACTGGGCTGACGCTCAAGGAATCAGCGCGGATAGCTATGAAATCTATAGTGCTGACGTGTCCGTGATCGACAGCATTGCCGCGGCCGGCCAGGCTTGCCTGCAGCGCCAGGGCGTGCCCGACGTGGTGATCGCCAACGCCGGCATCAGCGTGGGCGTGGACACCGCCCTGCGCGCGGACATCGACGTCTTCGCCCGCGTGCTCGCCACCAACACCGTGGGCATGGCGGCGACCTTCCAGCCCTTCATCGCACCCATGGTGCAGCGCGGCAGCGGCCGGTTCGTGGGCATAGGCAGCGTGGCGGGCATCCGCGGCCTGCCGGGCCACGGCGCCTACTGCGCGAGCAAGGCCGCCGCCATCAGCTACTGCGAAAGCCTGCGCGGCGAACTGCGCGGCACCGGCGTGGGCGTGAGCACCCTTTGCCCAGGCTACATCGACACGCCGCTGACGCGCCAGAACCGCTACCGCATGCCCTTTTTGATGCGCCCCGAGGACTTTGCCGAGCGCGCCTTCGCCGCCGAGCGTGCCGGGGTGAGCTATGCCGTGATCCCCTGGCAGATGGGGGTGGTGGCCAAGCTGCTGCGCCTGCTGCCCAATGTGCTCTTTGACCGCCTGCTCGCCGGGCGGCCGCGCAAGCACCGGCAGGCCGAGCCGCCGGCACCATGAAAAAAAGCTCCCGCAGGAGCTTGGTGTGGGGAGCGCGCAGCGCTCAGTAGCCGCCGCCGCCGTAACCGCCGCCGCCATTGCCGCGGCCACCACCGCCGCCGCCGCGCGGGCCCGAGCCGTAGGGGCTGCGGAAGCCGCCTTCGCTGCGACCGCCGCCGCCATAGCCGCCTTCACGTCCGCCACCGTAGCCGCCGCCGCCCGTGCGGCCACCGCCGCCGCCGCCAAAGCCGCCCGAGCGCGGCGGGCGTGCTTCCATGGGACGTGCCTCGTTGACGACGATGGCGCGACCGCCCAGCGGCTGGCCGTTCATGCCGTTGATGGCCGCCTGGGCCTCGGCATCGCTGCCCATTTCGACGAAGCCAAAGCCCTTGGAGCGGCCAGTGTCACGCTCCATCATCACCTTGGCGCTGGTGACGCTGCCGAAGGCGCTGAAGGCTTGCTCCAGGTCGTTGTCACGCACGCTGTAGGGCAGGTTGCCCACATACAGTTTGTTGCCCATCCAGGGACTCCTCAAATCAACACATGAAAAAAGCGATGGAGTCCCGAAAGCGCAAACAGCCTGGCTCAATGACGCGTGCTGCGTGAAACTGAAGGATCACCGCAAAACCCGAAAGCAGATTTCCCTGCAATCGCAGATTATGAGACTGCGCCTGTCAAGCAGACCCAGGGTTTTTACTGTCTGTGGTGCGCATGCAGCACCCAGATACAAAAAAGGGCCCGGATGGGCCCTTTGCACAGATGTGCCAGCAAGAATCAGTAGCTGCTGCGGCCGCCGTAGCCGCCACCGCCGCTGCGGCCGCCGCCGCCGTAGCCACCACCAAAGCCGCCGCTGCGCGGTGCGCGGGCTTCCATGGGGCGTGCCACGTTGACCACCAGGTCACGGCCGCCGAAGCTCTTGCCATTCACGCCGTTGATGGCGGCCTGCGCCTCGGCGGCGCTGCCCATCTCGACGAAGCCAAAGCCCTTGGAGCGGCCGGTGTCGCGCTCCATCATCACTTTGGCGCTGGCCACGGCGCCGAAGGCGCTGAAGGTTTGTTCCAGATCGTTGTCGCGGAACGTGTAGGGCAGGTTGCCCACATAAAGTTTGTTGTCCATGAAATGGGACTCCGGGGAAAAACTGAAAAACGCGATGGAGTCCTACGCAATCAACAAACCTGTGACGACTTCAAAGACGCGAAACTGACGATTCACCGCTAACTGGGATGCCTTTTTTCAGGATGCAAAAAAGGCAGCGTCATTATCATCGAAAAACCATGCGCCGCGCCATGGCGCGCTGTGGTTTTTTTGCTGCATTTCCGCAGCCCACCGTCCGGCGGTGGGCGCACGGGTGGCGTGGGTACTGGCGGCAGGGGCCGGCGCCGGGTGCTATAGTGCGGCCTACGCGCCGATTTGCCACAGCTTGCGGGCGCTTAATAAATTCAGCTAAAGACCGTCCGACAGCCGACCCGGTACCGTTTTTAGCGTTACCGGGTTTTTTCATGTCGTTCCTTGCCACGCCCCAGTCGATGCATTTCCCGGATGCGTTGCCGCTGCAAAGCGGCGCCTCCATCCGCGACTACCACCTCGCCTACGAGACCTACGGCCAGCTCAACGCCGAGCGCTCCAACGCCGTGCTGGTGTGCCACGCACTCAACGCTTCGCACCATGTGGCGGGCCGCTACGAAGGCCAGGACCGGAGCGAAGGCTGGTGGGACAACATGATCGGGCCGGGCAAGAGCGTGGACACCAACCGCTTCTTCGTCATCGGCATCAACAACCTGGGCTCGTGCTTCGGCTCCACCGGCCCCATGCACATGAACCCGGACACCGGCCGCGTGTATGGCGCCGACTTCCCCGTGGTCACGGTGGAAGACTGGGTCCACGCCCAGGCCCGCCTGCTCGACCGCCTGGGCATCACGCAACTGGCGGCCGTCATGGGCGGCAGCCTGGGCGGCATGCAGGCCCTCTCGTGGACCTTGCAGTACCCCGAGCGCGTGCGCCATGCCGTGGTGGTGGCCAGCGCGCCCAACCTCACGGCCGAGAACATCGCCTTCAACGAAGTGGCGCGCCGCGCCATCGTCACCGACCCCGACTTCCATGGCGGCCATTTCTACCAGCATGGCGTGGTCCCCAAGCGGGGGCTGCGCATCGCGCGCATGATCGGCCACATCACCTACCTGAGCGACGACGTGATGAACGAGAAGTTCGGACGCCAGCTCCGAGAAGGCCTGGAACTCAAGTACAGCACCCAGGACATCGAGTTCCAGATCGAGAGCTACCTGCGCTACCAGGGCGACAAGTTCAGCGAGTACTTCGACGCCAACACCTACCTCTTGATCACGCGCGCGCTCGACTACTTCGACCCCGCACGCGCCTTTGGCGGCAACCTCACCCAGGCCCTGGCGCGCGCCACGGCCAAATTCCTGCTCGTGAGCTTCACCACCGACTGGCGCTTCTCGCCCCAGCGCTCGCGCGAGATCGTCAAGGCCCTGCTCGACAACCGCCGCGACCTGAGCTACGCCGAGATCGACGCCCCCCACGGCCACGATGCCTTTTTGCTCGATGACGCCCGCTACATGAGCGTCGTCAGCTCTTATTTCGGTAGCATTGCAAAGGAGCGGGCATGACCGAAAAAGCCACCATGCAGGCCCTGGCGCGCCTGGTGCCCGAAGGCTCGCGCGTGCTCGACCTGGGCTGCGGCGACGGCAGCATGCTGGCCTACCTGCAGCGCGAGCGCGCGTGCACCGGCTACGGCATCGAGATCGCCGACGCCAACGTGCTGGCCTGCGTGCGCCGGGGCGTGAACGTCATCCAGCTCAACCTCGATGAGGGCCTGGCCATGTTCGGCGACGCCTCGTTCGACGTGGTGCTGCAGATCGACACCCTGCAGCACCTGCGCAACGCCGAGGTCATGCTGCGCGAGACCGCGCGCGTGGGGCGCACGGGCATCGTCGCCTTCCCCAACTTCGCCCACTGGCCCAACCGGCTGTCCGTGCTGCGCGGGCGCATGCCTGTGACGCGCCGCCTGCCCTACCAGTGGTACGACACGCCCAACATCCGCGTCGGCACCTACAAGGACTTCGAGGCGCTGGCCACCAAGAACCGGCTGCGCATCCTGGATTCCTTCGGCCTGCAGGAGGGCGAGGCCGTGCGCTTCCTGCCCAATGCGCTGGCCGGGACGGCGGTGTTCCATTTCGAGCGCTCTGCATAAAATCGCCCCATGACCTTCCTCGACATGCTGCGCGACGCGGCCACGCGCAACCAGTCCATGCTCTGCGTGGGGCTGGACCCGGAACCCACGCGCTTTCCCGTGGGCATGCAGGGCGATGTGCGCCGCATCTACGACTTCTGCGCCGCCATCGTGGACGCCACGGCCGACCTGGTGTGCGCCTTCAAGCCGCAGATCGCCTACTTCGCCGCGCACGGCGCCGAGGACCAGCTCGAGCGCCTGATGCAGCACATGCGCGCCAACGCGCCGCATGTGCCGGTGATCCTGGACGCCAAGCGCGGCGACATCGGCTCCACGGCCGAGCAGTACGCGCGCGAGGCCTTCGAGCGCTACGGCGCCGACGCGGTCACGCTCTCGCCCTTCATGGGGTTTGACTCGGTCGAGCCCTACCTGCGCTACCCCGGCAAGGGCGCCTTTCTGCTGTGCCGCACCTCCAACCCCGGCGGCGACGACTTCCAGAACCAGCGCCTGGCCAGCGTGGACGGCCAGCCGCTGCTGTACGAACACATCGCGCGCCAGACGCAGGGCCCGTGGAACAAGAACGGCCAGCTCGGCCTGGTGGTGGGCGCCACCTACCCGGCCGAGATCGAGCGCGTGCGCGCCATTGCGCCGCAGGTGCCGCTGCTGATTCCCGGCGTGGGCGCCCAGGGCGGTGACGCCGCCGCCACGGTGCGCGCGGGCTGGCGGCAGGACGGCCCCATCATCGTCAACTCCTCGCGCGCCATCCTCTATGCGAGCAACGGTGCGGACTTCGCCGCCGCCGCGCGCCACGAGGCGCAGCGCACGCGCAACCTGCTGCAGGCCGCGATCCCCCTGCCCTGAAGGGGAACACCCCCCTGAGGCCCTGCGGGCCTTCCCCCCGCTCACGCAGCGCTGCGCGCTGCGGGCAGGGGGACGCCGCCAGCGCGGCGGGGCGGCCCTTGCGCGGCGGCCCTGGCCTGGGGCGCGCCGGTTGCATGCGTCGCGGGTGCAGCGTTCGCGCAATGGATCACTGACAAGCTAGCAAAACAGGAGCTGGTAGCGCTTGTCTCTATTGGCTTTAAGCCTGTTTTTGTTCTGAAACCCAATAGAGACAAGCGCCAGCAGCTCCTGAATAGCTAGCGCAAGCGCCGGGGCGACAGCCCCGCGGCGTCCACGCCCTCGGCCACCAGCGACGCGTCCAGCGGCTCGCCGAGCAGCAGGTTGCGCGCCAGCAGCGCGTAGCCCGGCGCGCTCTGGATGCCGTAGCCGCCCTGCGCGGCCACCCAGAACAGGCCCTCGACCTGGCCGTCCCAGCCGATCACCATGTCACCGTCGCTCACGAAGGAGCGCAGCCCGGCCCAGGTGTGCGAGGGGCGGCGGATCTGGAGCTGGGTCATCTGCTCGATGTGCCAGATGCCCGTGGCCACGTCGATCTCCTCGGGCACCACGTCGTGCGGGTGCATGGGGTCGGCGTTGGCGGGCGAGCCCAGCAGTTGGCGCGCGTCGGGCTTGATGTAGAAGCTCTCGTCCACGGCGATGATGGCCGGCAGCGAGGGCAGGTCCAGCCCCTCGGGCGCGGGGAAGGTGAAGGCCGTGCGGCGGCACGGCGTGAGGCCGATGGGCGCGGCGCCGGCCATCTGGCCCACCACGTCGGCCCAGGCGCCCGCGGCATTGACCACGGTGCGCGCCTGCACGCTGCTGCCGTCCTGCAGTTGAACCGTCCATAGCCCATCCGCGCGTGTCAGCGCCGTCACCTCGGCGTTCATGCGCACCGCGCCGCCGCGTTGGCGCAGGCCGTGCAGGTAGCCCTGGTGCAGGCCGTGCACGTCGATGTCGGCCGCGCCCGATTCGGCGAGGCCCCCGCCCAGCGCCTCCAGCCGCAGGCAGGGCGCGCGTTCGACCAATTCAGCGGGGCTCAGGCGGCGCAGGCTGGGCGAATGCGTGTGCAGTTCCTGCCAGGTGGCCTCCAGCAGGTCCATCTGGTCCGGCCCGGCGATGTAGAGCACGCCGCGCGGCGAGAGGATGGGGCTGTCACAGAAGCCTGGCGGCGGCTGGTCCAGGAAGGCACGGCTGGCGCGCGTGAGCGCGCGGATGCGCGGCGTGCCGTAGGTCTCCATGTAGAGTGCGGCCGAGCGGCCCGTGGTGTGGTAGCCGGGCTGGGCCTCGCGCTCGAGCAGCAGCACGCGCGCGCTGGCGGCGAGCTGCCAGGCCACGCTGGCGCCGGCAATGCCCGCGCCGACGATGACGAAATCCAAGGGTTCCATGGTGTGAGGCTCCTGAGTTCATGCGCCAGCCGCTGGGGGCTGCGCGCGTCCGCGGTGCAAAAACCGCGTGTATTCGGATTCGGGCACGAACAGCCCGCCCGTGGTCCAGGCGATGTGCGTGGCGCGCGGCAGGTGGGCTTCCAGGCCCTGCGCGCGCAGCCAGGCGCGGCCCTGCGGCGTGCCGGTGAGCATGCCCGGGCCTGCGAAGCCGGCGGCGGCCGAGGGTTCGATGCGCAGGCCGGCCACATCGTGCGCCAGCGCCAGGTGCTGGAACAGGGTCTCGTCCTGCACCGTATAGACGCCGGCGAGCAGCGGGCGCATGAGTTCGGCGGCCAGCAGCGAGGCGCGCGGCACGGCCAGGCCGTCGGCCTCGGTCTGGTTGGTCAGGCCCCAGTCGCGCACCGAAGGGTGCGTGCCCGGCGCGGCCAGCATTTGCACGAGGAAGCAGGGTGCCTGCACGGGCTCGGCGAAAAAGCAGTGCACCTGCGGGCCCAGCACCTGGCGCAGGCCCCAGGCGATGCCCGCCGGCGCGCCGCCCACGCCGCAGGGCAGGTAGACGAACAGCGGGTGCGCGGCGTCCACGGTGATGCCCGCCGCGGCCAGGCTGCGCGCCAGGGCCGGGGCCGCGGCGCTGTAGCCCTGCAGCAGCGAGAGCGAACGCTCATCGTCCACGAAGTGGCACATCGGGTCGTGCTGCGCCAGGGCGCGGCCCGCGGCCACGGCCTGCTCGTAGTCGCCGGCATGTTCCACCACCGTGACGCCGCGCTGGCGCAGGCGCTCCTTTTTCCAGTCCTTGGCCTCCTGCGACATGTGCACCACGGCGCGAAAGCCCAGCGCCGCCGCCATGACGCCAATCGACAGGCCCAGGTTGCCCGTGGAGCCCACGGCCACCTGGTAGCGCTGCAGCACGGTGCGCGCCGCGGGCGTGGCAAGCAGGCGGTAGTCGCCGCCCGGGGCCACCAGCCCCCGCTCCAGCGCCCGTGTTTCGGCGTATTCGAGCACCTCATGGATGCCGCCGCGCGCCTTGATCGACCCGGCCACGGGCAGCAGGTGGTCGCATTGCACCCACAGCGTGCCCTGCCCGGGGCCCAGGCCCAGCGCGGCGCCCAGGGCGTGGGCGGGCACCAGGGGGGCGCTGAGGTGGCCGCCGCTGGCCTGCAGCTCGGGGAACAGCTCGGCCAGCAAGGGGGCAAAGCGGTCAAAGCGCGCGGCGGCGGCGTGCATGGCCGCCGCATCCACCACCGCCGCAGCGGCCGGGGCCTGGGCCGGGCGGTCGGGGCGGGTCCACAGGCAGGGCCGGGCGGCGCGCAGAGATGGGGCGAGGCTGTCGCAAGAGGAGGAAGAGGCCATGGATGCTATCAATCAAGTAGCTGTTTGCGCTTGCTGGATCAGCGCAAAAGCCGTTTTTGATCCCCAATCAGACGGCGCGCGCCGCCACCGCATGGGCGCGGACCTGCTCGGCCAGGGCCATGTCGCCGGGGGTTTCGGGGTTCCAGGTATCGACGGGGCGCGGCTGGTTGGCCGCATCCACGGCCACGTACACGCAGGCGCATTGCAGCACCTGTTGCGGCTCGCCCGCGGGCAGGCTGGAGCGGTACACCTCCACGGCGATGCCCATGCTGGTCTTGCCGGTGTAGGCCAGGCGCGCCTGCACCTCGATCAGGTCGCCCGCGTGCACCGGGTGCGCGAAGCGCGCGCCGCTGATGAGCGCCGTCACGCAATGGCCCTTGGCCCAACTGGTGGCGCAGGCCAGGCCCGCCTCGTCCACCCAGTGCAGCACGGTGCCGCCGTTGATGCGGGTGCCCACGTGCAGGCCGGTGGTGTGGGATGCCAGAAAACGCAGGGTGAGAGAGTGCATGGTGTGGCAGGGGCTCAGGCCCGGGGTTCGTCCTGCCGGCGATTATCCCCATGCCCCGGCGCGTCAGCGCATGCGCGGCGGCGCGCGCATCTGCTCCGGCGTGGTGAACCAGGCGCTGCCCGCGCCCAGGCGGCTGCGCGCCTGCGCCAGCTCGTGCCGTGCCACGCTGCGCAGGTGCACCTCGTCCGGTCCGTCCATGAAGTGCAGCGCGCGGCCCCAGGTCCAGAACTGGGCCAGCGGCGTGTCGGGCGAGAGGCCCATGGCGCCGAAGACCTGGATCGCGCGGTCGAGCACGCGGCTTTGCAGGCGCGCGGCCACCACCTTGATGGCGGCGACCTGGGCGCGCACGGCGGCCGCGGGCAGCGCCGCGCCCTGGTCCAGCATCCAGGCCGCCTGCAGCACCAGCAGGCGGGCCTGGTCGATCTCGATGCGCGATTCGGCCAGCCAGTCCTGCACATTGGCGTACTCGCTCAGGTACTTGCCGAAGCTGCGCCGCTCCAGGGCGCGCTCGGCCGCCAGTTGCAGGGCCAGCTCGCACTGGCCGATGGTGCGCATGCAGTGGTGCACGCGCCCCGGCCCCAGCCGCGCCTGCGCCATGGCAAAGCCCGCGCCCCAGTCGCCCAGCAGGTGGCTGGCGGGCACGCGCACGTCCTGCAGCAGGATTTCGCAATGCCCCTCGGGGGCGTGGTGGTGCAGCACGGCAATATTGCGCAGCACCTGCACGCCGGGCGCGTCCCGCGGCACCAGCACCATGCTGTGCTGCTGGTGCGGGCTGGCGCCATCCTCCGCGGGGGCGTTGCGGCACAGCACGATGAGCAGGCGGCAATGCGGGTGCGCCGCGCCGGTGATGAACCACTTGCGGCCGTTGAGCACCAGCGCATCGCCCTCCCGGTGCACCGTGGTCTGCAGGTTGGTGGGGTCGGAGGAGGCCACGTCGGGCTCGGACATGGCGAAGGCCGAGCGCATGCGCCCTTCGAGCAGCGGCTGCAGCCACTGCGCGCGCTGCGCCGGGCTGGCAAAGCGGTGCAGCAGTTCGATGTTGCCGGTGTCCGGCGCGCTGCAGTTGAAGACCTCGGCCGCCCAGGGCAGGCGGCCCATGGATTCGGCCAGCGGCGCGTATTCCAGGTGCGTCAGGCGCGTGCCGGGCTCGTCGGCGCGCAGGCCGGGCAGAAAGAGGTTCCACAGGCCTTCTTCGCGCGCCAGGGCCTTGAGGTCTTCCAGGAAGGGCGGCGGGTAGACGCCGTCCTGCACCGACTGGTGCCAGGCCGGGTTGTGCGGCAGCAGGTAGCGTTCCAGAAAGGCGTCCAGGCGCGCGCGCAGTGCCTGGGTGCGGGCAGAAGGGGCGAAGTCCATGGCGCATTCTGGGCGCCTGCGCCCCGCGCTGTCACAACGCAGGTGACAGCGCGCGCGCACGCGGCGGCAGCGTCAGGCCCAGCAGCAGGGCCAGCAGCAGCGCCGCCACCAGGTTGTGCGCCAGGGCCAGCGCCAGGGGCAGGCCCTGGCCCACCAGGCCCAGGCCCAGGGCCACCTGCACCAGCGGCAGCAGCACCAGCAGCCGCGCCGCGCCGCGCCGCCCGGCGCGCCGGGCGCGCCAGGCCAGCACCAGCAGCAGCGCCACCAGCGCCAGGCCGCAGCTGCGGTGCAGCAGGTGCACCAGGGCGCCGCCCGCCTGCGTGGGCAGCAGCCCGGCGGCGGGCTCCACCCACGGGTGCAGCGCCTGCCAGGTGCCTGCGCTCAGGTCGCAGGCGCCCCAGGCCGGGCAGCTCAGACCCGCATGGCCCGCGCTCACCAGGCCGCCCAGCGCCGCCTGGGCGAGCAGCAGTGCCGCCGCCAGCCAGGCCCAGGGGGCCAGCGGCGCGGCCGCGCCACCGGGCCGGCCGGCGGCCAGGGCCAGGCGCACGCTCACGGCCACCATGGCAAAGCCGCCCAGCAGGTTGCCCAGGGTGACGGCCGGCAGGCGCGACTGCGCCGTCCAGCGCCCGAGCACGGCCAGGAACAGCGCCAGCCCCAGCAGCACCAGCGCCATGCGGCCCTGCGCCCCCAGCGCCGGGCGGCTGCCCAGGGCGGTCAGCACCATCAGCAGCACCAGCACCAGCGCTGCCGAGGCGATCACGCGGTGGGCCAGGCGGGCGGCGGCCTCGGCGCCACCGGCCTCGGCGGCCGGCGTCTGCAGGGCCTGGCCGTAGCACTGCGGCCAGGGCTCGCAGCCCAGGCCCGCCTTGGACAGGCGCAGGTAGGCGCTCAGGCTGGTGATGCACAGCACCATCACGGCGCACACCCAGGCCATGCGCTGCAGCAGGCGCTGGCGGCGCTCCAGGGGCGTTTCAGTCAAAGGCATAGGGGCAATCCGGGTATTTGTGGTTGAAAAGAGACAGTGCGTGCGCCCGCCATCAAGGCCATGGACCGGGGCAGGAACATGCAAAAAACATGCATTTCAGGTGCATAAAATCAAATTCCCTACCAAATTTCCATCTTGTCACGATTGTGATAAGGGCGTACCCTCCGCGAAACATTGATGCAAATCATGTTTTGCCCGACAGCAAAGGTCAAGAATGCAAGGCGCTGAAAAGCTTACCTAGGAGAAGAGACCATGAACCACCATGACGACGAGAACGAAAAAGTTCCGTTCATGCAACAGCTGTTGGACAGCCCGTTCCTGCTGCTGTTTCTGGGCGTGATGTTCCCCATGATTATTTACAACCTGTGGGGCGTCATCGACATTCTGACCATCCCATTGGCCAAATAAGAAAAGGAACCCAGCCATGAGCGCAATACTCCCTCCCTCGGAGCGGCTGTGGTGGAAGCACCCGCTGGACCGCCTTGAAGCCGTGTGGATAGGCATCGCCTTCGTCTGGTGCATGGTCCTGTTCTTCATGATGGTGTTCTGGCACATCTACGGCAAACAGAACCTGGCCACGGAAACCTACAAGACCACGCCCGACAAGTTCTCCGCCCAGGCCCAGGCCGTGGTGGACAAGTACACCGTGCGCACCGAGACCGAACAGAACGTGCCCGTGGTCGCCCCGCCCGAGGGCTCCGACGTGTACCTGATCGGCCGGCTGTGGAACTGGTGGCCCATCCTCGAACTGGAGAAGGGCAAGACCTACAAGCTGCACCTGACCTCCATGGACTACAACCATGGCTTCTCGCTGCAGCCGACCAACATCAACATCCAGGTGGTGCCGGGCTACGAGCACGTGATCAAGGTCACGCCGAACGAATCGGGCACCTTTTCCATCGTGTGCAACGAGTACTGCGGCATCGGCCACCACGAGATGGTGGGTCGCATCTACGTGAAGTAATGCGGGGAATACCATGACCGTTCAAACCACCTACCGTACCTGCCCGCGCTCGGGCCTGCAGTTCGAGGCCCAGGCCGAGAGCCTCATGAAGATCAACGCCGTCACCGCCGTGGTGGCACTGCTCGTCGGCGGCCTGCTGGCCATCGGCGTGGTGCTCACGCGCTGGCCCGCGGTGCACTGGCTCGCGGCCGACACTTTCTACATGGTGCTCACGGCCCACGGCATCGACATGCTGATCTTCTGGATCATCTTCTTCGAGGTCGCCGTCCTGTATTTCGCCTCCTCCACGCTATTGCGCTGTCGCATCGCCACACCCAAGATCGCCTGGGCCGCCTACGCGCTCATGCTGGTCGGCGCCGTGATGAACAACGTGGCCGTGTTCCAGGGCGAGTCCAGCGTGATGATGACCTCCTACGTGCCCATGATGGCGCACTGGTCGTTCTACCTCGGCATCATCCTGTTTGCCGTGGGTGCGCTCATTGCCTGCGCGGTGTTCTTCGGCACCCTGGTCGTGGCCAAGCGCGAGAAGACCTATGAAGGCTCGGTGCCCCTGGTGACCTTCGGCGCCACCACCGCAGCCATCATTGCCGTGTTCACGCTGCTGTCGGGCGCCATCATCCTGGTGCCCACCTTCTTCCAGTCCATCGGCCTGCTCGACCACGTCGATCCGCTGATCTACCGCACCATCTGGTGGGCCCTGGGCCACTCCTCGCAGCAGATCAACGTGGCGGCGCACATCTCCATCTGGTATGCCGTGGCGGCCATCGCCTTCGGTGCCAAGCCCATGTCCGAACGCGTGAGCCGCGGTGCCTTCCTGCTGTACATCCTGTTCCTGCAGCTCGCCAGTGCCCACCACCTGCTGGCCGACCCCGGCATCAGCACCGAGTGGAAAGTGGTGAACACCAGCTACTTCATGTACTTCGCCGTGCTGGCCTCGATGATCCACGCGCTGTCCATCCCGGGCGCCATGGAAGTCGCGCAGCGCGCCAAGGGCTACAACAAGGGCCTGTTCGAGTGGCTGCGCAAGGCGCCCTGGGGCAACCCGACGTTCTCCGGCGTGTTCATCGCGCTCGTGGGCTTCGGCTTCCTGGGCGGCATCTCCGGCGTGATGATGGGGACCGAGCAGCTCAACCTGCTGATCCACAACACCATCTACGTGCCGGGCCACTTCCATGCCACGGTGGTGATCGGTACCACGCTGACCTTCATGGCGCTGACCTACTTCCTCATCCCCGTGCTCTTCCGGCGCGAGATGATCCTGCCCGGCCTGGCCAAGATCCAGCCCTACCTGTTCGGCTTCTCCATGTACTTCTTCTCCCTGGTGATGATGGGTGCCGGCACGCTGGGCGTCTCGCGCCGCCACTGGGACATGGCCTTCAGCGGCCACGCCCTGGCCTATGAATGGCCCGGCGCGGCCTATCTGATGATGGGCCTGGTCGGCATCAGCGGCATCGTGGCCATCGTGGGGGGCGCGGCCTACGTGCTCATCACCGTGGGCTCGGTGTTCTTCGGCAAGAAGCTCGACGCCGGCGCCGTGAGCCCCAGGTTCACGCCGGTCTCGCGCGCTGCGCCCACGGCGGCCGCCCAGACCTACGGCTCCGCCGGTTTCGTGGCGCCGGGCACCTTCGTGCTGGCCATGTTCTTCCTCGTGTCCTTCGTGCTGTACTACTTCGTCAACTGGAAGTACCTCAGCCAGCTGTGGGGCCTGAGCTGATCGGAACCCGGGGCAATGCACACCACCACGCTCAAGCCCTCCGGGCGCAGCATGGCGCAGTTGGCGCGTGACGTCATCTCGCTGTTCAAGCTGCGCATCGGGGTGCTGATCATGATCACCGCGCTCGTGGGCATGGCCGTCACGCCCGGCCCGGCACTCGGCCTCGCGCAGGTGCTGGTGCTGGCGCTGTCGGTGCTGCTGGCGTCGGCCAGCGCGGGGGCGTTCAACCAGTATGTCGAGTACCAGAGCGACCGCCTGATGGAGCGCACGAAAAAGCGCGCCTTCGTCACCGGCGCGCTGCCCCACCACCCCGCCTGGCTCGGTCTCATGGCCGTGCTGCTGGCGGGTGCGGTGGCGGCGGCCTGGCTGGCCCTCAACGGCGTGGCGGCGCTCCATGTGTTCCTGGGCGCCTTCTTCTACGGCGTGGTCTACACCCTGTGGCTCAAGCGCCGCACCCCGATGAACATCGTCATCGGGGGGCTGGCGGGCAGTTTTGCCGTGCTCGCCGGGGCGGCCGCCGTCGATCCCGCGCTCGGGCCGCTGCCCTGGCTGCTGGCCCTGGTGCTGTTCCTCTGGACGCCGCCGCATTTCTGGAGCCTGGCCATCGCCAACCGCGACGACTATGCGCAGGCAGGCGTGCCCATGCTGCCGGTGGTCGTCGGCCCCGAGAGTGCGGCGCGCACGGTGCTGGCCAGCACGGTGGCGCTGTTCGTCGCCTCGCTGCTGCCCCTGGCCTATGGCGCCGGGCCGGTCTATGGTGCGGGCGCCCTGCTGGGTGGCCTGCACTTCGTCCGCAAATCCTGGCAACTGGCGCGCCAGCCTGCGCGCGCCACGGCCATGGGTTCGTTTTTTGCATCGCTGGTGCAACTGAGCGTCCTGCTGGTCGCTGCCTGCATCGACGCCGTGCTGCGTTGAGGGACGGGCCGTGACCAGGTCGCTGCTCCCCCGCCTCTGCCGCACCATCGCGGCCTGCGGCCTGGCGCTGGCGCTGCTGCCCGCAGCGCTGGCCTCGGCGCCCGCGCAGCCGTCCACCGACCTGGGCCTGGACCGGGAGCAGGCGCTGCGCCTGAGCCAGGCGGCCATCGGTCGGCAGGTGGGCGGGCATATTCTTCTCAACCGCGAGGGCCGGCCCGTGGCCCTCTCCTCCTTCCGGGGCAAACCCCTGCTGGTGAGCTTCATCTACACCGGCTGCTTCCAGGTCTGCCCCACCACCACGCGTTCGCTGCAGGAGACCGTCGAGGGCCTGCAAAAGAGCGTGGGGCCGAACCAGTTCAATGTGGTGAGCATAGGCTTCAACCAGCCGGCCGACAGCCCCCAGGCGCTCAAGGCCTTTGCCACCCAGTACGGCATCAAGACCCCGAACTGGGATTTCCTGAGCCCACCAGCGGCCATCGTGCCTGCGCTGGCGGCGGACTTCGGCTTCGTGTTCCAGGCCTCGCCCGCGGGCTTCGACCATGTGCTGCAGGTCTCCATCCTGGACGCCGAAGGGCGCATCGTGCGCCAGGTGTACGGCGAGTCCATTGCCCCCGCCGAGCTGGGCGAGCCGCTGAAGATGCTGCTGGCCGGCCAGCCCGTGCAGACCCATGAGCTGATCGACCAGCTCATGGACCGGGTGCGCATCCTGTGCACCGTGTACGACCCCAAGACCGGGGCCTACAAGGTCGACTACACCCTGCCCTTCCAGATCGCCGGCGGCGTGACCTTCTTTGTCCTGATGCTGGCCTTTTTCTTCAACGAATGGCGCTCGAGCCGGCAAAGCGCACGCAACAAAGGGGTGCGCAGCGCCTGACGCACGCCAGATCCATGCTTTTGCCAGGTACAGCCTTCGCCCCCGAAGGCTCCCGCATTCCGGCCCCGCCGCCCCCGGTTTCCCGCTCCGCCGCTCTCTGGCGCCAGCTCGAACACGCCTTCGACGCCCCCTTCGGCGCTGCGCTCAACCCGCTCAAGCACCTCGGGGCGCTGGGCTTGCTGCTGCTGTGGCTGCTGGTGGCCAGCGGCACCATCCTCTACGTCGTGCTCGACACCTCGGCCGCGGGGGCCTACCGCTCCATCGCCGCGCTCGCCGACGTGCCCTGGATGCTGGGCACCGTGCTGCGCGGCGTGCACCGCTACGCCACCGACGCCTTCCTCGTGGTGCTGCTGGCGCACATCGTGCGCGAATGGGCGCTGGGGCGCTACCGGCATTTCCGCCGCATCTCCTGGCTCACCGGCGTGCCGCTGGTGGCGCTGGCCTTCGTGAGCGGCGTGGGCGGCTTCTGGCTCAACTGGGACCGCCTGGGCCAGTATTCCGTGGTGGCCACGGCCGAGTGGATCGACGCCCTGCCCTTCCTGGCATCGCCGCTGGCGCGCAATTTCCTCGGCGCCGTGAGCCTCAACGACCGCCTGTTCACGCTGTTCGTCTTCATCCATATCGGCGTGCCGCTGCTGCTCATCTTCGGCCTGTGGTTCCATATCCAGCGCATCAGCCTGGCCCAGGTATTTCCGCCGCGCGCCCTGGCCTGGGGCAGCGTGCTCACGCTGGTGGCGCTGGCGCTGGCGCTGCCGGTGCACAGCCAGGGGCCGGCCGACCTGTCCACCGTGCCCACGGCGCTGGCGCTGGACTGGTTCGTGCTGTTCATCCACCCGCTCGCCGATGCCACCTCGGCCAACACGGTCTGGGGCTTGCTGGCCCTGGCCTTCGGCCTGCTCATCCTGCCGCCCCTGTGGCCCGCAGCGGCGCGCCCGGCGGTGGCGGTGGTGCACCCGGAGCATTGCAGCGGCTGCGCGCGCTGCTTCGACGACTGCCCCTACTCGGCCATCACCATGGTGCCCCATCCCAACGGCAAGCGCGGCATGCGCCTGGCCGAGGTGCGCGCCGACCTGTGCGCGAGCTGCGGCATCTGCGCCGGGGCCTGTCCATCGTCCACGCCGTTTCGCAGCGCCGAGCACCTGGTGACGGGCATCGACATGCCGCAATGGCCGGTGAACGATCTGCGCCAGCAACTGGTGGCGCAACTGCGCGCCATGCCGGGGCCGCGCCGCCTGGTGGTGTTCGGTTGCGACCAGGGCGCGCGCGTGCGCAGCACGGCCGACGACGTGCTGCACTTCGGCCTGGTGTGCGCCGGCATGCTGCCGCCCTCGTTCGTCGAATACGCGCTGCGTGCCGGGGCCGACGGCGTGCTGATCAGCGGCTGCCGTGCGGGCGGCTGCGAGTTCCGCCTGGGCCAGCGCTGGACGGCCGAGCGCCTCGCGGGCGCCAGAGAACCCCATTTGCGCCGCACGGTCCCGGCCGAACGCTGGCGCACCGCCTGGTGCGACCCGGGCGACGAGCAGCAGCTTGCCGCTGCCGTGGACGAATTGCGCCGCCACTGCACGGCCGGCGCCCCCCTTGAAGAGGAGAAACAGTGATGAACCGCGCTCTCAACTGGACCGGCCAGGCCCTGCTCTACGGCGGCTTTGCCGTGGCGCTCGGGGTGTTTTCGCGCTGGCCCGTGTACCACCCGCTGGCGCCGGACATGGCGCAGGTCAAGGTCAGCTTCATCCACCATGGCGCGCGCATTGCCGACTGTCGCCCGTACACCGCCGAAGAGCAGGCCAAGATGGCCAAGAACATGCGCAAGGCAATGAAGTGCGAACGCGAGCGTTCGCCCGTGCACATCGAGGTGGACATCGACGGCCGGAATGTGCTGAGCCACACCGCCCTGCCCTCGGGCCTGTCGCGCGACGGTGCGTCCACGGTGTACCGGCGCATCGACATCCCCGCGGGCGAGCACCGCATCGCCGTGCGCTTCCAGGACAACAAGGCGGCCGAGGGCTTGACGGCCCAGCGCGAGGAAACCGTCACCCTGCGCAGCGCGCAGGTGCTGGTGATCGACTACAACCCGGACAAGGGAGGCATTGTTCTGCAATGAGCGTCAGTGCATCTTCCATACCGGGGCGGTCGCAAGGGCGCGCCACCATGCTGCCGCCCGCCGCTGCGGGTGCGGACTACCAGTTGAGCGTGCCCCAGGACGCGCGCCGTGCGCTGGCGCGCGGCTGGCTGTGGCTGGGGCTGGCCGCGCTCATCGGGTCGGGCATTTTTTCCGTGCTGCTCGTGGTCTCGCGCACGCCCTATGTGAACCAGTGGCTGCCCGCGGCCAATTTCTTCCATATTTCGCTCGTGCTCCACGTGGACCTGTCGGTCCTCGTCTGGTTCGTGGCCCTGGCGGGCCTGCTCTGGAGCCTGCATGGCACGCGGCGCGCGGCCGGCATGGGCTGGCTGGCGCTGTGGGTGACGGGCGCCGGCACGCTGGCCATGGCGCTGGCGCCGTTCCTCGATCCGGGCGAGCCCATCATGGCCAACTACATCCCGGTGCTGGAGTCGCCGCTGTTCCTCGCCGGGCTGGTGGTGTTCGGCGCGGGGGCCGCCTTGCTCACGCTGCGCGGCATGCTGGCGGCGCCGCGCATCGGCCTGGACTATGACGGCCGTGGCGCCCTGGACTTCGGCCTGAGCTCGGCGGCGGTCGCCACGGCCGTGGCGCTGCTGTGCTTTGCCTGGTCCTGGGCCGTGCTGCCCACCGCCCTGGCCGGCAAGGCGTACTACGAAATCCTGTTCTGGGGCGGTGGCCATGCCCTGCAGTTCACCTGGACGCTGCTCATGCTCGTCTCCTGGCTGTGGCTGGCCAGCGCCTGCGGTGCGCGCGTGCTGGTCAGTCCGCGCGTCACGGTGCTGCTGTTCCTGCTGGCGCTGGCGGGCGTTTTCGTCACGCCCTATGCCTATCTGGCGTACGACGTCGCCTCGGTCGAGCACCGCAACCTGCTGACCTGGGCCATGCGCCTGGGCGGCGGGCCGGCCATCGTTCCCGTGGGCCTGGCCGTGGTCTTTGGCGTGCTGGTGCTGCGCGGCCTGGCGCCCGTCCTGCGCCCGCTGCGCGCGGCGCTGCTGTCCTCGGTGCTGCTGTTTGCCGCGGGCGGCATCATCGGCGTGTTCATCAATGGCAGCAATGTGCGCATTCCGGCGCATTACCACGGCTGCATCGTCGGCGTGACGCTGGCGCTCATGGGTGCGGTCTACCGCATCCTGCCGGCGCTGGGCTACCAGGCGCCGCAGGGGCGCCTGGCGACCTGGCAGCCCTGGCTCTACGGCATCGGCCAGCTCATGCACATCATCGGCCTGGTCTGGTCCGGCGGCTATGGCGTGCAGCGCAAGGTGGCGGGCGCCGACCAGGTGCTGCGCAGCACCGCCGAAGTGGCCGGCATGGGCCTCATGGGGCTGGGCGGCCTCATCGCCATCATCGGCGGCCTGTTGTTCGTGGTGGTGGTGATCCGCGCCATCCGCGCGCCGCTGGCTCCAGCGGTCCAAGCCTGAAGGGAGTCCCGAAATGATCAAGAAATTCCAAGCACTGCTGCAGTGGCTGTTCCTGCGCGTCGAGGGCCTGTTCAACGCCGCCTTCGGCGACCGCATCAACCCCTTCTACCACCTTGGCGCCATCACCTTCTTCCTGTTCTGGGTGGTGGGAGCCAGCGGCCTGTACCTCTACGTGTTCTTCGAGACGGGCATTCCCGAGGCCTACACCTCGGTCGTGGCGCTGACGGACAAACAATGGTGGCTCGGCGGCATCCTGCGCAGCGTGCACCGCTACGCTTCCGACGCCATGGTGCTCACCATGGTGCTGCACATGCTGCGCTACTTTGCCTTCGACCGCTACCACGGCTTCCGCTGGTTCTCGTGGGTCACGGGCGTGATGCTGATCTGGATGGTCTACGCCTCGGGCGTGAACGGCTACATGCTGCCCTGGGACCAGTTGGCGCAGTACGTCACCGTGACCTCCTTCGAGTGGCTCGATTCGCTGCCCATCTTCAACGGCACGCTGATGCGCAACTTCCTCTATTCGGACCATGTCGGCAGCCGCTTCTTCACGCTGCTGTCGTTCATGCACCTGGGCATCCCGCTGGTGGTGCTGATGGTCATGTGGATCCACGTGCAGCGCGTGCCCAAGGCCCGCACCACGCCGCCCCGTCCCATCGTGGTCGGCCTGCTGCTGACCATGCTCGTGCTCTCGCTGGTCGCGCCGGTGCGCGTGCAAGGCGGCGTGAGCGACCTGGCCAAGGCCGTGACCAGCGTGGAGCTGGACTGGTTCTACATGGCCGTGTTCCCGCTGCTCACCGAGTGGCCGCTGGGCCGGGTGTGGGCGCTGGTGGTCGGCGCCTCGGTGCTGCTGGCCCTGCTGCCCTGGCTGCCGCCGCGCTGGGGGCGCGGGGCCAAGAACAAGTTCCAGATCGTGGTGCATGGTGAGCAGGGCGCGAGCGCCGAAATCACCGTGCGCAAGGGCGAGACCATCCTCGACGCCGGCCTGCGCGAAGGCCTGACCCTGGCCTACGACTGCCGCAACGGCGGCTGCGGCCTGTGCGTGTGCAGCGTGGCGCAGGGCGCCTACGAGCAGCGCCCCTACCAGGTCAGCGCCCTGTCCGGCGCGCAGAAGGCCCGGGGCCAGGCGCTCATGTGCTGCATGGAGCCCAGCGAGGACATGGCCATCGAGGTCGCCTACGACATCGGTGCCCAGCCCCAGGCGTCCGAGGTGCACAGCGCCACCGTGGTGCAGATGGAGCGCCTGGCCGAGGACGTGATGCTGCTGGTGCTGGAGCTGCCCGAGGGCAAGCGCCTGGATTTCCTGGCGGGCCAGTACATCAACATCCTGCTCGACGACGGCCAGCGCCGTGCCTTCTCGTTTGCCAACCGGCCGCACGCGAGCCGGCAGATCGAGCTGCATGTGCGCCTCGTGCCGGGCGGGCGCTTCACCACCCAGGTGTTCGAGGGCATGAAGGTGGGCGACGTGCTGCGCTTCGAGGGGCCGCGCGGCCAGTTCACGCTGCGCGAGAGCGACCCGCCCATCCTGTTCGTCGCCGGGGCGACGGGCTTTGCGCCCATCAAGAGCATCGTGGAAGACGCCTTCGCCCGCGGCGTGCAGCGCACCATGCGCCTGTACTGGGGCGTGCGCCAGCCCCAGGACTTGTACATGCTGCAGCGCTGCGAGGAATGGCAGCGCGAGCATGCCAACTTCACCGTGGTGCCCGTGGTGTCCGAGCCCGCGCCGGGCGACGGCTGGACGGGCCGCACGGGCCTGGTGCACGAGGCCATGCTGGCGGACTTTGCCGACCTGAGCGGCTACGAGGTCTACCTGTGCGGCTCGGTGCGCATGGTGGATGCGGCCGTGCCCGCGTTCATTGCCCAGGGCCTGCACGAGGACGCCTGCTTCTCGGACGCCTTTGTCCCGGCGGCGCCTGCTCCGGTAGCATAGTGCGCATGATGCGCATAGTGACCGCCAACCTCAACGGCATCCGCTCGGCAGCGGCCAAGGGTTTTTTCGACTGGATAGGCCAGCAGCAGGCCGACGCCGTGGGCGTGCAGGAGGTCAAGGCCCAGCCGGGCCAGATCAGCGGCGCGTACGACCGCATCGGCGACATGCCGGGGCACTTCCACTGCGCGCAAAAGCCCGGCTATTCGGGCGTGGGCCTGTACCTGCGCCAGGAGCCCTCGGACGTCATCACCGGCCTGGGCGACGCGGGCTTCGATGCCGAGGGGCGCTGGGTCGAGGCGCGCTACGACCGGCCCGGGCGCCGGCTCAGCCTGGTCAGTTGCTACTTCCCGAGCGGCTCCTCGGGCGAGGAGCGCCAGCAGGCCAAGTTTCGCTTCCTGGACCTGATGTACCCCAAGCTCATGGCGCTGCGCGCCGAGCGCGAGTTCATCCTGGTGGGCGACGTGAACATCGCCCACCAGGCGATCGACCTGAAGAACTGGCGCAGCAACCAGAAGAACAGCGGCTTCCTGCCCGAGGAACGGGCCTGGATGACGCAGTTGCTCACCGAAGGCGGCCTGGTGGACGTGTACCGGCGCCTGCACCCCGACACCACCGACACCTGTTACACATGGTGGAGCAACCGCGGCCAGGCCTATGCCAACAACGTGGGGTGGCGGCTGGACTACCAGATCGCAACCCCCGCCCTGGCCGCCCAGGCGCGCCGCGCCGCGATCTACAAGGACCAGAAGTTCAGCGACCACGCACCCCTGTGCATCGACTACGAGCTGGCGCTGTGAACGCGGCGGGCGGCGGGGCCGCGCCCACGGGCCGGCGTTGCATGTTGTAACCTCAGGGCCTTGTTCCACCAGCGCCCCGTCCCGCCATGACTGCCCCCAGCGCCTCGGATTCCACATCGGCCCCGTACTTCGAGCCGCGCAGCGCCGACGCGCTGTGGTCCCTGGTGAGCTCCCCGCACCCCGTGGTCGGCAAGGCGCGGCACCTGGGCGAAGCGCTGATCCACGCCGGGCTGGTGCGCGCACCCGACCTGCACCAGGGGCTGGCCACGCAGCAGGACGAGCGCGGGCGCGGGCGCCAGCGCCTGATCGGCCAGATCCTCGTGGACCAGGGCCACCTCTCGCAGGACCAGTTGCGCGAGGCCATCGCGGCGTGGCTGGGCTCCTATGTCGTGCACCCGGGCCAGTTGCCGCCCGACCCGGCCGCGCTGGCGCTGATACCGCGCAACGTGGCCGAGCGCGAGTCGGTGCTGCCCCTGCTGGTGCGCGAGGATGCGCTGGTGGTGCTCATGGCCGACCCCAGCGACCGCACGCTGCTCGACGAGCTGCGCTTTCTGAGCCAGCGGCGCGTGCTGCCCCTGCAGGCCGCGCCGGGTTCGCTCATGCCGGCCATCGCCAAGGCCTACAGCGTGCAGGCGCAAGGCGCGCAGGCCCCGGCGGCAGGTGGCCGCGCGAGCGCGGGCGCGGGCGCGGCGGCCCGGGGCACCGCACGCCCGAGCGCGCAGGAGCTGCTCGGCAACCTCGACAGCCTGCCCGCGGAGTCCGATGCCGCCGCGGCCGACGTGGTCTCCGAGTCGGACAACACGCTGGTGCGCCTGATCAACTCCATCATCGACGAGGCCATCGCGCACCGCGCCTCGGACATCCACATCGAGACCGAGCCCGCACCGCACAAGCTGCGCGTGCGCCTGCGCATCGACGGCGACCTCGTGCCCTACCTGGAACTGCCGGCGCGCTTTCGCTACGCCATGGTCGCGCGCATCAAGATCATGGCGGGCATGGACATCTCCGAGCACCGCAAGCCCCAGGACGGCAAGATCGACTTCGCGCGCTTTGGCGGGCCGCCGGTGGAGCTGCGCGTGGTCACCATCCCCACGGCGCACGGCCTGCAGGACGTGGTGCTGCGTCTGCTCGCGGGCGCCAAGCCGCTGCCGCTGGAGCACATCGGCCTGTCGGCCGGCAACCTCGCGGCGCTGCGCCAGGCCGTGCAAAAGCCCTATGGCCTGGTCCTCGTCGTCGGCCCCACGGGTTGCGGCAAGACGACCACGCTGCATTCCGTGATCCGCGACCTCAACACCCCCAACCGCAAGATCTGGACGGCCGAGGACCCGATCGAGATCACGCAAAGCGGCCTGCGCCAGGTGCAGGTGAACGCGCGCATCGGCTGGACCTTTGCCGCGGCCATGCGCAGCTTTCTGCGCGCCGACCCCGACGTCATCATGATCGGCGAGATGCGCGACGAGGAGACCGCGCGCATCGCCATCGAGGCCTCGCTCACCGGCCACCTGGTGCTCTCGACGCTGCACACCAACTCGGCGCCCGAGAGCATCGCGCGCCTGCTGGAGATCGGGCTCGACCCGTTCAACTTCTCCGATTCGCTGCTGGCCATCCTGGCGCAGCGCCTGGTACGGCGCCTGTGCACGCAGTGCCGCGAGCCCGCCACGGCCAGCGAGGAGCAGGTGCAGGCCCTGGCCGCGCAGTACCTGGACAGCAGCGCCACCGCGCACAGCACCGGCGCGCGCGATGCCCTGGTGGCGCGCTGGCGCCAGGACTATGGCGGGGAGGGCGGCGCCCTCACCCTCTGGCGCGCGCGCGGCTGCAGCCAGTGCGAATCCCACGGCTACCATGGGCGCCTGGGCATCCATGAACTCATGCTCAGCGACGAAATCATCCGCCAGCACATCCGCCGCCGCGCCTCGGCCACGGACATCCGTCTCGCCGCCCTGGCCGCGGGCATGCGCACGCTGCGCCAGGACGGCATCGAGAAGGTCCTGCAGGGCCTGACGGACATGCCCCAGGTCGTCGCCGCCACCAACGTTTGAAACCCCCGCCTTTTCCCTTTCCGGCGCCATGCTCCACTACCTGACCCTTCCCGTCACCGCTTTCCAGCAGAACTGCTCGCTCCTGTGGTGCGATGCCACCGGCCAGGCGAGCGTGATCGACCCCGGCGGCGACATCGACCAGATCGTGCACGCGGCCCGCCAGCGCGGGCTGCAACTGGCGCAGATCTGGCTGACGCACGCGCACATCGACCATGCGGGCGGCGCGGGCGAACTGGCCGAACGCCTGCAGATTCCCATCATCGGGCCGCACCCGGGCGATCAGTTCTGGATCGACGGCCTGCCGCAGCAGAGCGTGATGTTCGGCTTTCCGCCCGCGCAGCGCTTCACGCCCACGCGCTGGCTGTACGACGGCGATGCCGTGCAGCTGGGCCACGAGCAGCTCGCCGTGCGCCACTGCCCGGGCCACACGCCGGGCCATGTGGTATTCCATGCGCCGCAGATCGAGCGCTGCTTTGTCGGCGACGTGCTGTTCGCCGGCAGCATCGGGCGCACCGATTTCCCGCAGGGCAACCACGGGCAGCTCATCGACAGCATCACCCAGCGCCTGTGGCCCATGGGCGACCAGACGGTCTTCATCCCCGGGCACGGGCCCGAGAGCAGCTTCGGCCGCGAGCGCCAGAGCAACCCCTACGTGGGCGGCACCTGAAACCTCAAGGGTTTTTGGCCTCTGGCGCCCGTGGATCAAGCGCCAGCAGCTACCATTTTGGTAGCAATCAACCGCTCTGGCGGGCGGCCTCGTAGAGGCCCTGCACCTTGGGCACGTTCTGCTGCAGTTCGCGGATGCGCTCCGGGCCGCTGGGGTGGGTGGAGAGAAAGGCCAACCCCTCCTTGCCGCCCGTGGCCTGGCCCATCTTGCGCCACAGGCTCACGGCGGCCCGCGGGTCGTAGCCCGCGCGCGCGGCCAGTTCCAGGCCCACGAGGTCGGCGTCGCTCTCGTCGCTGCGGCTGAACTTGAGCGTGAGCAGCTGCCCGCCCAGGCTGGCGGCCAGGTTGCCCAGATCCCCCAGGCCCAGCAGCTGCGCGCCCAGGCGCAGGCCCAGATTGGTGGCCTGCGTCTTGGCGATGCGCTCGCGCGCGTGCTCGCGCAGGGCGTGCGCCATCTCGTGGCCCATGACCATGGCCACCTCGTCGTCGCTGAGCTGGAGCTGCTCCAGGATGCCGGTGTAGAACGCGATCTTGCCGCCGGGCATGCAGAAGGCGTTGATCTGCTTGCTGGCGATGAGGTTGACCTCCCAGCGCCACTGGCGCGCGCGCTCGTTCCACGGCGTGGTGTGCGGGATGAGCCGGCGCGCGATGGCATGCAGGCGCACAAGCTGCGGGTGGCCGGCCGGCGCCAGCGCGCGCTGGGCGCGGGCCTGCGCCAGCAACTGGCTGTACTGTTGCACGGCCGAGGTTTCCAGCGTCTCCGCGGGCACCAGGCGGCGCATGCCCGAGGCCGAACCCACATCGACCTGGGCCAGTGCGGGCGCGGCCACGCCCGCACCCGCCGCGAGCAAAAACGCGCGGCGGGCCTGCCAGGGAGATGATGGCGCGGCGACGGGGGCAGGGCAGAACAGGCACATGCAGGAATAATAGACAAAAACTCCCGCGCGCCCATGCCAGACCACGCCCCGACCACCGCCGCCACGGCACCCCGCGCCACCTGGCTGCAAACCCTGCGCGTCTACCTCGAACCCGCCAGCCTGCGCATGCTCACGCTGGGCTTCGCCGCCGGCCTGCCGCTCTTGCTGGTGCTGGGCACCTTGAGCTTTCGCCTGCGCGAGGCGGGCATCGACCGCAGCACCATCGGGTATCTCAGCTGGGTGGGCCTGGCCTATGGCTTCAAGTGGGCCTGGGCGCCGCTGGTGGACCGGCTGCCGCTGCCGCTGCTCACGCGCTGGCTGGGACGGCGGCGCGGCTGGCTGCTGCTGTCGCAGGCCGCCATCGTGGCGGGTCTGGTGGGCATGGCGCTGGCCGATCCGCGCCAGACGCTCGGCCCCATCGTCTGGTGCGCGCTGGCCGTGGCCTTCGGCTCGGCGACACAAGACATCGCGCTCGACGCGTTCCGCATCGAGTCGGCCGACACCGACCGCCAGGCCGCGCTGGCCGCCGCCTACCAGACGGGTTACCGCCTGGCCATGATCTGGGCCGGCGCTGGCGTGCTGTGGATCGCTGCGCGCGCCGAAGCCGCACCGGCGCTGGCGCAGGGTGCGGCCTACCAGAACGGCGCCTGGGGCACGGCCTACCTGGTGATGGCGGCGTCGATGGCGGTGGGCATCGTCACCGTGCTGTTCTCGCGCGAGCCCCGGCCCGTGGCGCTTCCGCCCGCCAAGGGCGCCGCCGAGTGGCTGCGCGGCGCGGTGGTCGAGCCCTTCGCCGACTTCCTGCGCCGCTACGGTTGGCACGCGGCGCTGATCCTGGCGCTGATCGCCGTCTACCGCATCAGCGACGTGGTGATGGGCATCATGGCCAACCCGTTCTATGTGGACATGGGCTTCACCAAGGACGAGGTGGCGGCCGTGACCAAGGTCTACGGCGTCGTCATGACGCTGGCCGGCGCCTTCATCGGCGGCGCGCTGTCGATGCGCCTGGGCGTGATGCGCATCCTGATGCTGGGTGCGCTGCTGAGCTGCGGCACCAACCTGCTGTTCGCCTGGCTGGCCGGGCACGGGCACGATGTGGCGGCGCTGATCGCCGTGGTGTCGGCCGACAACCTGGCCGGCGGCATCGCCTCGGCGGCGTTCATCGCCTACCTGTCCAGCCTGACCAACGTGCGCTATTCGGCCACGCAGTACGCGCTGTTCAGTTCCATGATGCTGCTGCTCCCGAAGTTCATCGCCGGCTTCTCGGGCGATTTCGTCAACACCTACGGCTACGCGCGGTTCTTCACGGCGACGGCGCTGCTGGGCCTGCCCGTGCTGCTGCTGGTGGCGCTGGCGGCGCGCGTGCATGCCGCGCCAAGCACCGCAGAGGCTTCGGATGGCCGTTGAAGCCACCGCCACCGAGCTGGTCAAGGTCGTCACCCTGCTCGGCGCGGCCGTGGTGGCCGTGCCGCTGTTCAAGCGCCTGGGCCTGGGCGCGGTGCTGGGCTACCTGGCGGCGGGCCTGGCCATCGGACCGTTCGGCCTGCGGCTGTTCACCGACCCGCAGGCCATCCTGCACACGGCCGAGCTGGGCGTGGTGATGTTCCTCTTCGTCATCGGGCTGGAGATGCGGCCCTCGCACCTGTGGAACCTGCGCCGCGCCATCTTCGGCCTGGGCAGCCTGCAGGTGGTGGTGTGCGGCCTGCTGCTCACCGGCGTGGGGCTGGCCTTCGGCTTCGGGCTGGCGGTGTCGTTCGTCAGCGCGATGGGCTTCGTGCTCACCTCCACGGCCATCGTCATGCAGTTGCTGGGCGAGCGCGGCGACGTTGCCACGCCGCGCGGCCAGCGCATCGTCGCCATCCTGCTGTTCGAGGACCTGCTCATCGTGCCGCTGCTGGCCCTGGTGGCCTTCCTCGCGCCGCCCGACGCGGGCGCCGCGCCGGCCACGCTGGCGGCCCGCGGCATGGGCGCGGCCGTGGCGGCGGGTGCGCTCGCCGCGCTGGTGGCGGCGGGGGTGTGGCTGCTCAACCCGATGTTCCGCATCCTGGCGCGCGCCAAGGCGCGCGAGGTGATGACCGCCGCCGCGCTGCTGGTGGTGCTGGGCGCGGCGCTCTTGATGCAACTGGGCGGCCTGTCGATGGCGCTGGGCGCCTTCCTGGCCGGCGTGCTGCTGTCCGAGTCGAGCTTTCGCCACCAGCTCGAAGCCGACATCGAACCCTTCCGCGGCCTGCTGCTGGGCCTGTTCTTCCTGGGCGTGGGCATGTCGCTGGACCTGGCGCAGGTGGCGCACAACGCGCCGCTCATCGTGGCGGGCGTGCTGGCCATGATGGTGGTGAAGGCGCTGTGCATCTATGGTGTGGCGCGCCTGGCCCACAGCAGCCACGCGGATGCCCTGGACCGCGCCGTGCTGATGGCGCAGGGTGGCGAGTTCGCCTTCGTGCTGTTTGGCGCGGCGCTGGCCGCACGCGTCATCGACCCGGCCACGAACGCCCACATGACGGCCATCGTGGTGCTGTCGATGGCGCTCACCCCGCTGGCGGTACTGGCCCACAAGCGCTGGGGGCCGCGCGCCCCGGCCTCGCTCGAAGGCACGGAGGCGCCGCAGGACGAACGCGGCAGCGTGCTGCTGATCGGCTTCGGGCGCTTCGGCCAGATCGCCAGCCAGCACCTGCTGGCGCAAGGGCTGGAGATCACCATCATCGACAACGACCCGCAGGTCACGCGCGACGCCACCGAGTTCGGCTTCAAGGTGTTCTACGGCGACGGCACGCGCGCCGACGTGCTGCACGCGGCGGGCGCGCACCATGCACGCGCCATCCTGGTGTGCATCGACGACAAGGACGCCGCTACGCGCATCGTCGAGCACGCCAAGCGGGCCTGCCCGCACGCCCGCATGCTGGTGCGCGCCTACGACCGGCGGCACGCGGTGGCACTGGTCACGGCCGGCGCCGACTTCCAGATCCGCGAGACCTTCGAGTCCGGCATGGCGCTGGGCCACGCCGCCAGCCTGGCGCTGGGCGCCACGCCCGACGAGGCCGACGCCATCAGCGCCGAAATCCGCCGCCGCGACGCCGAGCGCCTGGCACTGGAGGTCAACGGCGACCTGTTCGCCGGGCGCGCGCTGATCCTGGGCAACGCGAAGAAGCCCGCAGCGCCGCCCGAAGCCCCGCCGCCCGTGGAGTGAGCGGGGATGCCTGGCAGGCCGATTGACATAAAAATCGCGCTCCAAGGCAATACCATCAAGCGCTACCAGCTATTGATTCAATAGCAATTCGAGCACCTTTGTCCAAGGCCGTTTACCAGGCCTTTACACCGCCCACAACACGGCGCAACGCGGTGGCTGGAACATCCCGCCATGGCGCCCGCGCCGGCCACTACACTGAACTGATGAGCACCCAACTGCTGATGATCGAAGACGACGCCCGTCTGGCGCAGATGGTGGGCGAGTACCTGGGCCAGTCGGGCATGCAGGTCGCGCACTGCCCCGATGCCGCCAGCGGCCTGGCGCGCCTGCAGGGGGGCGAGGGTGCGGCCCTGCCCGAGCTGGTCATCCTCGACCTCATGCTGCCCGACATGGACGGCCTGGAGGTCTGCCGCCGCATCCGCGCCCTGCCCGGCGCCGCGGGCCAGATGCCCGTGCTCATGCTCACCGCCAAGGGCGACCCCATGGACCGCATCATCGGCCTGGAGATCGGTGCCGACGACTACCTGCCCAAGCCCTTCGAGCCGCGCGAGCTGCTCGCGCGCATCCGTGCCATCCTGCGCCGGCGCCACGCGGGCGCCGCCCCGGCGGCGCACACCATGCGCTTCGGTGCGCTGGAGATCGACCGCGACGCACGCAGCGTCACCGTCGCCGGCCAGCCGGCGGAGCTGACCTCCTACCAGTTCGACCTGCTCGTGGCCCTGGCCGAGCGCGCCGGCCGCGTGCTCACGCGCGACCAGATCATGGAGGCCGTGCGCGGACGCGAGCTGGAGGCGTTCGACCGCTCCATCGACGTGCACATGGGCCGCATCCGCGCGGCCATCGAGCAGGACGTGAAGAACCCGCGCCGCATCCTCACGGTGCGCGGCGTGGGCTACGTGTTTGCCAAGCAGCAGGATTGACGCGCCGCCATGTCCGCCACCAACCCCTTCGCGCGCCACCTGTACCTGCGCATCTGGCTGGCCGTGGTCGGCGGCGTGGCCGTGCTCACGCTGGCCGTGGGCTGGGCCTGGCGCGTCGCGGCCGAGCAGAACGCCCAGACCCTGGCTCCGCCCGCGCGCGAGATCGTGCTGCGCGACGACCAGGGCCGCGTCGTGCTGCAGGGCCTGGCGGCGCGCCAGCCGACGGCGCCGGCGCAGGGGCTGGAGTTTCTCGTCGCCACCGAGCAGGGCGGCAGCTATGTCCTGCAGATGGCGCCGCGCGCCGAGCGCGCCGGCCGGTCTGGCGCCGGCCCGGCGCACCGCGCCATGATGTTCTGGACCCGGCCGCCGTTCGGCTTCGCATGGATGCTCGCCGTGGTCGGCATCGCCGTGGCGGTGGGGGTGTTTCCCATCATCCGGCGCCTGACGCAGCGCCTTGAGGCGCTGCAGCGCAGCGTGCAGCGCTTCGGCGAGGGCGACCTGTCGGTGCGCGTGCCCGCGCAGGGCCACGACGAGGTGGCCCACCTGGCGCGCCAGTTCAACGCCGCCGCCGAACGCGTGGAGGCCCTGCTGAAGGCGCACAAGTCACTGCTCGCCAATGCCTCGCACGAGCTGCGCTCGCCCCTGGCGCGCATCCGCATGGGGCTGGAGCTCATGGGCACGCAGCCGCCCTCGGCCGCGCTGCGCGAGGAGCTGCAACGCAACATCGCCGAGCTCGACCAGCTCGTGGAGGAAATCCTGCTCGCCAGCCGCCTGGACGTGCGCGAGGCCGACGTGGGCAGCAGCGAGCATGTCGATCTCGTGGGCCTGGCCGCCGAGGAGTGCGCGCGCAGCGGCGCCGAGCTTGCGGTGCAGGCCGACGGCCTGGAAGTGCAGGCCGTCGCCCGGCTGCTGCGCCGTGCCCTGCGCAACCTGCTGGAGAACGCGCGCCGCTACAGCCACGGGCCGGTCAGCGTCACGCTCGTGCGGCACGCGGACATGGCCGAAGTGCGCGTCTGCGACCAGGGGCCGGGCGTGCCCGCGGCGCTGCGCGAGCGCATCTTCGAGCCCTTCTACCGCCTGCCCGGCGCCAGCGAGCGCGCAGGCGGCGTGGGGCTGGGTCTGGCGCTGGTGCGCTCCATCGCCGGCCGCCACCAGGGCACGGTGCACTGCGAGGACAACCCGCGGGGCCCGGGCGCCTGCTTTGTGCTGCGCCTGCCGCTGGCGGCCTGAGCGGCCTTACCCGGCAGTGCTCTGCGGCACGGGTCTCGGCGCGTGCTGCGGCGTGCTCAGCAGCAGGACGAAGAACAGCGGGAAGAAATGCCGCTCCGTGAGCAATTGCAGCGGCGTGTCCACCATGCCATACACCATCCAGACCACCCACAGGCTCGGGCCCATGGCCGCCGCCATGGTCTGCAGGCCGCGCTGGCGCCACAGCAGCCACCCCAGTGTGGCCACCCAGGCCGCGTAGGCGGCCAGGGCGGGCAGGCCCCCCTCGATGGCGGCGAACAGCCACTGGTTGTGCGGGTGCTTGCCCCCGCCGTAGAGGCACATGTCGGCAGGCTGCGCCGAGGCGCAGAACGCCTGCCGGTAGCTGCCCGTGCCATGGCCCAGCACCGGGCGCTGGCCTATGACCTGCAGCGCCTCGCGCCAGATCGCCAGGCGGTGGTCGGCCAGGTTCACGTCGCCGCGCTGCGCGCTGCCCGCTCCTTCGAAGGCCTGGATCTCGCGCCAGGTGCGGTCCAGGCGGTCCTGCACGCTGCCTGACATCCACAGCGCCGCCGCGCACAGCACGGCCATGCCCCCCAGCCAGTGCAGCAGCCAGCGCCGTGGGCAGCACACCAGTGCGAGCACGAACAGCCCGCCCAGCAGCGTGGCATAGCCCGTGCGTCCGGGCACCAGCCACAGGATGTCGAACACCGCCAGCGCCGCCAGCAGGCCGTACGCCATGCGCTGGCGCCATGCCAGTGCCCGGCCGGTACAGGCCCGGGCCAGCCAGGCCAGCGCGGCCACGGACATCAGCACGTTGTGCGTGATGTGGACGTGGAAGATGGCGTCCCCCCCGCCCTTGTACGGCAGGGGCCAGGGGCCGGCATCCAGGCGCACCCACAGCGCATGCGCCAGCGACAGCGCCAGTGTCAGGCCCATGGCCAGCAAAAAGGCCTGCAGGCAGCGCCGTGGCCAGGGCGTATGCCACAGCGCCACGGCGAACAGCGGCAGCAGCAGCAGCGCCGCGCTGCGCAGCAACTGGCCGAGCAGCGCCTGCGGGGCGGCGGCGCTCCAGAGGGCCGCCAGCAGAATGCTGCCGTACAGGGCCAGCGTGGCGCGCACGGCGGGGTGCCGGCCCACGGCACGCCAGCGCCCGCGCCAGCTTCCGGCCACCTGGCCTGCCAGCATGGTGGCGGCGAACAGGGCCGTCAGCACGCTGGTGAGGGCATTCGACAGCGGAATGGCAAAGGCCAGCGCCACGAGCAAGGCGCCGGCGGTGTTCTGCAGCCTGGCGGCCCAGGCCGGCGGCGGGAGGGGCGAAGCGGCCACGGGCACGGCCTCTCAGTAGCAGGCCGGGGCCTGCCAGAACCCGACCACGCGCCCCCAGGCGCGCGCCAGATGGCGCGGCGAGGGCAGCAGCACACGCACTGCCAGCACGGCCAGGGACTGGAGCCGGGCCGTGCGGCGCAGCCGGCGGGCCGCATCGGCGCCCGCGTGCTTGGCGGTGAACAGGATCTTGGAGCGCGCATGGTGCACGCCGCGCAGGTATTCCACGCGCCAGGGGTGGCGGCCGCGCACCGAGCCGCGGTTGGCGTGGGCCACACGCACGGCCGGCTCGAGCACCACCGCCCGGCGCATCTGCAGCAGGCGCAGGCACAGGTCTTCGTCCTCGTAATAGAGGAAGAAGCGCGTGTCGAACCAGGTGCGCGTGGGCAGGGCGTCCAGGCGCAGCAGCATCACCGCGCCGCAGGCATAGCCCACGCACAGGGGGCCTTGCGCCGCCGGTCCGCGCGCCGTGCTGTGCAACCGCGGCCAGCCGTAGTTGAGCTGCGCGTGCCCCTGCAGGTCCACGAGCTGCGGCACGACCGCGGCGGCCTCGGGCCAGCGCTGCGCGGCCAGCAGCAGGCCCTGGGCGTCGGCGGTGTGCACCAGGCAGTCCGGGTTCACCAGCAGGGCGTAGGGGGTGCGGACCCGGGCCAGGGCCAGGTTGTTGGCCGCGCCGAAACCCTGGTTGGTCTCCAGGCCTATCCACTGCGCCTGCGGCATGAGCCGCTGCACCAGGGCCGGCGTTGCATCGTGGCTGCCGTTGTCCACCACGATCACCTGCGGCCAGTCGGCGAGGGCGCGCGCCAGGGGCTCGAGGCAATGGGCGCTGTTGAAGGTCACCACCACGGCAGTCACGTCGGCCAGGGGGTGGCGCCCGGGCGCCGCCGCGCTGTCCGCCAGCGGCGCTGCGGCCGGGGCGGCAGGCGCCAGCGCGGACGCTGCCGGCGCGTGGGGCGCGGGCTGCACGGGGATGGGAAAGAGGCGTTCCCAGTCGATGGCCAGCCGCTGCGGCACCAGCAGCACGCAGGGCAGGTGGCGGGCATTGGCCTGCGGGCCTGCCAGCCGCTGGAGGTACACGGGGTTGCCGCCATGGCGCAGAGCCGTCCACAGCCGCGCCAGCAGGCTCCGGCGCGCCGGGTTGCCGCGCACCACCTGCCAGGCCTCATAGGCCACGCCGGTCTGGCGCAGGCGCTCGAGCACGTCGGGCAGGTGGCCCTTGTCCACCTCGACCTGGATCACCGGGGCGTGTGCGCGTATGGTCTGCAAGGCCCCCTGCAGGGCCTCTATCTCGTGGCCCTCGATGTCGAACTTGATGAACGCCACGTCGGCAATGCCCAGGCGCTGCACCAGCGCGTCCAGGCTGACCGCGGGCACCACGGTGGTGCCGTCCGTGCCGTCCTGGCTCACGCGGGCGTGGCCCAGGTTGCCATGGCGCTCCATCTGCAGGCGCACCTGCCCTTCGCGGTCCGAAATGGCGGCGCAGACGACGGTGGACTTCTCCTCCAGCCCGTTCCAGGCAAGGTTGGCCCGCGCCACATGGGCGTAACTCTGCACCGCATCGACGGCGAGCACGCCGCCGAAGTCCGGCCCCAGCTCCACGCTGTAGTTGCCGATGTGGCAGCCCAGGTCGACCAGGGTGCTGCGCGCCAGGCGCTCGGCGCCCAGGCCCTGGCGGCAGACGTGGCGCGCCACGGCGATCTCCTCGGCTTCGAAGGCGCCGAACTTGGCCGTGTAGCCGCTGACATAGTCGCCCGGCATCACGAAATAGCGCCGGTGCTGCCGGCCCTGCAGGAAAAAGCGTCCGCCCCGCTGCAGCAGCGGGTGCAGGAGCTTGAACCAGTAGACCCGCGGGGAGATGCGCAGGCCCGTATCAATGGGGGCGGCACGGCCGGGCGGCTGCGCCGGTGCCTCGTCCAGGCCCACGGCCTCCGGGATGCTCAATGCGCGCCCCTGGCGACCTCTCCGGCCTTGAGCCGATAGTGCGTGCCGCAGTAGGGGCAACGTGCCTCGCCGGTGCGCGCCACGTCGAGGAACACCCGCGGGTGGTTGTTCCACAGCTTCATGTCGGCCTGGGGGCTGGGACAGAACACGCCGCCCTGGGGATTGAGATCCTTGGCCAGCAATTCAACGACGGCTTGGGACATGGTCAGACCTTGGTGAGCCAGTGGGCGTATTTCGGGTTGCGTCCGTTGACGATGTCGAAGAACGCGTTCTGGATTTTCTCGGTGATGGGGCCGCGGCTGCCCGCGCCGATCTCGATGCGGTCGAGTTCGCGGATGGGCGTGACCTCGGCGGCTGTGCCGGTGAAGAAGGCTTCGTCGGCGATGTACACCTCGTCGCGCGTGATGCGCTTTTGCACGATCTCCAGGCCCAGGTCCTGGGCGATGTGGAACACCGTGTTGCGCGTGATGCCGTTGAGCGCACCGGCCGAGAGGTCGGGCGTGTAGATCACGCCGCTCTTGATGACAAAGATGTTCTCGCCCGCACCTTCGGAGACGAAGCCGCTGCTGTCAAGCAGCAGCGCTTCGTCGTAGCCCTCGTCCGTGGCTTCCATGTTGGCCAGGATGGAGTTGGTGTAGTTGCTCACCGCCTTGGCCTGCGTCATGGTGATGTTGACGTGGTGGCGCGTGTAGCTGCTGGTCTTGACGCGGATGCCGCGCTTCATGCCCTCTTCGCCCAGGTAGGCGCCCCAGGCCCAGGCGGCGACCATCAGGTGGATGGTGTTGCCCTTGGGCGAGACACCCAGCTTCTTGTCGCCGATCCAGGTGAGCGGGCGCAGGTAGCAGGATTCCAGATTGTTGGCGCGCACCACGGCCTTTTGCGCCTCGTTGACCTGCTCCATGGTGAAGGGGATTTTCATGCGCAGGATCTTGGCGCTGTTGAACAGGCGCTCCGTGTGCTCCTGCAGGCGGAAGATGGCCGTGCCATTGACCGTGTTGTAGGCGCGCACGCCCTCGAAAGCGCCGCAGCCGTAGTGCAGCGTGTGGGTCAGCACGTGGATCTTGGCGTCGCGCCAATCGACCATCTGGCCGTCCATCCAGATCTTGCCGTCACGGTCGGCCATGGAGGGTACAACGGGGCTCATAGGGGTCCTTTGCTCAGGGTTCGCGAATCCTGCGATTCTACGGCGCGCAGTCCAGGCGCCGGGGGGCTTCAGGCCAAGGCGCGCACGGCGTCGAGCGCCTGCTCGATGCGTTCGACGGCATGGATTTCCAGCCCTGCAATCGGCTGGCGCGGGGCGTTGGCCTTGGGCACCACGGCCACGGTGAAGCCCAGCTTGGCCGCCTCGCGCAGCCGCTCCTGTCCGCGCGGCGCCGGGCGCACCTCACCCGCCAGGCCCACCTCGCCGAAGGCGATGAAGCCCTTGGGCAGGGCGCGGCTGCGCAGGCTCGATGCGATGGCCAGCATCACCGCCAGGTCGGCGGCGGGCTCGCTGATGCGCACGCCGCCCACGGCGTTGACGAACACGTCCTGGTCGGCGCAGGCCACGCCCGCATGCCGGTGCAGCACGGCCAGCAGCATGGCCAGGCGGTCGCGCTCCAGCCCCACGGACAGGCGCCGCGGATTGGGGCCGCCGCCATCGACCAGGGCCTGGATCTCGACCAGCAGGGGGCGCGTGCCTTCCAGCGTGACGAGCACGCAGCTGCCGGGCACGGGCTCGCTGTGCTGCGAGAGGAAGATGGCGCTGGGGTTGGAGACGCCTTTCAGGCCGCGTTCGGTCATGGCGAACACGCCGATCTCGTTGACCGCGCCAAAGCGGTTCTTGATGGCGCGCACCAGGCGGAAGTTGGAGTGCGTGTCGCCCTCGAAGTACAGCACGGTATCGACCATGTGCTCGAGCACGCGCGGTCCGGCGAGTGCGCCCTCCTTGGTCACGTGGCCCACCAGCACCATGGCGATGCCCGTGGCCTTGGCCGCCCGCGTGAGGTGGGCGGCGCATTCGCGCACCTGCGCGACCGAACCCGGCGCCGAGGTGAGCTGGTCGGAGAACACCGTCTGGATGGAGTCGATCACCGCCACGGCGGGCTGCACGGCCTCCGTGGTGGCGAGGATTTTCTCGAGCTGCGTCTCGGCCAGCACCTGCACCTGGCTGTGGTCCAGGCCCAGGCGGCGCGAGCGCAGCGCCACCTGGGCGCCGCTTTCCTCGCCCGTGACGTAGAGCGTGGGCAGGCCCTTGCGCTGCAGGGCGTCCAGGGCCTGCAGCAGCAGCGTGGACTTGCCGATGCCGGGGTCGCCCCCGATCAGCACCACGCCGCCCTCGACGATGCCGCCGCCCAGCACGCGGTCGAGTTCGGCCAGGCCGCTTTCGGTGCGCGCCACCTCCTGGGCCTCGATGGCCGCGAGCGGGGTGACGGGTTGCGCCGCATTGAGTGCCAGGGCTCCCGCCGGGCTGTAGCGGTTGCGGCCGGTGCTGGCTTCGGCCAGGGTTTCAGTGAGGGTGTTCCAGGCCTGGCAATGCGGGCACCGGCCCAGCCACTTGGGCGTGGTGCCGCCGCATTCCGAGCAGGTGTAGAGCGTCTTGTCGCGGGACATGGGCGGCGGGGCGGGGATGGAGGGCCCGCCACTGTAGCGCAGCCGCCCCGCCTGCGGCCTGAGGGGCCGCTACAGGTGGGGGCTCAGGCGGCTGTGAGCCAGTAGCCTGCGTTGAAAGGGCTGCTCATGCGCAGCGCCAGCGGGGAGATGTCCACGAGCTTGTCGGTGGGCATTTTTTCCTCGCACTCCTCGCCGATGGGGATGCCCTGCACGCGTGCAGGAGCTTCCGGGGCCGGGTTCGCCCGTTCTGCCTGGCCGGTGGTCGCAGAACGGGCTACAGAAAAGAATAGAAACAACGGAACGGGATCTTGCGGTCGCTCCAGTATTCGGCGGCGTCGCGGAAGACGTCGAGGAGCTGCTCGCGGGCTTCCTTGTCGAACTTGGCCGTGGCCGGAATCTGCTCCAGCACCACGACGAAGCCGGGCTGTGGGCCCGACTTGTGCAGGGGGTCGGTGAGGCAGTCGCACAGCGCATCGAAGTTCTTGCCGAAATGCGCCGGGAAGGTGAACTGCTGCGCGATCAGGTCCAGCACGTCCTGCTTGGTCTGGGCGTGGGCCAGGTTGGCATAGAGGAAGTGGTGCCCCAGGCGGGCGGCGGCCTCTTGCAGGTCATGCACGCGAAAGGCACGGATGGACTGCACGATGTTGGGGCGCACACCGCGCAGTGGTAGTTCCGGTTCCTTACGAAGTGGTGTGTCCATCTCCGCTTCTCTTTCTCTTCCAGTCAAAAACAAGTCCCGGGACCGTTGCTGCAGGTCACCGGGAAGCCATAGGGCAGTCATGGACCCCGGCACGGCCAGGGTGCAGAGGTTGGGGTTCATTCGATAATTTCGCGAAAACTGGCGTAATGGTCGCTGGTGTAATAGCAGGCCTCTGGCGTGCGGGGCTGGTAGCCGCCGCACACGATGCGCCGGGCGCCACGGTGGCGTACGCCAGGTGTTCTGACGGTGTATTCGCGGTAGTAGCCGCGTTTGTGCTGGGGCAGCAGCCTTTCGCGATTGCCAAAGACCGTGCCGTCCTTCTCATAAGGAAAGGGCCCGCCCTGGCGGATCAGCGCATAGGTCTCACGACCCTGGGCGGGCAATTGCGCGACAGGGATGCTCTCCTGGCTGCCACCGGCTGGCAGGCCGCGCGCCATGCCCGGCAGGGGCGCGAGCGCGCAGGCAAAAACCAACATCCATGCGGCGAATGCCCTGCTCGCCCTCCAGGCACCAGCCTTCAGCATCAATCCACACCTTTCAGAAACTACGGGTTTACCCGAAATTTCAAACCGCTAGTGTGACGGAAACCCCCTGAAAATGCAAGCATGTGCCTATTCTTTAGGCAGTTTTTGCCCGGGCCGGGGGCTTGGGAAGTCAGTGTTCGCTTTGCCGCCGTCCCTTACCGCTGGGCGTTGGCGTCGGCCACGGTGAGCGCCGTCATGTTGACGATGCGGCGTACCGTGGTGCTGGCCGTGAGGATGTGCACCGGCAGCCCCGCGCCCAGCAGCACCGGGCCGATGGCGATGTTGCCGCCCGCGGCGGTCTTGAGCAGGTTGTAGGAGATGTTGGCGGCGTCGATGTTGGGCATGACCAGCAGGTTGGCGTCGCCCGCCAGGCTGCTGTGCGGCATCAGGGCGGCGCGCGCCTTGCCGTCCAGGGCCACGTCGCCGTGCATTTCGCCGTCCACTTCCAGCCAGGGGGCCTGCACGCGCAGCAGTTCCAGGGTCTGGCGCATCTTCACGGCGCTGGGCTGGTTGCTGTTGCCGAAGTTGGAGTGCGACAGCAGGGCGGCCTTGGGCATGAAGCCGAAACGCAGCATTTCCTCGGCGGCCATGATGGTGATTTCGGCGAGCTGCTCGGCCGTGGGGTCGTAGTTCACGTGCGTATCGACCACGAAGACCTGGCGCTCGGGCAGCATGAGCCCGTTCATGCAGGCGTAGGTCTGCACCCCGGCGCGCTTGCCGATGACCTGGTCGATGTACTGCAGGTGGTGCGCCGTGTGGCCCCAGGTGCCGCAGATCAGGCCATCGACCTCGCCCTTGTGCAGCATCATGGAGCCGATGAGCGTGAGGCGCCGGCGCATCTCGATCTTGGCGATGGGCACCGTCACGCCCTTGCGTTCGGTCATGCGGTGGTAGGTCTGCCAGAAGTCGCGGTAGCGGTGGTCGTTCTCGACGTTCACCACGTCGTAGTCACGGCCCTCCTGCAGGCGCAGGCCGAACTTTTCGCAGCGCTGGGCGATCACGGCCGGGCGGCCGATGAGCGTGGGGCGGGCAATGTGCTCGTCCACGACGATCTGCGCGGCGCGCAGCACGCGCTCTTCCTCGCCTTCGGAGTAGGCCACGCGCTTCTTCGCGGCCTTCTTGGCGATGGTGAAGATAGGCTTCATCGTCGTGCCCGAGGCGTAGACGAAGGTCTGCAGGTGGTCGCGGTAGGCGTCCATGTCGGCAATGGGGCGCTGCGCGACGCCGGAGACCGCCGCGGCCTGGGCCACGGCCGGCGCGATCTTCATCATCAGGCGCGGGTCGAAGGGCTTGGGAATCAGGTATTCCGGCCCGAAGGAGAGCTGCTCGCCCACGTAGGCGGCGGCCACGACCTCACTCTGCTCGGCCTGCGCGAGTTCGGCGATGGCGTGCACGGCGGCGATTTCCATCTCCGTGGTGATGGTGGTGGCGCCGCAGTCGAGCGCACCGCGGAAGATGTAGGGGAAGCACAGGACGTTGTTCACCTGGTTGGGGTAGTCCGTGCGGCCCGTGGCAATGATGGCGTCGTCGCGCACGGCCTTCACGTCTTCCGGCGTGATCTCGGGGTTGGGGTTGGCGAGCGCGAAGATCAGCGGGCGCGGCGCCATGTGCGCCACCATGTCCTTCTTGAGCACACCCCCGGCGGACAGGCCCAGGAATACGTCGGCCCCGGCGATCACCTGCGAGAGCGTGCGCAGATCGGTTGTCTGCGCGAAGAAGGCCTTGTCGGCGTCCATGAGTTCGGTGCGCCCCTCGTAGACCACGCCGGCGATGTCGGTGACCCAGATGTTCTCGCGCGGCAGGCCCAGCTTGACCAGCAGGCCCAGGCAGGCCAGCGCCGCCGCGCCTGCGCCCGAAGCGACGAGCTTGACCTTTTGGATGTCCTTGCCCGCGACCTTCAGGCCGTTGAGGATGGCGGCGCCCACCACGATGGCCGTGCCGTGCTGGTCGTCGTGGAAGACCGGGATCTTCATGCGCTCGCGCAGCTTGCGCTCGACGTAGAAGCAGTCGGGCGCCTTGATGTCCTCGAGGTTGATGCCGCCGAAGGTGGGCTCCATGGCGGCAATGATCTCGACCAGCCTGTCCGGGTCCTTCTCGTTGATCTCGATGTCGAACACATCGATGCCCGAGAACTTCTTGAACAGCACGCCCTTGCCCTCCATCACGGGCTTGCCGGCGAGCGGGCCGATGTCGCCCAGGCCCAGCACGGCCGTGCCGTTGGTCACCACGCCCACGAGGTTGCCCCGGCTGGTGTAGCGGAAGGCGGCCGCCGGGTCCTTGACGATCTCCTCGCAGGGCGCGGCCACGCCGGGCGAATACGCCAGCGCCAGGTCGTGCTGGTTCACCATCTGCTTGGTGGCGGCGATGGCCACTTTGCCGGGCTTGGGGAACTCGTGGTATTCGAGGGCAGCCTTGCGCAGCAGGGCGCGCTTGTCCGGGGTGGTGTCGGGCATGGTGGGTCTCCGCGGTGCAATCCGCTGCCGGCGCCTGGGCGTCCCGGCACCGGCAGGGCGGCTGCCTGTGTGTTCGGCGGGCAGCCAGGGAAGGGATTATGGGTCTTCGCCCGGGGGTCTGACCAGAAGCCCCTGGGGTCCATGCCATTGTGACGCAAATTCGTGAAATGAATTTTCACATCACAAAAAAATGACTTTTCGGCCCCTGGTCGCCCGCGCCCACTCCCTGGTCAGCGGCTGCTCGGGAAGCTGAACACCGCCCCTTCGCGCACACCGGCCGAGGGCCAGCGCTGGGTGATGGTCTTGCGCTTGGTGTAGAAGCGCACGGCGTCGGGGCCGTAGGCGTGCAGATCGCCGAACAGGCTGCGCTTCCAGCCGCCGAACGAGTGGTAGGCCACCGGCACGGGCAGCGGCACGTTCACGCCCACCATGCCGACCTGGATGTGGTCGGTGAAGTAGCGCGCGGCCTCGCCGTCGCGCGTGAAGATGCAGGTGCCGTTGCCGTATTCATGGTCGTTGATGAGCTGCATGGCTTCCTGCAGCGTCTTCACGCGCACCACGCCGAGCACCGGGCCGAAGATTTCCTCCTGGTAGATCTTCATGCCGGGCTTGACGTGGTCGAACAGGCAGGCGCCCAGGAAGTAGCCTTCCTCATGCCCGGCCACCTGCACGCCCCGGCCGTCCACCACCAGCGTGGCGCCCTCCTGCACACCGCTGTCCACATAGGCCTTCACCTTCTCGAAGTGCGGCTTGGTCACCAGCGGGCCCATGTCGTTGCTGTTGTCGGTGCCGGGGCCGACTTTCATCTTGGCGATCTCGGCTTTCAGGCCCGCCACCACGGCATCGCCCACCTCGTCGCCCACGGCCACGAGCAGCGGGATGGCCATGCAGCGCTCGCCGCACGACCCATAGGCCGCGCCCATGAGCGCGCTGACGGCGTTGCCGACGTCGGCGTCGGGCATGAGCACGGCGTGGTTCTTGGCGCCGCCCAGGGCCTGCACGCGCTTGCCGTGCTTGCAGCCTTCAGCGTAGATGTATTCAGCGATGGGCGTGGACCCGACGAAGCTCACGGCCTTGACGCGGGGGTCCTGCAGCAGCGTGTCCACGGCCAGCTTGTCGCCGTTGACCACGTTCAGCACGCCGGGCGGCAGGCCCGCTTCCAGCGCCAGCTGAGCAATGAACAGGGCGCTGGTCGGATCGCGCTCGGAGGGCTTGAGCACGAAGGTGTTGCCGCAGGCCACGGCCATGGGCCACATCCACAGCGGCACCATGGCCGGAAAGTTGAAGGGCGTGATGCCCGCCGTGACGCCCAGCGCCTGGAATTCGCTCCACGAGTCGATGCTCGGGCCGACGTTGCGGCTGTGCTCGCCCTTGAGCAGCTCGGGCGCGTAGCTGGCGTATTCCACGTTCTCAATGCCACGCTGCAGCTCGCCGTGTGCGTCGGCCAGCACCTTGCCATGCTCGGCGGTGATCAGGGCGGCGATCTTGTCGGCATTTTCTTCGAGCAGGACTTTCAGCTTGCTCATCACGCGCGCGCGCTTGAGCGGCGGCGTGTTGCGCCAGGCCGGGAAGGCCGCTTCGGCGGAAGCGATGGCGGCCTCGACCGTGGCCTGGCTGGCCAGCGCCACGCTGGTGGTGGACTGACCGGTGGCGGGGTTGAAGACGGGCTGCGTGCGCTCGGTGTCGGCAACGATCTGGCCGTCGATCAGGTGGCCGATGGTGGTGGTGACGTTCTTGTCGTGGTTCATGATAATTTCAAGCAAAAAGTGCCTCTAGCGCTTATTTATCAAGCGCCAGCAGCTATCAAAACAGGAGTTCAGGCGGTTTCATGCAGGGCATCGCCCAGGGCACTGACCAGGCGGTCGATCTCGGCCTGGGTGCTGATGAAGGGCGGCGCGAGCTGGATGGTGTCGCCACCGTAGCGGACGTAGAAGCCCTTGTCCCAGCACTTCATGGCGATCTCGTAGGGCCGGCGGGCGGGCTCACCGGGCAGGGCGCTGATGGTGATGCCGGCGGCCAGGCCATAGTTGCGGATGTCGGCCACATGCTTGGCCCCTTTCAGGCCGTGCACGGCATTCTCGAAATAGGGCGCCAGCGCCTTCACACGGCCGGGCATGTCTTCCTTCTGCAGGATGTCGAGTACCGCGTTGCCCGCCGCGCAGGCCACGGGGTGGGCCGAGTAGGTGTAGCCGTGCGGGAACTCCAGCATGTACTCGGGGCCGCCTGCGGCCATGAAGGTGTCGTAGATCTCCTTGCTGGCCACCACGCCGCCCAGCGGCTGGGCGCCATTGGTCACCTGCTTGGCGAAGTTCAGGATGTCGGGCGTCACGCCAAAGGCCTCGGCCCCGGTCCAGGTGCCGCAGCGGCCAAAGCCGGTGATGACCTCGTCAAAAATCAGCAGGATGTTGTTCTGCGTGCAGATCTCGCGGATGCGCTCCAGGTAGCCCTTCGGCGGGATCACCACGCCGGCCGAGCCCGAGAAGGGCTCCACGATCACGGCGGCGATGTTGGATGCGTCGTGCAGGGCGATCACGTCCAGCAGCTTGTCGGCCAGCGCGCGGCCGCCGTCCTCGGCCATGCCCTTCTGGAAGGTGCCTGCCGGCGGCTGGGTGTGGGGAATGTGGTCCGCCTCCACGCCCTGGCCGAACAGCTTGCGGTTGCCCACGATGCCGCCGACCGAGATGCCGCCGTAGTTCACGCCGTGGTAACCCTTTTCGCGGCCGATCAGGCGCGTCTTGGTGCCCTGGCCCTTGGCGCGCCAGTAGGCGCGGGCCATCTTGAGCGAGGTGTCGGCCGATTCAGATCCCGAGCCCGTGAAGAACACGTAGTCCAGCCCGGCGGGCGTCAGCGCCTTGATGCGGTTGGCCAGCTCGAACGAGGCCGGGTGGCCGAACTGGAAGGCCGGCGCATAGTCCAGCGTGGCCGCAGCCTTGCCAATGGCCTCGGCCACTTCCTTGCGGCCATGGCCCAGGCCCGAGCACCACAGGCCCGAGAGGCCGTCGAAGATCTTGCGGCCTTCGCTGTCGGTGTAGTAGGCGCCGCTGGCGCCCACCACCATGCGCGGATTCGCCTTGAAGTTGCGGTTGCCGGTGAAGGGCATCCAGTGGGCGTCGAGCCAGGCGGCATCGAGGCGCGGCGCGTCGGTGGCAGGTTGTTCGATGTGGACAAAGCTCATGGGAGTCTCCTGGTTCGGGTGCGGCGGCCGGATGGCCTGCGACCCGCCATTGTTCCGACAAGTGTTAATCTCTCAAATACTCAAATATCAATGTTTACTTGATGATTTATGCAAGTAAAACCACCCCCCACCCGCGAGCGCGCGGTGCTCGGCCAGCTCAGCGACATGGACCTGCGCCTGCTGCAGGTGTTCAAGAGCGTGGCCGAGTGCGGCGGCCTGTCGGCCGCCGAGCTGGAGCTGAACATCGGCACCAGCACCGTGAGCCGCCACATGAAAGACCTGGAGACGCGCCTGGGGCTGACGCTGTGCCGGCGCGGCCGTGCGGGCTTTGCCCTCACGCCCGAGGGCCAGCGCGTGTACGACGAAACCCTGCGCCTGCTCAGCGCGGTCGATGCGTTCCGCAGCAGCATTGACGACATCCACCGCCGCATGGGTGGGCGGCTGGAGGTGGCCGTGTTCGACAAGACGGCCAGCAACCCGGCGGCGCACATCGGCGAGGCCATCGCGCTGTTTTCCGAAAAGGCCCCCGACGTGAGCCTGCAGATGCACGTGGCCGCCATCCCCGCCATCGAGCGCGGGCTGATGGACGGGAGCTTCCACCTCGGCATCATCCCGGCGCACCGCAGCTCGCAGAGCCTGGTGTACGCCAACCTGTTCACCGAAACCATGCTGCTCTACTGCGGCGCACGCCATCCACTGTTCGGCCAGGACCACGCCGGCCTGGACTGGGACAGCCTGCGCGCCTGGCAGTTCGCGGGCCTGGGCTACCACTCGCCCAACATGGAACTGAGCCATGGCGCGCGCCTACCGCGCAAGGCCACGGGTTTCGACCAGGAATCGATCGCCACGCTGATCCTCTCGGGCCGCTACCTGGGCTTCCTGCCCGACCACTACGCCGAGGCCTTCGAGCGCCAGGGCCTGATGCAGGCCGTGCAGCCGGCGCAGTTCTTCTACCGCTGCCAGTTCGTCAGCGTGCTGCGCCGCTCGCCCCAGCCGCCGCGCGCGGCGCAGGCGTTTGCCCAGTGCCTGCTGCAGGCGCACACGGCCTGAACGCTGGCCCGGTGGTTGGGAGAAAAAACGGCGCTGGGCCTTATCTGTCAAGCGCAAGAAGCTCTCTTTTCAGGAGCATCCAAGGCCGGCAGACCCTCCAGTGCTCCGGGGCTACCCGCCTGCCCCTGGGGTTTTGGAGGGCCCCCTTTCAGCACAGGCGGCGGCAGCGCGTTATTATTTCGCACACGAAATAAATACCGCGCACGCCATGGCCTCCCACCCCCGTTTGATATTCCTGCTCAACAGCGCCCAGCGCCGCCTCCAGCAATGGATGGCGCAGCAGCAGGAGGGCGCCGCGCAGGCCGGGGTGCGCCCGGTCTCGCCCGCGCAGGCCGGGGTGCTGTTTGTGCTGGAGCGCTCCGACGGCGTGACCATGGGCCAGCTGGCCGAGGCGCTGGACCTCGCGCCCTCGGCCGCCTCGGGCCTGGTGCAGCGCATGGAAGCCCTGGGCTGGGTGGCGCGCCGCCCCAGCCCGCAAGACGCACGCACGCTGCAACTGTGGCTGCTGCCCGCAGGCCAGGCGCAACTGCCGGGCCTGCGCGCCGCCGCGCAGCACATCCGCCAACGCCTGGCGGCAGGCTTCACCGAGGCCGAGCTGCGCACCGTGGCGCGCTGGCTGACGCATGTGCAATCCCTGGGAGAACCTGATGACTGACACCGCTGTGCCCACCACCGCCGCGCCGCCTGGCGCACCCGCGCAGAAGCCCCTGCACACGTCCGAGCCCGTGGACATCGTCTGCGCTGACGGCGTGCGCCTGCGCGGCCATTTCTTCGGCGCGGCGGCGGGCGTTCCGCAGCCCCTGCCGGTGTTGATCTCGCCCGCCACGGGCGTGCGCCAGGAGTTTTACGGACAGTTTGCCGACTGGCTGGCACGTGCGGGCTACCACGTGCTGGTGTTCGACTACCGGGGCGTTGGCCAGTCGCTGCACGGCCCGCTGGCGCAGTGCGACGCGCAGCTCGCGCACTGGGGACAGCGCGACCAGGTGGCCGCGCTGCAGTGGCTGCTGGCCCGCAGCCAGGCCCCCCAGGCCCTGCTGGTGGGCCACAGCGCTGGCGGGCAGATGCTGGGCCTGCTGCCCAACCACGCCCAGGTGGCGCGCCTGGTGGGCGTGGCCACGTCCACCGGCTGGTTTGGCGGCATGCGCCCGGGCTTTGCGCTCAAGGCCCGGCTGAGCCTGCGCGTGCTGCTGCCGCTGGCCACGCGCTGGCTGGGCTATGCACCCACGGCGCGCATCGGCCTGGGCGAAAACCTGCCGGCCGCCGTGGCCCGCCAGTGGGGCCAGTGGTGCGCGGAGGGCGGTTACGCCACCAACGCCGTGCGCGGCCGGCCCGCGCAGGACTTTCACGCCCAGGTGCGCACCCCGGTCACCGTGCTGTACGCCACCGACGACGACATCGCCACCCCCGCCACGGTGCACGACCTGCTGCGCACCTGGCCCGCCGCTCCACACCAGGCGGTGGCGGTGCGCCCGGCCGACCACGGGCTGCGCTCCATCGGGCATATCCACTGGTTCCGCCCCTCGCACCGGGTGCTGTGGCCGCTGATCGGCGCGGCCCTGCGCGGAGAAACCGCGTAGCGCACGCGGGCACAGGGCTCAGGTCGCGTCCCCGCTGGGGGACGAATGGCCCTTTGTGCGGCACAGGATCTGCGCCGGAAGCTCTGAAAATGAGAGCGCTGCGTCACCAGGCTTCACGCCCGCCCCGCCTGCCGGTACCATAGGCAGCATGAGTTCTGCCTTCGCCATCGCATCCTCCGGTCTGCAGGCCGCGCAACTGCGGCTGGACAGCAGCGCGCACAACGTCGCCAACCTGGACACGCCGGGCTTTCGCCGCCAGGCGGTGCAGCAGCAGACCGCGCCCGACCTGGGCGGGGTGCAGGCGCACATCACCCGCCTGCCGCAGCCCGGTGCCGCGCTGGAGCAAGAGGCGGTGGACCAGATGGCCGCGTCCTACGCCTTCAAGGCCAATGTGCTGGTGCTGCGCACCGCCAGGGAAATGACGGGCGCGCTGCTCGACGTGCGCGCCTGAGCTATCAAAAACCATAGCGCCCCGCGCTCGCGGAGCAAGCGCCAGCGGCCATTGCGGCCGCCTGGCGGCGGTGCAAGCTGCGTTCCCAGGCCTTTTCATGGAAGAAAAAGGCCACGGCCTGCACCGAGGGCTCCAGCAGGCTCAGCGTGAGCGAGGCGAGCAGATTGCCGGTGATGGCGTAGGCCACCAGGGCCGCCACGCAGATGTGGATGAGGTAGTAGCTGCCGGTCTTGAGCAGCATGGTCCGGTTCTGGCGGGCGATGTGGCGGATGCGGGACATGGCGGACTCCTGGAAGGCGGGACCAGCGGATGCGCCGGCCTGTGTAAATAATAATGCTTCGCAATTGCATTGTCCATTGAGCCTCCCTACCAGCGGCATAGCCTGCACGCACCGCCGGGCCCCGCCGCAGCAAGGCTTGTTCTATGATGGTTGGCCCTACCAACCCCCTTCGTTCAGCAACCGGGAGCAGCGCATGGCCCTCATGGACTTCATCAAGAAGCAGTTCATCGACATCCTTGAGTGGACCGAGGACGGCGACGGCCAGCTTGCCTGGCGCTACCCGATGGCGGGCATGGAAATCCAGAACGGCGGCACGCTGGTGGTGCGCGAGTCGCAGATGGCGGTGTTCGTCAACGAAGGCCAGGTGGCCGACGTGTTCGGCCCCGGCACCTACAAGCTGACCACGCAGACGCTGCCGGTGCTCACCTACCTGAAGAACTGGGACAAGCTGTTCCAGTCGCCCTTCAAGAGCGACGTGTACTTCTTCAGCACGCGCCAGCAGATCGACCAGAAATGGGGCACGCCGCAGCCCATCACCATCCGCGACAAGGACTTCGGCGCCGTGCGCCTGCGCGCGTTCGGCAACTACGCCTACCGCATCGCCGACCCCAAGCGGTTCCACACCGAGATCTCGGGCACGCGCGATGTGTACCCCGCGGCCGACCTCGAAGGCCAGTTGCGCGGCCTGGTGCTGCAGAACATCAGCAACGCCATCGCCGGCAGCGGCCTGCCCTTCCTCGACCTGGCGGCCAACCAGGTGATGTTTGCCGACGCGCTGGCCAAGGAACTGCAGCCCGCGTTCGAGAAAATCGGCCTCAAGCTGGAGGCGATGACGGTGCAGAACGTCTCGCTGCCCGAGGAGCTGCAGAAGATCCTCGACCAGAAGATCGGCATGGGCATGGTCGGCGGCGACATGGGCAAGTTCATGCAGTACCAGACGGCGCAGGCCATCCCCAAGTTCGCCGAGGGTGCGGGCCATGGCGGTGGCGGTATCGCGGGCGACGCCATGGGCCTGGGCGCCGGCGTGGCGCTGGGCCAGGTGCTGGCGCAGAACCTGCAGGCCGGCCTGCAGGGCGGCGCCGCGCAGGGCGCACCCGCCGCGGCTGCCGCAGCGGCGGCCGGGGGCGTCAAGCCCGAGGACGTCATGGCCACGCTGGAGAAGCTGGCCGAGCTCAAGACCAAGGGCATCCTCACGCAGGACGAGTTCGACGCCAAGAAGGCCGAACTGCTGAAAAAGCTGGTCTGAGTCAATACTATAAAAACTATAGCTGCCAGCGCTTGAGGGGCGGGCGCCAGAGGCCTGAAAACCTCTGAGTCCGCACGGAGCGGCGCAGGCAGGCGCACCCACGATGGCGACCAGCCCCACCCAGCGCAGCTACCGGGCGCCCTGCCCGGGCTGCGGCGCGCCCGTCGAATTCCGCAGCGCGCAATCCACGCACGCCGTCTGCGGCTACTGCCAGAGCACCGTGGTGCGCAGCGGCGAGGTGCTCGCGCGCCTGGGCAAGATGGCCGAGCTGTTCGACGACCACAGCCCGTTGCAGCTCATGGCCAGCGGGCGCATCGTGCTCGATGGCCAGGAGCAGCCCTTCACCCTCATCGGCCGCCTGCAGTACAAGAACGAGGCGGGCACCTGGGCCGAATGGGTCGCCTACCTGAACGACGACAGCATGGCCACGCTGGGCGAGGACAACGGCGCCTACGTCTTCACCCGCCCCGACCCCACCATCCGCGCCCTGCCCGACGCCGGCCGCCTGCGCGCGGGCACGACCACGGCCATCAACGGCAAGACCTTCAGTGTGGCCTATGCCGGCCAGGGCAGCCTCATCGCCGCGCAGGGCGAGCTGCCGCGCCTGCCACCCCTGGGCCAGCCCTTTGCCATGGCCGAGCTGCGCAGCAGCGACGGCGAGGTGCTGTCCATCGACTACGGCGTGCAGCCCCCGCGTGTGGAGCGCGGGCGCAGCGTGTTGCTCGATGACCTGAAGCTCCAGGGTCTGAAAGACGCGTCGGCCAAGGAGGAGAAGGGCCGCCAGTTCGACTGCCCGCAGTGCGGCGCGCCCGTGCAGGTGCAGCTGGAGACCACCAAGAGCTGCACCTGCCCCTCGTGCAAGAGCGTGATCGACCTCTCCCACGGCCTGGGCGGCGAGCTGCGCGCGGCCGTGCAGGACGAGCCCGTGCGCCCCACCATCGCGCTGGGCGCCAAGGGGCAGTTGCAGGGGGTGGACTGGCAGGTGGTGGGCTTTCAGCACCGCATGGGCCAGGAGCCCGGCGACGACGAGCATTTCGGCTGGAACGAATACCTGCTCTACAACCAGAAGCGCGGCTTCGCCTTCCTGGTCGATTCCGAGGAAGGCTGGAGCCTGGTGCGCCCCACCACGGGCGCGCCGCAAATGACGGCCAATGGGCGCAGCGCCACCTACCTGGGCAGCAAGTACGAGCTCAAGTACAGCTACCACGCCGAGACGACCTATGTGCTGGGCGAGTTCTACTGGCAGGTCGAGCGCGGGCAAAAGACCTTCAACCGCGATTTCGCGAGCAGCAAGGGCCTGCTGTCCATGGAGCAAAGTCCCAGCGAGGTCACCTGGTCCAGCGGTGACAGGCTGGCGGCCGCCACCGTGGCCCAGGCCTTCGGCATCGCCCCATCCCGGATCGCGGACGACGTGGGTCCCTTTGTCCCCGCGGGGGGCGACAGGATCAAGACCATCCTGATCGTGGTGGTCATCGTCATCATCCTGCTGGTCATCCTGAGCGACTGCTCGGGCTCATCGGGCGGCAGCGGCTACACGCGCAGCACCGGCGGCTCCTGGGGCGGCTACTCCAGCGGCGGCGGGCACAAATGAATTTTGCAAGGAGAAACAGCAATGACGGGAATCGAATGGCTCCGGCCCGCGGCCTTCCTCGGGTCCATCCTGTACGCCATCATCGGCGTGGTCGTGTTCTGGCTGTGCTTTGTCATCATCGACAAGATCACCCCCGCCGACCTGTGGCGCGAAATCGTCGAGAAGCAGAACCAGGCCCTGGCCCTGGTGGTGGCGGCCATGTGCCTGGGCATCAGCATCATCGTGGCGGCGGCGATCCATTGATGGGACAACTCCCTGAGCGGCTACGCCGCTTCCCCCTTCTCTCGCAAAGCTTTGCTTTGCGGGAGGAGGGGCGCCACCAGCGCGACGGGGCGGCCCTTGCGCGGTGGCCACTGGTCTCGATAGCGCCCATGGGCACCCCTGCATGAAGGACACCGGAGCCCCCGCCGCCCGCCCCATCGACATCGCCCTGCTCGCCAGCGTGTTCGTGGTGGCCGCCTGCGGCCTGCTGTACGAGCTGGCGGCCGGGGCGCTGGCCTCGTATGTGCTGGGCGATTCGGTGCTGCAGTTCTCCACCATCATCGGCACCTACCTGTTCGCCATGGGCGTGGGCTCGTGGCTGTCACGCTACTTCGAGCGCCAGTTGCCCGCGCATTTCCTGCGCATCGAGCTGCTCGTGGCCCTGGTCGGCGGTGCCATGCCGGCCCTGCTGTTCCTCGCCAATGCCTATGTGCCCGAGGCCTTCCGGCTGCTGCTCTACGGCATGGTGCTGCTGGTGGGCACGCTGGTGGGCCTGGAGATCCCGCTGGTCATGCGCATCCTCAAGCGCAACGTGGCGCTCAAGGACCTGGTCTCGCAGGTGCTGACCTTCGACTACCTCGGGGCGCTGGCGGTGTCGCTGGCCTTTCCGCTGCTGCTCGTGCCGCAGCTCGGCCTGATCCGCACGGGCCTGCTGTTCGGCCTGATGAACGCGGCCGTGGCGCTGTGGGCGCTGTGGCTGTTCCGCCATGAGCTGCGCCGTCTGGGCGCGCACCTGGCGGCCTGCGCGCTGGTGCTGGGGCTGCTGGCGGCCGGCATGGCGGGCGCGCAGCACATCACCAGCCTGGCCGAGGACAAGTTCTACCAGGACCGCATCGTGTTCGCCGCGACCTCGCCCTACCAGCGCATCGTGGTGACGCAGGGGCGCGCGGGGCACCGCCTGTTCCTCAACGGCAACCTGCAGTTTGCCGAGCGCGATGAGTACCGCTACCACGAGGCCCTGGTGCACCCCGCCATGGCTGCGCATGGCGCGCCGCGCCGCGTGGCCGTGCTGGGCGGGGGCGACGGCATGGCGGTGCGCGAAATCCTCAGGTACCCCACGGTCGAGTCGGTCACGCTGGTGGAGCTGGACCCGGCCATGACCACGCTGTTTGGCCAGAACCCGCAGCTCGCGCGCCTCAATGGCGGGGCGTTGCGCGATCCGCGCGTGCACGTCGTCAACACCGATGCCTTCGGCTGGCTGCAGCAGGGGGCGGGCGGCGGCGAGGTGTTCGACGTGATCGTGGTGGACTTTCCCGACCCGACCAACTTCGCCATCGGCAAGCTCTACACCAACAGCTTCTACGCCCTGCTCGACCAGCGCCTGGCGGCCAGCGGCTATGCTGTGGTGCAGACCACCTCGCCGCTGGTGGCGCGCCGCAGCTTCTGGACGGTGGTGGCCACCATCGAATCCGTGGGCTTCACGGCCACGCCCTACCACGCGCATGTGCCCAGCTTCGGCGAGTGGGGCTACGTGCTGGCCAGCCGCCGGCCCTGGCGCATGCCCACGGAGCTGCCCGCGGGGCTGCGCTTTCTGGACCTGCCCACGCTGGCGCTGCTGCGCGACTTCCCGCGCGACATGGCGCGCGTGCCGGCCGAGGTCAACCGCCTGTCCAACCAGGTGCTGGTGCACACCTACGAGCAGGAGTGGGGCCAGGTGCTGGCGCATTGAGCGCGGAGCGCGCGGCTCCTGCACAATGGGTGCGATCGGCCCACGTCTTCCGCTCTGCGCACTCCCCCACCCATGTTCGACCGCTACTTTTCCGCCACCATCGCCCCCGACCCGCTGCTGTGGTCCCAGCATGATCCGTGGCTGGTGGCGCTCTCGGTGCTGGTGTCCATGGGGGCCTCGGCCGTGGCGCTGCACATGGCGGCGCTGGCGCGCGCGGCCGAGTCCCGCGGTCCGCGCCAGCTCGCGCTGGGCTCGGGGGCGCTGGCGCTGGGCAGCGGCGTGTGGACCATGCACTACATCGGCATGCTGGCCTTTGCCGTGTGCGGCCAGGGGCGCTTCGATCCGGGGATGACGGCGCTGTCGGTGCTGCCCAGCCTGGGGGCCTCGTGGGTGGCGCTGCGCATGCTGGTGCGCGAGCAGGTGCGCGTGCCCGTGCTGCTGGGCAGCGGCGTGCTCGTCGGCGCGGGCATAGGCGCCATGCACTACATCGGCATGGCGGCCTCGGAGCTGGCGCCGCTCATGCGCTACGACGCGCGCGGCTTTGCCCTGTCCATCGTGGTGGCGGTGCTGCTGGCGGTGCTGGCCCTGTGGGTGCGCTTCGGCCTGCAGCAGCGCCTGCGCGTGGGCACGGCGCCGGTCACGGTGCTGGCGGGCGGCGTCATGGGCCTGGCGATCGCGGGCATGCACTACACCGGCATGGCGGCGCTGCGCTTCGTCGAGCCCATCGAGCAGCTCAGCCAGACCGCGTTCAGCGTGCCGGTGCAGACCTCGCTGTCGCTGGCGGTCGCCGTGGTCACGGTGGCGCTGAGCCTGGTGGTCATCGCCGCCAACGCGGGCCTGCGCTACCGCGACCTGTTCCGCCAGATGCAGCGCAGCGAGTCGCGCCAGCGCGCCGTGCTCGACACGGCCGTGGACGGCATCGTCATGATCAATGGCCAGGGCATCGTGCAGTCCTTCAACCCCGCCGCCGAGCGGCTGTTCGGCTGGAAGGCGCATGAGGTCGTGGGCCGCAACGTCAGCATGCTCATGCCCGAGCCGCACCGCTCCGCGCACGACGGCTACCTGAGCCAGCACCTGGCCACGGGGCGCCAGTACGTCATCGGCGTGGGGCGCGAGGTCGAGGGCCTGCGCAAGGACGGCAGCCTGGTGCCCATGCGCCTGGCGGTGGGCCGCGTCGAGCAGCCGGGCGAGCCGCTGTTCGTGGGCTTTCTCATCGATCTGTCGGAATACCGCGCGCTCGAGCGCGAGCGCCAGCGCGGCCAGGAGCAGTTGCGCTCGCTCGTGGCCAACCTGCCGGGCGTGGCCTTTCGCTGCCGCAACGAGGGCGACTGGCCCATGGAGTTCATCAGCGAGGCGGTGCAGGCGCTCACGGGCTGGAGCGCCGAGGACTTCCTGCAGGGGCGTGTGCATTTCGGTCGCATCACCCACCCCGAGGATGCGCAGCACATCGCCCCCGAGGTCGCGCAGGCGCTGGCGCAGCAGCGCGCCTACCGCGTCGAGTACCGCATCCGCACGCGCGACGGCAGCACGCGCTGGCTGGCCGAATCCGGGCGCGGCGTGTCCGGCGACGACGGCGGCGCCGGCGCGCGCTGGATCGATGGCGTGATCCTGGACATCACCGAGAGCAAGGCGCGCAACGCCGAGTTCGCGGGCACCTCCGCCGCCCTGCACCAGGCCATGGCCGTGGTGGAGTTCGACCTGGCGGGCCAGGTGCTCACGGCCAATGCCAACTACCTGGACCTCATGGGTTACACACTGGAGGAGCTGCGCCAGCTCCACCACCGCCAGCTGTGCCCGGCGCATATCGCGGAAAGCCCCGCCTACGCCGCGCTGTGGGCCAAGCTGGCGCGCGGCGAGTGCGACGCGGGCGAGCACCTGCGCCTGGGCAAGGACGGGCGGCGCATCTGGATGTACGGCTCCTACAACCCCATCTTCGACGTGGACGGCCGGCCCTTCAAGGTCATGAAATTCGTCACCGACCTCACCGAGCGCCGCGCCATGGAGCAGGCGCTGCGCGAGGCCAAGGAGCGCGCCGAAGCCGCCGCCGCCGCGCGCGCCAGCTTCCTGGCCAATATGAGCCACGAGATCCGCACGCCCATGAATGCCATCCTGGGCTACACCGAAGCGCTGCTCGACGCGCCCCTGAACCCTGCGCAAAGCCGCCAGCTCGGCACGGTGCACGCCTCGGCGCGCTCGCTGCTGCGCCTGCTCAACGACATCCTGGATACCGCCAAGCTCGACAAGGGCGCCGTCGCGCTGGAGGTGCAGGACTTCTCGCTGCGCGCGCTGTGCGGGCAAATCCTCGACTCGCTGCGCATCAGCGCCAGCCGCAAGGGCCTGCCCCTGGTGCTCGACTACCCCGAGGCGGAACCCGAATTCCTGCGCGGCGACGCGCTGCGCGTGCAGCAGGTGCTGGTCAACCTGCTGGGCAACGCCGTCAAGTTCACCGAGCGCGGCCAGGTCCTGTTGCGCGTGCGCCACCGCGCGGGCGAGCTGCACCTGGACGTGCAGGACACCGGCATTGGCATGGATGCGCAGCAACTGCAGCGCATCTTCGACCCCTTCGCCCAGGCCGACGCCTCGACCACGCGCCGCTTCGGCGGCACGGGCCTGGGCACGACCATTGCGCGCCAGCTCGTGGAGCTCATGCAGGGGCGCATCAGCGTGCACAGCACGCCCGGGCAGGGCACGGTGTTTTCCGTGCGCCTGCCCCTGCCGACGGGCCAGGCGCCGCAGGCCCTGGAACTGCCCGCCGCGCAGAAGCTGCCGCCCCTGCGCATCCTGGCGGTGGACGATGTGCCCGCCAACCTGGAGCTGCTGCAGCTGGCGCTGGCGCGCGGCGCCCACCAGGTCACCCCCGCGGACGGCGGCCGGCAGGCGGTGGAGCTGTGCGCCAGCAGCGCCTTCGACCTGGTGCTCATGGACCTGCAGATGCCCGGGGTCGATGGCCTGGCCGCCACGCGCGCCATCCGGGCGCAGGAGCAGGCCGCGGGGCGGGCGCGCGTGCCCATCATCGCCCTGTCGGCCAGCGTGCTGGAGGAGGACCACGCCACGGCGCTCGCGGCCGGCATGGACGGCTTTGCGCACAAGCCGCTGGACCTGCAGCGCCTGTGCGCCGAAATGGCCCGCGTGCTGGGCCTGCGGGCCGCGGGCGCGGCAGGCGCCGTGCCATCTGCCGCGCCATCTGCCGCGCCCATTGACTGGGAGCGCGGCCTGCCGCTGTGGGGCACGGCCGCCCGCCAGCGCGAGGCCATAGAGCGCTTTGTGCGCGAGCACGCCGGCCTGCCGGCGCGCCTGCAGGCCTTGCAGGCCACCGGCGACAGCGCCGCGCTGGCGGCCTGGGGGCACAAGCTGCGCGGCGCGGCGGGCAACCTCGCCCTCGTGCCGCTGCAGCAGGCCCTGGCCGCGCTCGAGGACGCGGCGCACGCGGCCGACGCCCCGGCGCAGCAACGCGCCCTGGCGGCGCTGGGCGCAGCCTGGGAGGCCCTGCTGCAGGCCCTGGCCACGCCCGGCGCCCCGGCGGCACCCGCTGCCCCGGCGCCCGGTGCGCCGCCACAGGGCGCGGACGCCCACGCCGTGCGCGCGGCCGCGCATGCCGCCGCCCAGGCCCTGCAGCAGGGCGAAATGCCCGAGGCCGCCTTCGCCACCCTGGCCGGCCTGCTGCCCGCCGCCCAACTCCATCCCCTGCGCGAAGCCATGGACCGGTTCGACTTCGACCGCGCCCTGGCCCTGCTGCAGCCCCTGTACACCCAGGACACCGCCGCATGACCCCCGTACCCGACCACCGCCCGCGCCTGCTGCTCGTGGACGACGAACCCACCAACCTGCAGGTGCTGCGCCACACGCTCGGGCAGGACTACCGCCTGCTCTTTGCCACCGACGGCGCGCGCGCCCTGCAACTGGCGCGCGAGCAGCGGCCCGCCCTCATCCTGCTCGACGTGATGATGCCCGGCATGGACGGCTACGCCGTGTGCGCAGCGCTCAAGGCCGACGCGCACACGGCCGCCATTCCCGTGATCTTCGTGACCGCGCTGGCCGACACGGCCGACGAGACGCGCGGCTTCGACGCGGGCTGCGTGGACTACCTCACCAAGCCCCTGAGCCCGCCCGTGGTGCGCGCGCGCGTGCGCACCCACCTCTCGCTCGTGCGCATGGACGAGCTCGCGGCCACGCGCCTGCAGATCGTGCAGCGCCTGGGGCGTGCGGCCGAGTACAAGGACAACGAGACCGGCATGCACGTCATCCGCATGAGCCACTTCGCGCGCCTGCTGGCGCTGGCCACCGGCTGCGGCCCGGACTGGGCCGACGACCTGCTCAACGCCGCACCCATGCACGACGTGGGCAAGATCGGCATCCCCGACGCCATCCTGCAAAAACCCGGCAAGCTCAGCGCCGAGGAATGGGACGTGATGCGCCGCCACCCCGCCATCGGGGCCGAGATCATCGGCGAGCACGCCACCGGCATGCTGAGCCTGGCGCGCTCCGTGGCCCTGGCGCACCATGAGAAATGGGACGGCAGCGGCTACCCCCACGGGCTGGCGGGCGAGCAGATCCCGCTGGAGGCGCGCATCGTCGCCCTGGCCGACGTGTTCGACGCCCTGACCTCGGTGCGCCCCTACAAGGCCGCCTGGAGCGCACAGGACGCCATGGCGCACATCCAGTCCCAGGCGGGGCTGCACTTCGACCCGGCCCTGGTGGAACGCTTCGTGCCCCTGCTGCCGCAGTTGCTCGACATCCGCGAGCGCTGGCAGGATTGACGCCCGTCCCGCCCAGACCCTGAGACACTCCATGCACCGCCGCCAATTCCTCTGCGCCGCGCCGCTGCTGGGGCTGGGCGCGTGCACGCGCACGCCGCAGGACCTGGAGGGCGGCTTCACCGGCATTGCCATGGAGCGCGGCCATGGCCTGCGCGAGCACCTGGCGCAGGCCGCCGCCGCGCCCCCGGACGCCCTGCGCCGCACGCGCGTGGTCATCGCGGGCGGCGGCGTGGCGGGCCTGGCGGCGGCGCGCGCGCTGCGCCTGGCGGGCGTGGACGACTGCGTGCTGCTGGAGCTGGAAGACCAGCCCGGCGGCAACAGCCGCGCCGGCAGTGTGGCCGGCCTGCCCTGCCCCCTGGGCGCGCACTACCTGCCCGTGCCCGGCGACGGCGCCCCCGAGGTGCAGGACCTGCTGGAAGAGCTGGGCCTGCGCCAGCGCGTGGCCGGGCGCTGGCAGTACGACGAGCGCCACCTGTGCCACAGCCCGCAGGAGCGCCTGTACCGCGAGGGCCAGTGGCGCGAAGGCCTGCTGCCCGCCGAGGAGGTGCCTGCGTCCACCCTGGCACAGTACCGCCGCTTTGCGCAGCGCGTGCAGGCACTCGCGCAGGCCGCACCCTTCACCATGCCCACCCTGCGCGGCTGGATGGGAAAAAGAGCTCTGGCGCCCGTCCATCAAGCGCTAGATGCTATGGTTTTTGCGAACTGGCTGGACCAGGAGCGGTTCGACGACGTGCACCTGCGCTGGTACCTGGACTACTGCTGCCGCGACGACTTCGGTGCCGGCCCCGCGCGCGTGTCGGCCTGGGCCGGCATCCACTACTTTGCCAGCCGCCATGGCTTCAGTGCGCCGGGCGACGCGGCCGCGCCCGAGCGCGACGGCGTGCTCACCTGGCCCGAGGGCAATGGCTGGCTCACCCAGCGCCTGGCCGCGCCGCTGCGCGCCGGCGGGCAGTTGCGCACGGGCGCCAGCGTGCTGCGCATCGCCGAGACGCGCCACGGCGTGGAGGTGGACGTGTACCTGCACGCCAGCCGCAGCGTGGAGCGCTGGCAGGCGCAGCGCTGCGTGGTGGCGCTGCCGGTGTTCATGGCCGCGCGTGTGGTGCAGAACCCGCCCGCCTTCCTGCAGGAAGCGGCCCGGCGCCTGCAGTGGGCGCCCTGGCTGGTGGCCAACATCCATATCGACGCCCCGCTGCGGGACCGCCCCGGCGCCGCCCCGGCCTGGGACAACGTGCTCTACCAGGACGCCAACCCCGGCGGCCTGGGCTATGTGGACGCCGGCCACCAGCGCCTGGACCCGCGCCCCGCGCCCACCGTGCTCAGCTATTACCAGGCCCTGGGCGACTGGCCCGACGGGCGCCGCGCCCTGCAGGAACGGCCCTGGACCTTCTGGCGCGACGCCATCCTCGCCACGCTGGCGCAGCCCCACCCCGACATCGGCGCGCGCGCCACGCGCATGGAGATCACGCGCTACGGCCACGCCATGTCCATCCCGGTGCCGGGCGTGCAGGCATTTTTGAGTCAAATCGGGCTGCAGCGCCCGTCTGGCAAGCGCTGGCAGCTATCCAACGGAGAGCGCGTGGCACTGCCGCCCACGCCCAGCACGGCACGCCTGGCCTTTGCGCACTCCGACTGGTCGGGCTACTCCGTGTTCGAGGAAGCCTTCACGCGCGGGCACGCGGCGGGGCTGGCCAGCGCCTGAGCCCGGTCGGGGCATGGTTTACGCGCATGGGCCCTGGGCCCGGCAGGGGCTATAAGTCTCAGCACGGCCCGTGCAGGTACGGCCGCAACCCCAGGAGGCAACGGCGGGCATGGACTTTCCCGGCATGGAACTCAGCGAGAGCGACGGCCATGTGTTCCTGAGCGTCGCGCCCGCGGCCGCGCGCGGCGTGCTCGAGGTGCGCGCGCTGCGCGACTGGCTGGCCGAGCAGGGCTACGGCCAGTGGCTGCTGCACTCCGATGCGCTGGAACACGCCGTGCGCTGCGGCAACGCGGGGGAGCCGCGCACCGTCCTGCTGGTGGCCCAGCGCTGCGACGCCCGGGTGAGCGTGCGGGTCGCTGGCGATGCCATGGGCGCCACGGTGCAGATCGCGCCCGCCCAAGGAGGGCGGGAGGCCTGCGTGCAGGAGGTGCTTGACGCCCTGGCGCAGGCGGGCGTGACGCACGGCATCGACCTGCAGGCCGTCGCCCAGGCCCTGGCCAGCGCGGGCGAGGACGTCGTTGTGGCGCGCGGGACGCCGCCCCAGGATGGCCGCGACGCCGCTTTCGAGGAACTGCTCCCGGCCGCGCCGCCGCGCACCCCCCAGGTCGACGCGCAGGGGCGCATCGACTACCGGGAGCGCGACAGCATCGCCATGGTGCCTGCGGGCGCCTGGCTCATGCGCCGCATCCCGCCCACGCCGGGCGTGGCGGGCTGCACCGTGCGCGGCGATGCGCTGCCGGCCCGGCCCGGGCGCGACGCCGCCTTCGCCACCCCGCTGGCAGGCGCCCAGGTCTGCGCGGAGGACCCCGATGTGCTGCAGGCCAGCCTGAGCGGGCAGGCGATCCGCCTGCCGACCGGCGTCATGGTGGAGCCCGTGCTGCGTGTCGCCCAGGTCGACATGGCCACGGGCAACATCCACTACGAGGGCACGGTGCAGATCGATGGCGACGTGGGCCAGGACATGAAGGTGCACGCCAGCGGCGACATCGTGGTCGGCGGCACGGTCGATGGCGGCTGGCTGCGCGCGGGCGGCGACATCCGCGTCGCCGGCGGCGTGATCGCGCACGCCCGGCTGCACGCCGAAGGGGCGGTCAGCGCGCGCTTTGCCGAGGTCTCGCAACTGCGGGCGGGCACGGTGCTCACGCTGGACGACAGCGCCCTGGAATGCGAGCTGCAGTCCCTGAACGAAATCACCGTGGGCGGGCACGCGCCGCAGCGCGGCCGGCTCATCGGCGGCTGCGCCACGGCCATGATGCGGATCCAGACGCCGGTGCTCGGCTCGGCCGCGGGCGGGGTGACCCGGCTGGTGCTGGGCGTCAACCCCGTGCTGGAGGAACGCCAGCGCGTGCTGCTGCAGCGCCTGGAGCAGGAGGAGGTGGCATTGGCCAACCTGCACAAGCTGATCGCCCATCTCACCGCGCAGGGCGACCCCCAGGGTCTGCGGGGCCGCGCCCAGGCCTCGCTGGACAAGGCGCTGGCCGAGCACGCACAGACACAGGCGCAGTGCGCGCAGGTGCAGGAGCAACTGGCCCTGGCGCGCCATGCCCGGGTACTGGTGGGCGTGGCGGTGGAGGGCGCCGTCGATCTGGCCTTTGGCCGGCTGCGCCTGGCGCTGCGCCGCGAATGGGGCCGCGGCAGCTTCCAGCTGAATGCCGAGGGCGCCGTGGTGTTCGTCGACGGCCAGGGCTTTGCCGAGCCGGTGCTGCCCGCGCGCTGAGCGCCGGGCGCGCGCATCAGTCCTCCTGGGCGGCGGCCACCCAGCGCAGACCCTTGCCGCGGCTGAAGTAGTAGTCGCCCTGCGGGCTGATGACGACGGCGCGGCAGGCCGCAGGGTCGGAGAAGTACTGCCAGCCTGGGTGGCGGTCGCCGTCGCGGGCCTGGAGGGGCACGGCCTGCATGTCCTGGTCCGGGCTGCCGACCGCGCGGGTGTCTTCGGCGCGTTGCCGTTCGCCGGACGCGCTGCTGGGCGAGGATGCGGCCAGGGTGGCGCCGCTGGCGAGGGCGGCGAGCAGGCTGAGCGCAGTGAGAAGGCGTGTGGATGGCATGGTGGGCTCCTGGATGTGCATTGCAGCCGACGGTGGCTGTGTCTGCAGTCTGCGCCCGGGCGGCTGAATCGGTGCTGAACGGCTTGTTCAGCCGTCGTTCAGTCAGCGCCCCGCGGCGCTGAAGCGGCCCAGGCCGATTTCCGCCACCCCCGCACCCTGGCGCAGCAGCCACAGCGCCTCCAGCCCCATGCGCTGCGCCAGGGCCAGGCCCGCGCCGGGGCCGGCCACCAGCAGGGCCGTGGCCCAGGCGTCGGCGTGCATGCATTGGTGCGCCAGCACCGTCACGCTGGCCACCGCGTTGTGCACCGGCGCCTGGCGGCGCGCATCCATGGTGTGCGCCAGGCGCTGGCCTTGCACGTCCCAGAAATGCCGGTAGTCGCCCGAGGTGGCCACGGCCAGGTCCTGCAGCGCGAGGACGCCGCGCACCGCGCGACGTCCGGCCTCGGGCTGCTCCAGCGCCACGGGCCAGGCGCTGCCATCGGGCTGGCTGCCCACGGCACGCAGCTCGCCATCGAGCGCGGCCAGTGCCTGGTGCACGCCGTGCTGCTGCAGTACGGCGGCCATGCGGTCCACGGCATAGCCCTTGGCAATGCCGCCCAGGTCGATCTGCAGGGGGGCGTGCTTGCGCGCGCGGCCGGCGCCGGCGTCCAGCTCCAGCACGGCATGCGCGCTCTGCGGCGCCGCGCCGCTGGCGCTGCGGATGGCGGCGGCATCGGGTGCCGCACGTGCCGCGCCAAAGCCCCAGGCGTCCACCAGGGCGCCCACGCCAATGTCGAAGGCTCCCTGGCTCAGGCGGCCGATGTCCAGCGCGCAGGCCAGCACGTCCAGCATCCCGGCCGGCAGGTCCACCCAGGCGCCCGCCGGGGCGTGGTTCAGGCGCACCAGGTCGCTGTGCGGCCTCCAGGGCGACATCTGGGCGTCCACCTGCTCGACGGCGGCGGCCAGGTCCTGGTGCAGGGCCTGTGCCTGCGCCTCGGGCAGCGGCGCGCAGGTCACGGACCAGCGCGTGCCCATGGTGGGCCCGTGCAGCGTGGCGTGCGCGCTGGTGGCGGGGTCAGAACACGTCTTCGGCATAGCGCTCCTGGGCCTTGAGCTGCTGCACGTCCAGGTGCAGCGGGGCCAGCAGTTCGTCCAGCGCCTGGGCCACGCCTTGCGCCATGGCGCGGCTGCCGCACACGCGCACCAGGGCGCCCTGCGCCAGCAGGCCGCGCAGGCGCTCGGCGTCGCGGCGCAGGGCGTCCTGCACGTAGCCGCCGCCGCCGGGAATGCGCGAGAACACCTTGGTCACGCTGGTCACGCGCCCCTGCTGCTGCCATTGCGCGATCTCGGGGCCGAAGTAGTCGTCGCGCGCCGGATCGCGCCCGCCGAAGTACAGGAACATGGGCAGGCGCCGCTCGTTGCGCCGGATGAAGCCTGCCAGCGGCGCCACGCCCGTGCCCGCGCCGATGAGCACCACGCTGCGCCGCGTGCGCCCCAGGGCAAAGCCCGGGTTGGGCCGGAGGAAGGCCTGCACACTGCCGTCCGGCGCCAGGCCCAGCAGGTGTGTGGAGCACAGGCCGCCGGGCATCTGGCGCACGCAGATTTCCACGAAGCCATCCTGCCAGCCCGAGGCCAGCGAGTAGTAGCGCGGCACGCTGCTGCCCGGCGGCACGATGCCCAGCAGGTCCCCCGCGGCGAAGCGCCCCAGCCCCTGGCCGCGCCAATGCGCCAGCCGGCCCTGTGCCGGCAAGGCAAAGCGCAGGATGGCTGTGGGCTGCCCGGCCTGGCCGGGGTAGTCCTGGCGCGCCGCCAGCGTGAGCGCCGTGGTCGGCGGCAGGCGCGGCACATAGTCCAGTTGCAGGGGCTCGCCCAGCGCCTGGGCCAGGGCGGTGCCCCAGCGGGCGAACTGCTGGCTGGACTGCTGGTGGATGCACTCCAGCGGCAGCAGTGCGGGCCATCCGCGCGCGCGCAGGGCCGCTTCCAGCGCCTGGGCGTAGGCGCAGAAGCCGGGGTACTGGCGGTCGCCAAAACCCAGCACGGCCACGGGCGCGGCGGCCACCGGCGCGGCCGTGATGCGTTCCAGGGCCTGGCGTGCATGCGTGGGCGCCTGGCCGTCGCCATAGGTGGCCGCCAGGAGGAACACCTGGCGCGTGGCGGGCGTGGTCTGGAACCGCTCCAGCGCCGCCGTGTGCACGCGGTGGCCCTGCTGCACGAGCGCCTCGTGCAGCGCCTGGGCGAAACCCCAGGTGCTGCCGCCTTCGCTGGCGACGAAGACCAGCACATCGGCCTGCGCCAGAGGGCTTTGGTGGGCCAGGCGCGGCGCCTGGCGGCGCCCCTGGCGCCAGATGAGCAGGCCCGAGAGCCAGAACAGCGACACGCTGGCGCCCGCCACCCCCAGCACCACGGCCCAGGGCCAGGCGGCCTCGCCCGTGTGCAGCACCACGGCCCAGTCCACCACCTGCTGGGCCAGGCTGGCGTCCTGCCAGGCCAGCCACTGGCCGGTGTAGCGGTCCAGCCAGCCGGCGCCCTGGCGCGTGGCGAGCTTCCAGGTGTCCTCGGGGTCGGCGGCGTCGGGGAAATTCAGGCGCCGCAGGTCCTGCACCGCCACGCCTTGCAGGAGCGCCAGTTGCGCCACGGGCAGGGCGGCCTGGCCGGTGGGCACGGAGGCCACCTCGGGTTCGGCGCCCGCGTCCAGCGCCACCAGGCCCAGGGTGGAGGCGCTCATGGTGAGACCCGTGACCGATGTCAGGAGCAGCACGGCCAGCAGCACGCGGCCCGTGACGGTGTGGATGCGCTGCGCCAGCGTGCCGCGCACGCGCCCGGCCAGGTGCCGCCAGCCGCCCATGCGGCGCAGCAGCAGCACCAGGCCCGAGGCGCACAGCAGCCCCATGGCCAGGGCGGTGCCTGCGGCGCCCCAGCGCCCGGCGTCGCCCAGCAGCAGCGCGCGGTGCAGGTTCTTGACCCAGCGCGGCAGCGCGGAGGCCTGGTAGGCGCCCAGCACGCGGCCGTCGGCCGGGTCCACATAGGAGGCCTGTGCCCGCTCGCCGTCGAAGCCGAAGACCACGATGGCGCCCGAGGGCAGGCGGCGGAGTTCCTCGGCGCCCGGCACGCTGCGCGCCACGCGCTCGGCCAGGGTGGCCACGGACAGCCCCGGGGCGGCGGGCCGCGCCTGCCAGGCCTGCTGCACCGGGTCGATGGCCAGCAGTGCGCCGGTGAGGCCCAGCACCAGGGCCAGGGCACCGAGCACCAGCCCCACCCAGCGGTGGAGGGTTTTCCAATCCATGCCGGTCCTTTACGGGAGCTGCAAGCTCAGCGACTGGATGTACTGCTTGCCCGCGTGGGGCTTGCCCGCCTGGCTGGCCGACAGCGGCACGCGCACCTCGCTGGGGCTGTCGCGCATGTCTTCCACGGCGGCGTCGACGCGGATCTCGTAGCCCGCGTCGATCAGGCTGTCGGCCAGGTCGGCCGTGACCTTGAGCGTGCGCCCGGCGCCCACGCTGGCGCCCGTCACGCCGGCCAGGCGCTTGGCGTCGCCGGCCGAGAGGCGGTTCCAGTCCGCCAGGTGCTTGTAGTACTTGGCCTTGCCGCCCGCCACCCACAGCGTGCCGGCGTAGGCGCCCTTGGCGTCGGTCAGGTAGACGGCGAGGTAGGCGCCGTCACCGCCGTAGTTCTTGAGTTGCACCGCCAGCGCAACGGGGCGGCTGTGCGCCAGGGCCGGCAGCGTGAGGGCACAGGCGGCGGCAACGGTGGTGAGCAGGGGTTTGGACATGGTGGACTCTCTCCAGTGCAGGGGCTTACTCGACCTGGCCGCGCGGCGCGGTGCCAGGGGTGAAGACGGGGGATGGGGCGGCGCTGCCCGGGGACGGGACCGCAGCGCCGGGCAGTTGTTCACGGTCACGCGCGCGTTCGCGCAGACGTTCGCGCTCGCCGCCCTCGCGGTTGCGGCGCTTCATCTTCACGACCTTGAGCGTTTCCGGGTCGATCTTGGCCTTGAAGCTGCGGCCCTCGGCGTCCTGGCCGCGGATCTCGTAGCAGCCGTCGTCGATCTTGAGCCGCTGGATCTCCCAGCCGCGCTGGGCGGCCATCTGGCGCACGGCCTCGCGCGGCTGCCAGCGCTGCACGGGGGCGTCGCAGTCGTCGTCCGCCAGGGTGGGCAGGGCGGCCAGCCCCAGGGACAGGGCCAGCAGGCCGCGGCGCAGGGAGGGGTGGTGTGTCATGGCAGGACTCCTTTTGTCAATTTAACGCATGGCGAAGGATTCGCGGTGCAGGCGCCAGGAGCGCGCGCCGCTGGCGTGCGCATCGAGCGCATCGCCCAGGCCCTGGGGGCCGCAGAACCAGATGTCCAGCGGTCCGGGGATGGCCTCCAGGTCCTTGGGCTGCAGGCGCTGGCCCTGGGCGTCGCCGTGCACCGTCAGGTTCACCGGCGGCTGGGCCTGAGCACACAGCGTACGCAGGCGGGGCAGCAGCGGATCGGTGGCGGCGTCGCGGGTGCAGTAGTGCATGTGCGCGGGCGGCGCGGCCGTGGCCTCGGCGGCGGCCGTGCCCTGGCGCGCCTCCAGCAGGGCGATGAACGGCGTCACCCCCACGCCTGCGGCCACCCACACCTGCTGGCGTCCGGCGGCGCCCGCGCCGTCAAAGCGGCCGTAGGGCCCTTCGATGTCCACGTGCTGCCCGGGGCGCAGGTGCCGGTGCAGCGTGCGCGTGTAGTCGCCCAGGGGCTTGATCACCAGGCGCAGCAGGCGCTCGCCCGTGGGGCTGGTGCCCAGGGCATCGGGGGCACTGGCGATGGTGAAGGGGTGTGCGCCCTCCGCACGGTCAAAGCGTGCGAAGACGAATTGCCCCGCGCGGTGCCCTGGCCAACTGGGCGGCATGGCGCAGACCACCTCGATGGGCGCGCCCGCCGCTGCATCGCCCAGCACCTGCACGGCATGGATGCGCGCCGCATGCCGGCGCGCCAGGCCGATCCAGCCCGCCAGCGACCACAGGGCGGCCAGGCTGCCCAGCGCCAGCAGCGTGCCCACGAGCAGCCCCAGCGGCAGGGCCCAGAAGGCCAGCGGCATCAAGGCCAGGGTGTGCAGCACCAGCGCGAGGAACAGCAGCGGCATAGCGCGGTGCAGCACACGCCAGCGCCGGTAGGGCAGCAGGCGCGACAGCAGCGTGAGCGCCACCATGGCCAGCAGCAGGTAGAACGCCCATTCGCCCAGGTCCTTGGCGAAGCCGCGTGCGTCCGTCAGCCAGGGCAGCACGGCGTCGTGCCCGGGCTTGCCCGCGCGGCCCCACAGGGCCTTGAGCATGCCGCTGGACTCCTTGGCTCCCCAGTGCAGCACGGCCGTGGCCGCCGCGCCGATGCCGGCCCACTTGTGCAGGCGGTAGACCTGGTCCATGCCGCCCAGGGCGCGGTCCAGCAGCGGCAGGCGCAGGGCCAGTACCATGACCAGTGCCATCAGGCCTATGCTCCACAGGCCGCTGAGGTAGATCAGGTGCTGGCGCAGCTTCCACCAGCCCAGGGCCTGGCCCTGGGCGTTGACCAGGGGGTCTATGCCCAGGTCGGGCGGGAGCACGGCGGCCCACGCCAGGGTGATGCCCAGCAGCCAGAGGGTCAGCACGGTTTTGATTCGCATGGTGTGCATCCTTTCTTCTTCGCTGTGCATTGTGGAAAATCCAAGCTGAACGGATGCTGAAAGCGCCGTTCAGCCCGCATTCAGGCGGGCCCCGCTATAAACCGGTTCATGATCCTGTGCACCTTGCCCTTTCTGCGCCGCCCGGCCACGCTTGCCCTGGCCGGCGCGCTGCTCGCTGCCGCCCCGGCGCTGCAGGCGGACGAGCGCGACCACGAGCTGGCGCGCCAGGCGCTGGAGCAGGGCCAGATCCTGCCCCTGCGCAGCGTGCTGGAGAAGGTCGAGCGCGACTACCAGGGCCAGGTGCTGAAGATCGAATTCGAGCGCGACGACGGCCGCTTCGTCTACAAGATCCGCCTGCTGCAAGGCGATGGCCGCATGGCCAAGCTCAAGGTGGATGCCGTCGATGGCCGGGTGCTGGGCATACAGCGCCGCGAGCACGAGCGGGACGCCGGAAAGGACCGCGATGCGCATCCTCGTCGTTGAAGACGAACCCACCCTCAGCGGCCAACTGGCCCAGGCCCTGGCGGCTGCGGGCCATACCGTGGAGTGCGCCGGCGATGGCGTGGACGCCCACTACCTGGGCGAGGTCGAGGACTTCGATGCCGTGGTGCTCGACCTGGGGCTGCCCCGGCTTGACGGCCTCTCGGTGCTGCGCCGCTGGCGCGCGGCGGGGCGCAACATGCCGGTGCTCATCCTCACGGCCCGCGGCGCCTGGCATGAGAAAGTGACCGGCATGGATGCCGGCGCCGACGACTACCTCGCCAAGCCTTTTCACATGGAGGAGCTGCTCGCGCGCCTGCGCGCCCTGCTGCGCCGCCGGGGCGAGCACGCCAGCGCCGAGTGGCGCTGCGGCCCCATCGTGCTCGACACGCGCCAGGCGCGCGTGCAGGTGGATGGCCAGCCCCTCACCCTGACCAGCCACGAGTTCAAGCTGCTGGCCCTGCTCATGCAGCGCAAGGGCGAGGTGCTCTCGCGCACCGAGCTGTCCGAGCACATCTACCCGCAGGACAGCGACCGCGACTCCAACACCATCGAGGTCTTCGTCGGCCGCCTGCGCAAGAAGCTGCCCGCCGGCAGCATAGAGACCGTGCGCGGCATGGGTTACCGCCTCGTGCAGCCCGGCGCCAGCGCATGAGCGGCGTCGCCGGCAGCTACTCCCTGCGCCTGCGCCTGCTGGCGGGCACGCTGGCGTGGATGCTGCTGGCCATTGCCCTGGTGGGCTGGGGCCTGCGCGCGCTGTTCCAGGAGCACATCACCCAGCAGATGCAGGCGCAACTGGTGATGCAGCTCGACCATCTGAGCGCTGCCGTCGACTGGGAGCCCGCGGGCGGCGTGCGCGTGGCAGCCATGGCGGCCGACCCGCGCCTGGGCGAACCCCTGTCAGGCCTGTACTGGCAGATCGACGTCCTGGGTGCGGCGCCGCAGGCCGCCGCAGCGCGGTCGCGCTCGCTGTGGGACCAGGTGCTGGCACTGCCCGCCGCGTCCGCGGCCTACCCGGCCAAAGGCTACCGCGTGCTGGCGCTGCAGGATGCGCGGGGCCACGCCCTGCTGGCCGTGGCGCGCACCCTGCAACTGCCCGAGGACGAGGCTCCGCCGCTGCGCCTGGCGGTGGCGGGTGACCGCGCGCTGCTGGCCGAGCCGCTGCAGCGCTTCACGCGCCTGCTGCTCATGGCCCTGGGCATGCTGGCCCTGGGCCTGGCCGTGGCCGTGGCCGTGCAATTGCATCTGGCGCTGCAGCCGCTGGGCTTGCTGCGCGCGCGGCTGGCCGCCGTGCGCAGCGGCGCGGCCGCGCGGCTGGAAGGGCGCTTTCCCCAGGAGCTGCAGCCCCTGGTCAACGAGTTCAACCACGTGCTGCAGGAAAACGCCGACATGGTGCAGCGTGCGCGCACCCAGGCGGGCAACCTGGCCCATGCGGTGCACACGCCGCTGTCCATCCTGGCCAATGCCGCGGCGCAGGAGCAGGGCGCGCTGGCGCAGCTCGTGCAGGAGCAGGTGGCCAGCGCCCGCCGCCAGGTGGACTACCACCTGGCGCGCGCGCGCGCCGCCGCGGCCGTGCGCGCCACCGGCCTGGCCACGCCGGTCCTGCCGCCGCTGCAGGCCTTGCTGCGCACCATGCAGCGCCTGCACGCCGAGCGCGGCATCGCCTTCCGCCTGGCCGCCGGGGCACGCGAGGCCGCCTTCCGCGGCGAGGAGCAGGATCTGTACGAGCTGCTGGGCAATCTGATCGACAACGCCGGCAAGTGGGCGCGCACCCAGGTGGTGGTGGACGTGCAGCCGCAGGACGGCATGCTGTGCTGCACCGTGGACGACGACGGCCCCGGCATCCCGCAGCCCGAGCGCGAACGCATGTTCGAGCGCGGCGTGCAGCTCGACGAGCAGCGCCCCGGCTCCGGCCTGGGGCTGGACATCGTGCGCGCGCTGGCGCACACCTATGGCGGCAGCGTGCAGGTGCAGGACTCCCCCCTGGGCGGTGCGCGCCTGCGCCTGTGCCTGCCGGCGGCGGTCCCCGGGGGCTGAGGCCGTTGTTGCGCCGTCGCGTCAGCAAGCTGACGCACAATACGGCCCACTGCGTATTCACCCCTTTCCCTTCCCGTGACCCTTGCCGACCGATTTGCCCATGCCCAGGTGCGCCCGCTCGCCGAGGAGCACCTGCCCGCGCTGCAGCAGGTGCAGCGCGCCTGCTATGGCGAGGGCTACATCGAAAGCACTGAAGTGTTCGCGCGGCGCCTGGCCTGTACGGCGCAGTGCTCGCTGGTGCTGGAGCTCGACGGCCGCGTGGCCGGCTATCTGGCCGCCTGTGATGTGGTGCAGGGCTGGGTTGCGCCCCTGCACGGCGACTTCGAGGCGCTGACGCCGCCCGACACCCTGTACCTGCACGACCTGGCCGTGCTGCCCGAGCTGTCCGGGCACGGCCTGGCCCAGCGCCTGCTGCAAACCCTGTGGCAGGGCGCGCAGGCACGTGGCCTGCAGCGCTCGGCCCTGGTGTCGGTGCAGGGCACACAGGGCTTTTGGCAGCGCCAGGGCTACCTGGCCTGGACGCTGCAGGACCCCGTCCAGCGCGAGCGCCTGGTCACCTATGGGCGCGATGCGGTGTACATGCAGCGGCGCCTCGGCTGAGCCGCGGCAGCCGCGTGCGCGCTGGCGATAATCCCCCCATGCCAAACCGCTGGAAACCCAATGTGACCGTGGCCGCCCTGATCGAGCGCGACGGCCACTTTCTGCTGGTGGAAGAGGACACGGCCGACGGCCTGCGCCTGAACAATCCGGCCGGGCACCTCGACCCGGGTGAGTCGCCCCTGGACGCCTGCATCCGCGAGGTGCTCGAAGAGACCGCCTACGATTTCACGCCCACCGCCCTGGTGGGCGTGTACCTCAACCGCTTCCGGCGCACGCGCACGGGCGACGACATCACCTACATGCGCTTTGCCTTTGCCGGCACGCTGGGCACGCACCACGCCTGGCGCACGCTGGACGAGGGCATCGTGCGCACCGTGTGGATGACGCCGGCGCAAATCCGCGCCAGCCGCGAGCGCCACCGCAGCCCCGTGCTGCTGCGCTGCGTGGAGGATTACCTCGCGGGCCAGCGCTTCGCGCTCGACGTGGTGCACACCGACCCCAGCGTGGGCCGGCCCGTGGCCGAATAGGCTCTCAGCGCGCGCCCTGGGCCTGGGCCATCTGCCCGATCAGGCGGTGGTAGAAGCGGATGGCGTCCGCGTAGTCCTTCACGGCCAGGCGCTCGTTCGTGCCGTGAAAGCGCGGCAAGTCCTCGCTTTTCGCGCGTATGGGCGAGAACTTGAAGATGTGGTCGCTGATGGTCTCGTAGTGGATGGAGTCGGTCGCCGCCACCATCAGCCCCGGGGCGACGAGCGCGTCCGGGAAGACCTCGCGGACGGTGCGCTGGAGCTGCCGGTACTGGGCCGAATCCGTGGGCGCGACCTTGGAAGCCTCCTTGGCGCCGGGCAGGGTTTCGGCCTGCCACTGCGTGGCCGGCACGGCCTTGGCCACCTGCGTGTGCACATGCTCGAGCACGCCCGCCTGGGTGTCGCCCGGCAGGATGCGGAAGTTCACCGTCGCCTCGGCGCGCCCGGGCAGCACGTTCTCCTTGTTGCCGGCGTGCACCATGGTCAGCGCCGTGGTCGTGCGCAGCATGGCGTTGGTGCTGCCCGCGCCTTCGAGCTGCTTTTGCACCACGGGGCCGAACAGCCACAGATTGGACAGCGCCACGCGCGCAAAACCCTGCATGTGCGGCGCCAGGGTGTCGAACATCTCCAGCGCGATGCCGCGGATGCCGCCGGGCATCTGCTGGTTCTCCAGGTGCGAGAGCGCCGCACTCATCATGGCGATGGCGCTGGTGCCCATGCGCGGCGGCATGGACGAATGCCCCGGCGTGGCCGTGATGGAGAGCTGCACCGACATATAGCCCTTTTCGGCCACGCCGATGAGCGCCGTGGGCTGCGCCATGCCGGGCATCACGCCCTCCAGCACCAGCAGGCCTTCGTCGAGCACGAAGTCGAGCTGCACGCCGCGCTGCTGCAGCAGCGCGGCAATGCGCGCGGCGCCGCGCAGGCCGCCCACTTCCTCGTCGGCGCCATAGGCCAGGTAGACGGTGCGCGCGGGCTGGTAGCCGGCGGCCAGCAGCATTTCCACGGCCTCCAGTTGCGACAGCAGATTGCCCTTGTCGTCCCAGGCACCGCGGCCCCAGACATGGCCGTCCTGCACCGCGCCGGAAAACGGCGCCACGGCCCAGTCGCCCTCGGTCCCCGGGGCGACGGGCACCACATCCTGGTGCGCCAGCAGCGCGATGGGCCGGGCCTGCGGGTCGCTGCCCGGCCAGGTATAGAGCAGGCTCAGCTCGCCCACGACCTCGCGTTTCAAGCGGGCATGCACCCGGGGGAACTGCTTCTCCAGCAGGGCATGCAGGGCCTGGAACTGGTCGGCGTTGAGGCGCGCGTCCTCGCGTGCGGAAATGGTCTGCAGGCGCACGGCCTGCGCCAGGCGCTGCGCCACGGCCGCTTCGTCGATGGCCACCGGCGCCAGCGGCTCCACGGCCACCTGGCGCGGGCCCTTGCGCAGGGTGTTCACGGCCACGGCGGCCGCCAGCAGCAGGACCAGGGCCAGCAGGCCCCAGAGGGTTTTCTTGAGCATGGGGTGGGTCTCCTTGTTCACCGCATGCTACGGGGGCTGTGCGCGCTGTTGTGGAGGCAATACGGCCATCAACAGAGGCAAAACCGCCAGACGGCGCCTGGCGCACGCTGGCGCGGGCAGGGGCGGCGCTGCCGGCCCTGGCGATAATCGGGCCCATGAACAAGCAGCGCGTCGTCGTGGGCCTGTCGGGGGGCGTGGACTCCGCCGTCACCGCCCACCTTCTCCAGCAGCAGGGCCACGAGGTGGTCGGCATCTTCATGAAGAACTGGGAAGATGACGACGACAGCGAGTTCTGCTCCAGCCGCCAGGACTTCCTCGACGCGGCCAGCGTGGCCGATGTGCTGGGCATAGAGATCGAGCACGTGAACTTCGCCGCCGAGTACAAGGACCGCGTGTTCGCCGAATTCCTGCGCGAGTACCAGGCCGGGCGCACGCCCAACCCCGACGTGCTGTGCAACGCCGAGATCAAGTTCAAGGCCTTTCTGGACCACGCCATGCGCCTGGGGGCCGAGAAAATTGCCACCGGCCACTACGCGCGCGTGCGCCAGAACCCCGCCACGGGTCTGTTCGAGCTGCTCAAGGGGCTGGACCCGTCCAAGGACCAGAGCTACTTTCTGCACCGCCTGAACCAGGCGCAACTGTCCAAGACGCTGTTCCCCGTGGGCGAGCTGCACAAGACCGAGGTGCGGCGCATCGCCGCCGAGATCGGGCTGCCCAACGCCAGGAAGAAGGACTCCACGGGCATTTGCTTCATCGGCGAGCGGCCGTTCCGCGAGTTCCTCAACCGCTACATCTCCAAGGAGCCCGGCCCCATCCTCGACGACCGCGGCCGCAGGCTGGGCCAGCACGTGGGCCTGTCGTTCTACACCCTGGGCCAGCGCCAGGGCCTGGGCATAGGCGGCGTGAAGGAAAAAGGTGCGGCGCGCGGCGCGGGCGACCATGCGCCCTGGTTCGTGGCGCGCAAGGAACTGGCCACCAACACCCTGCGCGTGGTGCAGGGGCACGACCACCCCTGGCTGCTGGCGCACCGGCTGGAGGCGCAGGACGCCAGTTGGGTGGCGGGCACGCCGCCCGCGCCCGGCGCCTATGGCGCCAAGACGCGCTACCGCCAGCAGGACGCCGCCTGCCAGCTCCAGGCCGCGCCCGGCGGCTTCGCGCTGCAGTTCCCCGAAGCGCAGTGGGCCGTCACGCCCGGCCAGAGCGCCGTGCTCTACGCCGGCGAGGTCTGCCTGGGCGGCGGCGTGATCGCCACGGCCCTGGACTGAGCGGCGCCCCCGGCCCGGCGCCGTCCGGGGCGCAGCTTGCGCGCGCCCATCGATCCGGGCAATCGGCGTCTTGCAAGCATTCAATGGGCAGCGTCTTGCCGTGGGCATGCGTTGGTTCAATAATCTTCTGGCCTTGAATAGCTTTTGTTTATTCAGGCGCCGCATTGCACAGGAGAACGCCATGACCCAACGCCTCACCACCGCCGCCGGAGCCCCGGTGGCCAACAACCAGGACGTGCAGACCGCCGGCCCGCGCGGCCCCATGCTGCTGCAGGACCTGTGGCACCTGGAGAAGCTCGCCCACTTCCACCGCGAGGTGATCCCCGAGCGCCGCATGCACGCCAAGGGCTCGGGCGCCTACGGCAGCTTCACCGTCACGGGCGACATCACGCGCTACACGCGCGCCAAGGTGTTCTCTGCCATCGGCAAGCAGACGCCGCTGTTCGTGCGCTTTTCCACCGTGGCGGGCGAGCGCGGCGCGGCCGACGCCGAGCGCGACATCCGCGGCTTTGCCGTGAAGATGTACACCGAAGAGGGCAACTGGGACCTGGTGGGCAACAACACGCCGGTGTTCTTCTTCCGCGACCCGCTCAAGTTCCCCGACCTGAACAAGGCCGTCAAGCGCGACCCGTACACCAACCTGCGCAGCGCCGAGAGCAACTGGGACTTCTGGACCGGCCTGCCCGAGGCGCTGCACCAGATCACCATCGTGATGAGCGACCGCGGCATCCCGCGCGACTACCGCCACATGCACGGCTTCGGCTCGCACACCTACAGCCTTATCAACCACGAGGGTGTGCGCCACTGGGTCAAGTTCCACTGGATCAGCCAGCAGGGCATCGCCAACCTGACCGACCAGGAGGCCGCGGAGCTGGTGGGCAGGGACCGCGAATCCTCGCAGCGCGACCTGCTCGAGGCCATCGACCGTGGCGACTTCCCCAAGTGGACGCTGTGCGTGCAGATCATGACCGAGGCGCAGGCGCAGACCTACCGCTTCCACCCCTTCGACCTGACCAAGGTGTGGAGCAAGAAGGACTTCCCGCTCATCGAGGTCGGCGTGATGGAGCTCGACCGCAACCCCGACAACTATTACGCCGAGGTCGAGCAGGCCGCGTTCGCGCCCTCCAACCTGGTCCCGGGCATCGGCCCCTCGCCCGACCGCATGCTGCAGTCGCGCCTGTTCGCCTATACCGACGCGGCGCGCTACCGCCTGGGCGTGAACCACCACCAGATCCCGGTGAATGCGCCGCGCTGCCCCGTGGCGCACTACCACCGCGACGGCGCCATGCGCGTGGACGGCAACTACGGCCGCACCATCGCCTACGAGCCCAACAGCCAGGGCGTGTGGCAGGAGCAGCCCCAGTACGCCGAGCCCGTGGAAAAACTCTACGGTGACGCCAGCCGCTGGGACTACCGCGCCGACGACAGCGACTACTTCACCCAGCCCGGCGACCTGTTCCGCCTGATGACCCCCGAGAAGCAGAGACTGCTGTGCGAGAACACGGCACGTGCCATCGCCGGGGTGTCGCAGCCCATCGTGGACCGGCACATCGCCCACTGCACCCAGGCCGATCCCGCCTATGGCCAGGGCGTGGCCGACGCCATTGCGCGGCAACGGGCCGGGAAGCTGTAGGTCGCCGCGCTGGGGTTTGAGGGTGTTTTTGGCCTCCAGCCCTTGCTCAGCAAGCGCTAGCAGCTATATTTTCAATAGCAAAAGGCGCCCGCGGGCGCCTTGTTGGCGGCACGGCAGCGGGCCCGCTCAGAACGGCACGTCGTCGTCCATGTCGTCAAAGCCCGAGGACGCGCGCGGTGCTGGCGCCGGGGCCGGGGCCGGTGCCGGGGCGGCGCGCGGCGCGGGCGCCGGGCGCGGTGCGGGCGCGGCGGCGCGGCGCGGGGCCTGGTCGAAGCCGTCGTCACCGTAGCCGCCGGCGTCGTACCCGCCGCCCTGGCCACCGCCCATGCCCTGGCGGCTGCCCAGCATCTGCATGGTGTCGGCGCGGATCTCGGTGCTGTAGCGCTCCTGGCCGCTTTGCGGGTCCGTCCACTTGCGCGTGCGCAGGCTGCCTTCCACGTAGACCTGCGAGCCCTTGCGCAGGTACTGGGCCACGATCTCGGCCAGGCGGCCGTTGAACACCACGCGGTGCCACTCGGTGGCTTCGCGCATCTCGCCGGTCTGCTTGTCCTTCCACTTGTCGGTGGTGGCGATGGTCACGTTGGCCACCTGGTCGCCACTGGGGAAGGTGCGCATCTCGGGGTCGCGCCCCAGGTTGCCCACGATGATGACTTTGTTCACGGATGCCATAGGTAATGAGTCCTTTGCGGTAGCCCGGCAGTAAGGGGAGGGTTCCGGGCCAGATGAATAGAGACAACCCCTCCGAGGCTGCAGGTGTGCAGCATAGCGGCCTTGGTGCGCCTGCGCGCGGCGGCCGGCCAAAAAAAATGCTGCGAAAAGTCAGTGCGCCTGCGTGTCCCGGCCCACGGGCCGCAGCGGCCAGGTCAGCACCAGCCACAGGGCGGCCAGCAGCGCCGTGGCGCTGAACAGGCCTGGCGCGCCCGCCCATTTGGCCAGCAGCCCGCCCAGCGCGCCGCCGGCGAACAGGCCCACCGACTGCAGCGTGTTGTACGCGCCCAGCGCCGCGCCGCGCAGGGGCGCGGGCGCCATGCGCGAGACCAGGCTGGGCTGCGTGGCCTCCAGCATGTTGAAGCCGCAGAAGAACACGAACAGCAGCGCGCCCAGCACGCCCAGCGAGGGCGGGGCGCCGCTGGCGGCCACCGCGCCCAGGCCTGCCTGCACGGCCAGGATCATGCCGATGGCCAGCAGCAGCGCCGCGCGCAGGCGCCCGCGCCGCTCCATGGCAAACAGCCCGCCCATGGCGACGATGGACAGCACCACCGCCGGCAGGTAGATCTGCCAGTGCGCCTGGCGCTGCAGGCCGGCCTGCACCAGCATGGCGGGCACGGCCACCCACATGGACATCTGCACCGTGTGCAGCACGAACACGCCCAGGTTCAGGCGCAGCAGGTCGGGGTGGCGCCACACGTCGGCCACGCGGCCTGCGGGGGCGTCGGCGCGCCGCGCCGCCTCGGGAGGCACCACCCACAGCACCACGGCAATGCCGCCCAGCGTGAGCGCAAAGGTCAGGCCGAACAGCCCGTCCAGGCCGATATGGGCCGCCAGCAGCGGCCCGGCGATCAGGGCGATGGCAAACATCAGGCCGATGCTCATGCCCACCAGGGCCATGGCCTTGGTGCGCACGGCGTCGCGCGTCTGGTCGGCGATCAGGGCCGTCACGGCCGCCGACACCGCCCCCGCGCCCTGCAGGGCGCGCCCCACGAGCAGGCCCGTGAGCGTATCGGCCAGCGCGGCGATCAGGCTGCCCGCGGCAAACACCGCCAGCCCGGCGACGATCACGCGCTTGCGCCCGAAGCGGTCCGAGGCCATGCCCACCGGCAACTGGAAGAAGGCCTGCGTGAGCCCGTACATGCCCATGGCCAGCCCGACCAGGGCCGGGTCGTCGCCGCCCGGGTACTTGCGCGCCTCCAGCGCGAACACGGGCAGCACGAGGAACAGGCCCAGCATGCGCAGCGCAAAGATCAGCGCCAGGCTGATGCTGGAGCGCCGCTCCAGCGCCGTCATGCGGGTGGCGGGCGCGGCGGGGGCGGCGGAAGGGGGCAGGGCGGTATCCGTCACGGGCGGGGCGGGGGCTCGGGTAAAACCCCTATTTTCGTCCAAGGCGCCGTCTCCCGTCCGGGCGGGATGGGTATTGCACCGCTGCCTGCGCCGGGCGGGGCGGCCACACCGGCCCAGGGCTATCATGGAGGGTTCCCCCCGAGCCGCCCCAGCCTGCCGTGACCTCCCCCGCCCCCATCGCCGACGAACCCAGCGGCGCCTACCTCGCCCAGGCCCTGCGCGAGCAGCGCATCAGCATCCGCGGCGCGCGCACGCACAACCTCAAGAACATCGATCTGGACATCCCGCGCAACCAGCTCGTGGTGATCACCGGGCTGTCGGGCTCGGGCAAGTCCAGCCTGGCGTTCGACACGCTCTACGCCGAGGGCCAGCGCCGCTATGTGGAAAGCCTCTCGGCCTACGCGCGCCAGTTCCTCGGGCGGCTGGACAAGCCCGACGTGGACCTCATCGAAGGCCTCTCGCCCGCCATCAGCATCGAGCAAAAGGCCGCCAGCCACAACCCGCGCTCCACCGTGGGCACGGTGACCGAGGTGCACGACTACCTGCGCCTCCTGTGGGCGCGCGCGGGCACGCCCTGGTGCCCGGACCACGGCCTGCCGCTGGCCGCGCAGACCGTGAGCCAGATGGTGGACGCCCTGCTCGCCCTGCCCGAGGACACGCGCCTCATGCTGCTGGCCCCCGTGGCGCGCGCGCGCAAGGGCGAATTCACCGAGCTGTTCGCGCAGATGCAGGCGCTGGGCTATGTGCGCTTTCGCGTCGATGGGCAGATCCACGAGCACGGCAGCCTGCCGCCGCTCAAGAAGACCGAGAAGCACGACATCGACGTGGTCATCGACCGGGTGAAGGTGCGCCCCGGCCTGCAGCAGCGCCTGGCCGAGAGCGTCGAGGCGGTGCTGCGCGTGGGCGGGCACGAAGGCAATGGCCGCGTGCTCGCGCTGGAGATGGACACGGGGCGCGAGCACCTGTTCTCCAGCAGGTTCGCCTGCCCGCAGTGCAGCTACGCCCTGAGCGAGCTCGAACCGCGCCTGTTCTCGTTCAACTCGCCCACGGGCGCCTGCCCGGCCTGCGACGGCCTGGGCCAGCAGGACGTGTTCGACGCCGCGCGCGTCGTCGCCTTTCCCTCGCTGAGCCTGGCGGGCGGCGCCATCAAGGGCTGGGACCGGCGCAACGGCTACTACTTCGCGCTGCTGCAGAGCCTGGCGGCGCACTACGGCTTCGACATCGAGGCGCCGTTCGAGCAATTGCCGCCGTCCGTGCAGCACACCGTGCTGCACGGCTCGGGCAGCGAGGACATTCCCTTCACCTACATCCTCGACAGCGGCGCGCGCAAGGGCCAGGCCATCGTGCGCGCCCACCCCTTCGAAGGCATCCTGCCGAACATGGAGCGGCGCTACCGCGAAACCGACTCCAGCGTGGTGCGCGAGGACCTGGCGCGCTACCGCAGCACCCAGGCCTGCCCCGAGTGCGGGGGCGCGCGCCTGCGCCGCGAGGCGCGCCACGTGCGCGTGGGCGAGGGCGCGCAGGCGCGCGGCATCTACGAAGTCAGCCACATGACGCTGCAGGACGCGCAGGACTGGTTCGAGCGCCTGCAGCTCACGGGCGCCAAGGCCGAGATCGCGGGCAAGGTGGTGCGCGAGATCGGCGCGCGGCTGCGCTTTCTCAACGACGTGGGCCTGTCCTATCTGAGCCTGGACCGCAGCGCCGAGACGCTCTCGGGCGGCGAGGCGCAGCGCATCCGCCTGGCCAGCCAGATCGGCTCGGGCCTCACGGGGGTGATGTACGTGCTCGACGAGCCCAGCATCGGCCTGCACCAGCGCGACAACGACCGCCTCATCGCCACGCTCACGCGCCTGCGCGACCTGGGCAACAGCGTCATCGTGGTCGAGCACGACGAGGACATGATCCGCGCCGCCGACCACTGCGTGGACATGGGCCCGGGCGCGGGCGTGCACGGCGGCCGCGTGATGGCCCAGGGCCACTGGCAGGAGCTGTGCGCCGCGCCCGCCTCGCTCACCGGCCAGTACCTCTCGGGCGCGCGCGCCATCGCCGTGCCGGCGCGGCGCACGCCCTGGCTGGCGGCCGTGGCCGCGCCGGCGGCGCAGCCCGCGGCCCGGCCGCGCTTCCCGGTCAGCGGCGCGCGCGCCGCGCGCCCGGCCGCCCCCGAGGCCCAGGGCCCACTGCAGGCCCTGCGCGTGCTCGGTGCCACGGGCAACAACCTGAAGAACGTCACCGTGGACATCCCCGTGGGCCTGTTCACCTGCGTGACCGGCGTCTCCGGCTCGGGCAAGAGCACGCTGGTCAACGACACGCTGCACAAGGCCGTGGCGCGCCAGCTCTACCGCGCACACGACGAGCCCGCGCCGCACCTGGGCGTGGAGGGCATGGACCATTTCGACAAGGTCATCAACGTCGATCAAAGCCCCATCGGCCGCACGCCGCGCAGCAACCCGGCCACCTACACCGGGCTGTTCACGCCCATCCGCGAACTCATGGCCGAAACGACGGTGGCCCGCGAGCGCGGCTACGGCCCCGGGCGCTTTTCCTTCAACGTGGCGGGCGGGCGCTGCGAGGCCTGCCAGGGCGACGGCGTGGTGAAGGTGGAGATGCACTTCCTGCCCGACGTCTACGTGCCCTGCGACGTGTGCCACGGCCAGCGCTACAACCGCGAGACGCTGCAGGTGCAGTGGAAGGGCAGGAACATCGCACAGATCCTGGACCTCACGGTGGAGGACGCGCACGCCTTCTTCCAGGACGTGCCGACCATCGCGCGCAAGCTGCAGACGCTGCTGGACGTGGGGCTGAGTTACATCCGCCTGGGCCAGAGCGCGACCACGCTCTCGGGCGGCGAGGCGCAGCGCGTCAAGCTCGCCCAGGAGCTGTCCAAGCGCGACACCGGGCGCACGCTCTACATCCTCGACGAGCCCACCACCGGCCTGCACTTTGCCGACATAGACCTGCTGCTCCAGGTGCTGCTGCAATTGCGCGACGCGGGCAACACCATCGTGGTAATCGAGCACAACCTCGACGTCATCAAGACCGCCGACTGGCTCATCGACATGGGCCCCGAGGGCGGCGCGGGCGGCGGCACCGTGGTGGTGGCCGGCACACCGGAGGAGGTGGCCGCGCACGCGGCCAGCCACACGGGGCGCTACCTGCGCAAGTATTTAGGGCAAAAATAGGCCCTGGGGCTTGCCGGACAAGCGCGGATAGCTATCAAAATAAAAGCACTGGCGCCCTTCACCGCCCCAGGCGCTGCGCCACCTGCGCGTCCAGCGAGGCCATGAAGTCCTCCACCGCGCGCGTGTAGCCGCCCTCCAGGCCCAGGCGGGCGTTGATCTCGCCATGCGTGAGCGGCTGGGGCAGCACCTCGGCGCGGCCACCCTGGCTGCGCACGTGCCGGGCCATGGCCTGGGCCTGCAGGCAGGGCTGGTCGCGCCGCTCGGTGGAGCAGACGAATTGCACGGGCGCGGCGCCCGGCGTCCACTGGTGGTAGGGCGAGAGCGCCTGCCAGTCGGCCGGGTCGCTGCCGAAGGCCTCGTCGTACAGGCGCAGGTGCGGCGCGCGCATGAGGGCGGGCAGGTCCAGCACCGCGCTGTCGAGCGCCACGGCGCCCAGCCAGGTGCTGGCGCCCAGGCGGTGCGCCCGGGCCGGCTGGGCGTTGATGAGCGCCACCAGGTGCGCGCCGGCCGAGTGCCCCATGAGGATGAAGCGCTGGGCGTCCGCGCCCCAGGCGGCGGCCTGCTGCTGCGCGCGCGCCAGGGCCAGCGCCACGTCCTGCGCCTGCTGCGCCACGGGCGCATCGGGCAGCAGGCGGTAGTCCACCGAGACGAGCACCAGCCCGCGGCCCACCCAGCGTGCGACCTTGTTCTCCACGACCCGGCCCAGGGCCTTGCCGCCATGGCGCCAGCCGCCGCCGTGCACCATGAAGATGACGGGGACGCGCGCGCCGTCCGCCGCGGGCGCCGGGTGCGCGGGCAGGTAGACGTCCATGCGCTGGCGCGGGTCGGGGCCGTAGGGCTGGTCGGCCAGCAGGCGCACCCCGGCGGGCAGCGCGGCGGCAGGGCCCTGCTGGCGTGCCGCCAGGTGCTCACGCAGGCGCGCGCCCGGCCCGGGGCCGGCGTGGGCCTGGGCATAGGCTGCGCTCAGCGGGGCCAGGCCGGTGGCGGCCAGCAACAGGGCGGCGGCGCGGCGGCGCAGCAGCGGGCCGGGATGGGAGAGTGCGGCGGGACAGGGGGGGTGCATGGCGCGGCTCCAGGGGGCGGTGGCACGACTGTGCACCCGGCATGTGTGCGCTGTGTGGCGCGCGCGTTGCCCGTGGTGACAAATCATGACAGGCGCACCGCGGGCGGCGGCGCGCGCCCGGCGCAGGGCCGGACGGGGTGCTCAGGCGGCGAGCGCGGCCTCGATGTCGCCCGCGAGCTTGGCGGGCGCGTCCTGCGGGGCGTAGCGGCGCACCACCTGGCCGTCCTTGCCGACCAGGAACTTGGTGAAGTTCCACTTGATGGCCTTGCTGCCCAGCAGGCCGGGGGCCTCGGCGCACAGCCAGCGGTACAGCGGGCTGGCCTCGGGGCCGTTGACCTCGGTCTTGGCCATCATGGGAAAGCTCACGCCGTAGTTGAGCTGGCAGAAGCTGGCGATCTCCGCATTGCTGCCCGGATCCTGGGCGCCGAACTGGTTGCACGGAAAGCCCAGCACCACCAGGCCTTCGCTGGCGTAGCGCTGGTGCAGCTCCTCCAGGCCGGCGAACTGCGGCGTGAAGCCGCAGGCGCTGGCGGTGTTGACGATGAGCAGCACCCGGCCCTCGTACTGGCGCAGCGAGACCGTGCGGCCGTCGATGGTCTGGGCGTCGAAGTCGTAAACCGTGGGCATGGCGGCGTCCCTGTGCTGTGGCAATGCTGCCATGCTAGGGCGCCGCGGCCGCGCGCGCCGGCCGGAGGGCGCATTCCAGCACGCGGCACCGGGATACTGCGCCGGACGTGGTACCTTTGCGCCTGCGGCCCGTGCCGCCCGCTGCCGGCCTTTTCCGACCTCTTTCCGTTTGCACGCACCATGCCCATCCATGTCGCCGCCATCCGGCAGATTTTCGTCGGCCAGCCCACCATCGTGGAGGGCACGGCCCCCCGGGGCCGGATCAGCGCCGTGTTCGAGGACGACGGCGACACCGGCTACTTCTACGCCGTGGACCACGAGGCGCAGGGGCAGACCATCCAGGATGCGATGCACATCTACAACGTGCAGAGCGTGACCGACCGCGCGCAGCCCGCGACGGTGAAGATCGGCTGGTCGGGCGATGGCCGCAAGGCCGTGCTGCTCATCAACGAGCACCCGCACGCGGTGTTCGACTTCGACGCCCAGCAGGGCTGGTGCCGCAGCGGCTACCCGCCGCCGGGCGTGGGCCCGTGGTCGCAGCAGGGGCACGAGTGGAACGAGTCCTGCGTCACGCTGTTCCTCTGACGCAGGCCTGGCCTGATTTTGGCCTCTGGTGTCCGTCCAGAAAGCGCCAGCAGCTACAAAAAACAGAGCGTCAGTGGTGCACGTCCTGGCGGGCGATGCGCAGCAGCTCGTCCAGCTCGTCGCGGTGGCGGCGGCAGTTGTGCGCGTGCCAGCGCTGGATCAGCCACATGGCGCTGGCCACGACCAGGCCAAAGGCGGTGATGGCGCCGAACGCCGACAGCCCCAGGCGCGTGGACAGGCTGTAGAACGCCCCCAGGCCCAGGATGGCCGCCTGCTCGTTGAAGTTCTGCACGGCGATGGAGCGCCCCGCGCCCATGAGGTTGTGGCCGCGGTGCTGCAGGAGCGCGTTCATGGGCACGACCAGAAAGCCCCCCAGGCCGCCGAGCAGGATCAGGAAGGGCACGGCCAGCCACAGGCGGTCGATGAAGTTCATGAGGATCACGAGCAGGCCCATGGCGATGCCCAGGGGCATGACGCGCGTGGCCATGTCCAGGCGCATGTGCATGGAGGCGGCCACGGCGCCCACGGCCGTGCCTATGGCCACCACGCCCACCAGGGCCGAGGCCTGCGTGGTGCTGTAGCCCAGGGCCGCGGCGCTCCAGGCGAGCACGATGTAGCGCAGATTGCCCGACACGCCCCAGAACAGCGTGGTCGTGGACAGCGAGATCTGCCCCAGCCGGTCGTGCCACAGGCGCCGGTTGCAGCGCCAGAAGTCGGGCAGCAGCGAGAGTGCGTTGGCCAGGCTGCTGCGCGTGGCGTCCTGCCGCAGCGGGCGCATGGTCACGCCGGTGTGCGGGATGCGCAGGTTGATCCAGGCCGCCAGCCCGTAGACCAGCATCAGCGCCAGGATGGCCGCTTCGGCAGGGCTCTCCACCAGCGCGACGCCGGGCAGGTCGATGGCCAGCAGGTACTGCGAGAGCACCGGCCCCACGAGCTGGCCGCCCAGCAGCACGCCCAGGATGATGGAGGCAATGGTCAGGCCCTCGATCCAGCCGTTGGCCTTGACGAGCTGCGAGGGCGGCAGCAGTTCGGTCAGGATGCCGTACTTGGCCGGCGAATAGGCCGCCGCGCCCAGGCCCACCACGGCGTAGGCCGCCAGGGGGTGCGAGCCGAACAGCATCAGCAGGCAGCCGACCATCTTGATGGCATTGCTGATGAACATGACCCGGCCCTTGGGCAGCGCATCGGCAAACGCGCCCACGAAGGGCGCCAGCACCACGTAGAACAGGGCGAACATGGGCACCAGGGCGGCGCGCTGCCACTCGGGGGCGCCGCCGGTGCGCAGCAATTCCACGGCGGCCACGAAAAGCGCGTTGTCGGCCAGCGAGCTGAAGAACTGCGCCGACATGATGGTGTAGAAACCGCGCTTCATCGATAGGCAGGGACAGACATCAGCGATGCTGATGGCGGATTAATTCGGGGGGCCGGACAGATCAGGCGCCGGTTATATCACGCGCCACCAGGGCGCCGGTGCCAGAATCCGGGCAATCTCCCTCTGGCCCCAGTGCCCGCGCTGCCATGCCCCGTCCGATTCTTGCGACCATCCACACCGCCGCGCTGCGGCACAACCTGGAGCGCGCGCGCCAGGCCGCGGGCAGTGCGCGCGTCTGGGCCGTGGTCAAGGCCAACGCCTACGGGCATGGCATCGAGCGTGCGTTCGCCGGCCTGCGCGCGGCCGACGGCTTTGCCTGCTTGGACCTGCAGGAGGCCGAGCGCCTGCGCGCCCTGGGCTGGCGCGGCCCCATCCTGCTGCTCGAAGGCGTGTTCGAGCCGCGCGACCTGGAGCTGTGCTCGCGCCTGTCCCTGTGGCACGCCGTGCACTGCGACGCGCAGATCGACTGGCTGGCCGCGCACAAGACGCAGGCGCCGCACCGCGTGTTCCTCAAGATGAACTCGGGCATGAACCGCCTGGGCTTCGGGCCGGCGCGCTACCGCAGCGCCTGGGCGCGCCTGTCGGCGCTGCCGCAGGTGGACGAGATCTCGTTCATGACGCATTTCTCCGACGCCGATGGCCCGCGCGGCATCGCGCACCAGATGGCCGCCTTCCAGACCGCCACCGAGGACCTGCCGGGCGAGCGCAGCGTGAGCAACAGCGCCGCCGTGCTGCGCCATGCGCAGGACGCCCAGGTGCGCGCCGACTGGGTGCGCGCCGGCATCGTGCTCTACGGCGGCGTGCCCGACTACCCCGAGCACGACAGCGCCCACTGGGGCCTGCAGCCCACCATGACGCTGGCCACGCGCCTGCTGGCCGTGCAGGAGCTGCAGGCGGGCGACACCGTGGGCTATGGCTCGAGCTTCACGGCCCCGGGGCCCATGGCCATCGGCGTGGCCGCCTGCGGCTATGCCGACGGCTACCCGCGCCACTGCCCCACGGGCACGCCCGTGCTCGTGGACGGCGTGCGCACGCGCACCGTCGGGCGCGTGAGCATGGACATGCTCGCCGTGGACCTCACGCCGCTGCGCCAGGCGGGGCGGGTGGCGGGCATGGGCAGCGAGGTCACGCTCTGGGGGCGCGCCAGCGGCGGCGCCGTGCTGCCCATCGACGAGGTGGCCCAGGCGGCCGGCACCATTGGCTACGAGCTGATGTGCGCGCTGGCGCAGCGTGTGCCGGTTCAGGCGGACTGAACCGGCGCCGGCGCGGCCTGCCGGCTGCGCACAAAGGCCGCGAACGCCGCGGGCGCCAGCGGGCGGCTGAGGTGGTAGCCCTGCACCGCGTCGCAGCCGCGTGCCTGCAGCCACTGCAATTGCTCGGCGGTCTCCACGCCCTCGGCGATGGTGGAGAGCTCCAGGCTGCGCGCGAGCTGGATGATGGCGGTGGCGATGGCCTGGTCGTCGGGGTCGCAGCCCAGGTCGCGCACGAAGGACTGGTCGATCTTGAGCGTGTGGATCTTGAAGCGCTTGAGGTAGCTCAGCGAGGAGTAGCCCGTGCCGAAATCGTCGATGGACAGCCGGATGCCCTTCTCGCGCAGGGCCTCGATGCGCTGCGCGGCCACTTCGGGGTTCTTCATGGCCACGGCCTCGGTCAGCTCCAGCTCCAGGCACTGCGGCGCCACCCCGGCCTGCTGCAGCAGGTGGTCCACCACCTCGGGCAGGTCGGGCTGGTTGAACTGCACGGCCGAGAGGTTCACGGCCACGGTGAGCGGCGTCAGGCCCTGGTCCTGCCAGGCGCGCAGTTGCGCCAGCGCCTCGCGCAGCGCCCACTCGCCCATGGCCACGATGAGGCCGCTGGCCTCGGCCAGCGGGATGAACTCGGCCGGCGACACCGCGCCCCACTGTGGCGAGTTCCAGCGCATCAGGGCCTCGGCGCCGGTGATGCGGCCGCTGGCCAGGTCCATCTGCGGCTGGTAGGCCAGGTGCAGCTCGCCGCGCTGCTGCGCCTGGCGCAGGGCGTGGCCCAGGGCCAGGGTGCGCGCGGTGCGCTCCTGCATCTCGGGCATGAAGAAGCAATAGCTATTGCGGCTGTCTTCCTTGACGCGGTACATGGCCGTCTCGGCATGCTTGAGCAGGGTGTCGAACTGCGTGGCGTCGCCCGGGCAGACCGCGATGCCTATGGAGCCGGTGACGGTGATCGCCTGCTCGGCCAGCGTGAAGGGCTGGGCCAGGCTGGCCAGCAGTGTTTCCGCGAGCTCGGCCGCGCCGTCCTGCTCCATGCCGGGCAGCAGGGCCACGAAGTCGTCGCCCGCGTGGCGCGAGAGCACGTCCTGCAGCCGCAGCGCGCTGCGCAGGCGGCGCGCCATCTCCAGCAGCAGCATGTCGCCCATGCCATGGCCCAGGGTGTCGTTCACTTCCTTGAAATGGTCCAGGTCTATCCACAGCACGGCCAGGTGCTCGTCCTGGGCACGCGCATGCGCGAAATGTTCCTGCAGCAGGCTGCGGTTGGGCAGGCCGGTGAGCGGATCCTGGCGCGAGAGCTGCTGGATGCGCTCGGCCGTGCGCTTCTTCTCGGTGATGTCTTCCTTGTGCGCCAGGTAGTGGATGACCTCGCCCGCGGCATTGCGCACCGGGCTGATGAGCACCGACTCCACGTATTCCTGCCCGGACTTGTGGCGGTTGACCAGCTCGCCCTGCCAGGGCTTGCCCTGGGTGAGCTGCGCCCACATGGCCTGGTAGGTGGACGCCGGGGTCTTGCCCGATTGCAGCAGGCGCGGGTTGCTGCCTATGGCCTCTGCGGCGCTGTAGCCGCTGCTGCGCGTGAAGGCCGCGTTGACGTACTCGATGCGTGCATCCAGGTCGGTGATGACGATGGACTGGGGGCTTTGCTCCACCGCCTCGGAGAGCTTGAGCAGGGCCAGCTCGGTCTGGCGGCGCTCGGTGATGTCGCGCGAGATCACCACGAAGCCCTCGTGCTGCCCTGACACCGAGGGCTTGCGCGCCACGGACAGCTCGAACCAGCGCACACCGCCGCCGAGCACCGGCAGGGCGATGATCTTGCCGCGCGACAGGCCGTGCTGGCGCGCCTCGGCGATGGCCTCCACGGACGCCCCCAGCGCCTGGGCGGGGATGACGTCGGTCAGGCTGCGGCCCAGCAACTGCGCGGTGGGGACGGCCAGCTCCTCGGGCCGGGAGGCGTGCACGGACAGAAACCGCCCCTGCTCGTCGAGCTCGAACAGCAGGTCGGGCAAGGCGTCGAGCGTGGCACGCAGGCGCCGCTGCGAGTCGCGCAGCAGGCGGTAGGGGTTTTGCACGGTCTCGACGAAGATCGCGCGGTACAGAAAGGCGTAGGCCACGACCTTGTAGAGGTGGCCGAAGAGGTTGTAGACGTCCGACACCTCGGCGTAGAGCGTGAAGAAGAATTCGCCCAGGGCCATGATGCACACGGCCGCAAACAGCCCGCTGGTGTTCTGGCTGCGCGGCTGGCGCAGGCGCCACAGCAGCACGGCGGCGGCCAGCAGGTTGAGCGCGATCAGCGCGTACTCGGCCGCGATCTTGGCCGGCGTGAGCCCCTGCCCCGGCACGAAGGTGCGCGGCAGCCACCCGGGGGCGAAGAAGAACAGCGCATGCAGCGCCCCCACCAGGGTCAGCACCAGCGCCAGCAGCACCCACGGCGCATGCGGCGGCAGGCGCCGCTCCCGCCAGGGCACGGCCGCGGCCAGCAGCGCCAGCGCGCCGAGCAGGCGCGCGGCGAGCCAGAAGAAGATGGCCTTTTCCGGATCGTTGGGCGTGAAGTACTCGGGCATGCCGGCGTAGGACAGCATGTGCGAGAAGTCCAGCAGCGCCACGCCCAGGAAGGCAATGCCCGGCAGCAGCACGTGCTGCGGCAGGTTCTCGTGGCGCACGCTCCACACCAGCGAGAAGGTCAGCACCGCCACGGCGATGGCCAGCGTCTCCAGCCCCATGTGCAGCGGCAGGTACCGCGCCAGGCCCTGGGCGCCCGGCATGCTGGGCAGGCTGCTGACCAGGAGCAGCAGAGCGCCCAGGGCGGCGACGGTGCGCAGGACTTGGCGGGCCTGGGGCTGGTGGCTGGGGTGGATCAGCATGGAGTGCGTCAAGGTGGCGTACCGGGCAAATGTACTGGCCCCGCGGGGCCGGGCAGAACCGCGCGCGCCAAGCCCCCGTGGGGCGCTGTGGCAAGGCGCAGCCGGGCGGTCCTGGCGCTGCTTGTGCACCGGCCGCGCCTGGCTGGGGCGCACCGCCGGGGCGGCCAGCGCCGGCACGGGACGGGGTGGTTGGCAGTTGCTATTTAATTGATAGCTTTTGGTGCTTGCGGTATAAGCGCTGCAGCCCTGTTTGATGCAAAAATCCGCACCATGCCGAAATTCGCCGCCAACCTGAGCCTGATGTACACCGAGCTGCCCTTTCTGGAGCGCTTTGCCGCTGCCGCGCAGGACGGCTTTGCCGCGGTGGAATACCTGTTCCCCTATGCCTGGGAGCCGGAGGTGCTGGCCGAGCGGCTGCGTGCGCACGGCCTGCGCCAGGTGCTGTTCAACGCGCCGCCCGCGGGCCTCACGCGCACGGCCATGGCCGCGGCCTGGGACCAGGGCGCGCGCGGCACGGCGGCCCTGCCCGGGCGCGCGGCGGAGTTCCGCGCCGGGGTGCTGCAGGCGCTGGACTATGCCGAGGCGCTCGACTGCCCGCGCATCCACTGCATGGCCGGCTGCGCACCCGCCGGCGCGGCGCCCGACGCGCTGCCCGCCTGCTACGTGGACAACCTGCGCTGGGCCGCCGAGCAGGCCGGGCGCCGCGGGCGCACGCTGCTCATCGAGCCCATCAACCCGCGCGACATGCCCGGCTACCTGCTGCAGCGCCAGGAGCAGGCGCACGCCCTGCTCGACGCCGTGGACTCGCCCCATTTGCAGGTGCAGATGGACCTCTACCACTGCCAGATCGTCGAGGGCGATCTGGCCACCCGGCTGCGCCGCTACCTGCCCACGGGCCGCGTGGGCCACTTGCAGATCGCGGGCGTGCCCGAGCGCCACGAGCCCGACCAGGGCGAAGTCCACTACCCCTACCTGTTCGAGCTGACCGACGCGCTGGGCTACGCGGGCTGGATAGGCTGCGAGTACCGCCCGCGCGGCGCCACCTCGGCGGGGCTGGGCTGGCTCGCGGCAAGCGCCCGTAGAACTGCGTAAGGGAAAGCGCGCTGCGTATGTAACAAAGTTTACGCATACAGTCCCTTGCCGTTACGGCACTCGCCGACATAGACGCCAGGAGACTTCCCATGGGTACCAGCCAGAGCCATTCCCCCGCTCACGCACCGGCCCCTTCGGTCCACACCCAATCGGTGGCACGCCGCGTCACGCTGCTGGCCATCGCGCTGGTGGCCGTGGTGCTGGTCCTTGTGGGCTGGGCCATCGCAGCGCTCACCAGCAGCAGCACGCGCGCCCAGGTCGTGCGCAGCGTGGGCGACACCACGCAGAGCGTGGCCCAGTCGCTGGACGCCGCCGACGCCACCAACCGCGAGCTCGTGCAGGGCGCGATGAAGGGCTTCCAGCGCTACTTCGAGCCCACCATGCAGCTCGACGAGGGTGCGGAGGAGCTGCGCAGCTACGGCGCCCTGGTCAACGAGGACTACGGCTCGGTGGACAAGTTCGCCAACGAGACCGGCGGCATCGCCAGCGTCTACATGCGCAAGGGCGACGGCTTCGTGCGCATCACCACCTCGCTCAAGGGCCCCGACGGCAAGCGTCCCCTGGGGCAGATGCTCGAGAGCCGCGCCGTGCTCGACAAGGTGCGCAAGGGCGAGCCCTACGTCGGGCGCATGGTCGTCGGCGGCAAGCCCTACATGGGCTACTACCTGCCCGCCAAGGACGCTGCGGGCAAGGTCGTGGCCCTGCTGTTCATCGGCAGCGACGTGAGCGTGTTCGAGGGCATGTTCGAGAAGCAGGCGGCGCAGACCCGGTTCTTCGAGCACGGGGGGCTGTACGTCATCGACCCGCGCGGCGGGCTGGACGAGGCGGTATTCGTCGCCCACCCCACGGCGCGCGGGCAGAAGGTGCTGCAGGCCTACCCGCAGGCGCGCGCCTTCTTCGAGGCCCTGGGCGCGGCGCCCGATGGCCTGGTGCGCGCCGCTGCCAGCGTGCTGGGCGGCGAGGGCGGCCCGGCCTGGGCGCTGCTGCGCAAGACGCAGGCCGACGGCTGGTGGGTCGTGGCCGAGGTGCCCGAGGCCGAGGCCATGGCCAGCCAGCAGCGCGTGAACCTGGCCGTCTGGGGCCTGATGGCGCTGGCCGTGGCGCTGCTGGGCGCCGGGCTGTTCGTGGTGCTGCGCCGCGGCGTGAGCGCGCCGCTGCGCGAGCTCACGCACGCCGTCACCCTGGTCGGGCAGGGCGACCTGACGCAGGCCTTCCACACGCGCAAGCACGACGAGATCGGCGCGCTGGTGCAGGAGGTCGAGGCCATGCGCCAGCGCTATGTGCACATGCTGCTCCAGGTGCGCCAGGCGGTGGACAGCATCACCACCGCCAGCGCCGAGATCGCCACGGGCAACCAGGACCTCTCGGCGCGCACCGAGCACACGGCCAGCAGCCTGGCCGAGACGGCGCAGAGCATGGAGCAGCTCACCGCCACGGTGCGCCAGTCGGCCGATGCGGCGCGCCAGGCGAACGCGCTGGCGGGTTCGGCCGCCGAGGTGGCGGCGCGCGGCGGCCAGGTGGTGGGCCGGGTGGTGGCCACCATGGGCGACATCCACCAGAGCGCGCGCCGCATCGCCGACATCATCGGCGTGATCGACGGCATCGCCTTCCAGACCAACATCCTGGCGCTCAACGCCGCGGTGGAGGCCGCGCGCGCGGGCGAGCAGGGCCGGGGCTTTGCCGTCGTGGCCAGCGAGGTGCGTTCCCTGGCCGGGCGCAGCGCCGACGCCGCCAAGGAGATCAAGCAGCTCATCACGGCCTCGGTCGAGAAGGTCGATGCCGGCACCCAGCTCGTGGAGAACGCGGGCAGCACCATGGACGAGATCGTCGGCTCCGTGCAGCGCGTGGGCGGCATCGTCGGCGAGATCACCGCCGCCGCGGCCGAGCAGTCGGACGGCATAGGCCAGGTCAACCAGGCGGTGAACCAGCTCGACCAGATGACGCAGCAGAACGCCGCGCTGGTCGAGCAGTCCGCCGCCGCCGCGCAAAGCCTGCGCGAGCAGGCCCAGCGCCTGGTGGCGGCCGTGCAGGTGTTCCGCCTGGAGCAGGGGCCCGCGGCGCCGGGCGCGCAGGCCTTGCCCGCGCCGTCTGCCGGCGCCGCCTGACATGCGCGTCCCTGCGGGGATCCACGGGGGCCTGCGCCAAGGTGCTTGCAGGCCCGGGCGCGCTCGTTCATGATGCTGCGACCCTGCCCTGTGCGTCCTGCCCGTGATCTTCGTGCTGCCCCCCCTGGATATTCCCACCACGCTGCAAATGATTGTGGCGGCCTCCTTCACCATGGCAGCGACGCTGGCGGCCATGGGGCCCCAGCAGCGCGACGGCATCAGCCTCTGGGCCCTGGGCCTGGTCCTGCACGGCGGGGCCTTTGCGCTCTTCGTGCTGCGCGGCCAGGCGCCCGACTGGGCCAGCATCGTGCTCGGCAATGCCCTGCTGGCGGGCACGCTGGCCCTGTTGCTGGGCGCCGTGCAGCAATTCCACGCCCGCCCCCTGTCCTGGGCAGCCATGGGCCTGCCCGTGCTGGGGCAGGCGCTGCTCGCAACGCTGCTGCTGGACGACTACCGCTGGCGCCTGGCGGGGACGAACTTCCTCCTGACCCTGCAGACCGCCGCAGTGCTGTGGGCCCTGTGGTTCCCCCAGCGGCCCCAGCCAGCGCGCGGCGCCGTGCTGGTGACGCTGGGGCTGGCGCCGCAAACCCTGCTGCTGGCCGTGCGTGCGGGCTGGGTGGCCGTTTACGGGGCGCCCAACCAGGGGCTGCTGCAAAGCGGGACCACCCAGGGCGCCACCTTCCTGACGTCCTACGTCGTCATCATCCTGGCCTCCCTGGGCTTTGTGCTCATGACCAAGGACCGGGTGGACGCCGCCAACCGGCGCCTGGCCACCACCGATGCCCTGACGGGCGTAGCCAACCGGCGCGCCCTCATCCAGGCGCTGGACCGCGACATGGCCCTGGCGCTGCGCACGCAGGAACCCTATGCGGTCATGATGCTGGACCTGGACCATTTCAAGAACGTGAACGACCGGCACGGCCACCTGGCGGGCGACCAGGTGCTGTGCCACGTGGCGGCCGTGCTGCGCCAGCGCCTGCGTGCCCAGGACATGGTGGGCCGCTATGGCGGCGAGGAATTCCTCGTGCTCATGCCCTGCACGGCCGCGGCCGGTGCGCTCGAAGCCGCAGAGGCGCTGCGCCAGGCCGTGGAACAATCGCCCTGCCCCTATGGCGGCCAGACCATTCCCATCACGGTCAGCATCGGCGTCTGCGCCAGCCCGCTCGCACCCGGGGACAGCTGGGACCAGCTCATCCACATGGCCGACCAGGCGCTCTACAGCGCCAAGCAGGACGGGCGTAACCGCGTCGCCTGGGCCCCGCTGCCGCGCCCCACCGGGCCGGAGACCCTGCCGAACACTGAATTTTGAGCACGGGGCTATGCTGCGCACTGCATTGCCCGCACCCCTGGAGGTTTCGCCATGAACGCACCCCTGCCGCCCGCTGCCCTCGATGCGGCCGCCGCCCTGGAACGCATTGCCCAGACCTGGGACGCGCACATCGTCCCGCAGTTGCAGGACTACATCCGCATCCCCGCCAAGTCGCCGATGTTCGCCCCGGACTGGGCGCAGCAGGGACTGCTCGACACCGTGGTGCGCAACGCCGCCGACTGGGTGCTGGCCCAGCCGGTGGCCGGGCTCACGGCTGAGGTGGTGCGCCTGCCGGGCCGCACGCCGGTGCTGTTCTTCGAGATCGCCGCCACCCGCCCTGCCAGCCCGCAAACGGTGCTGATGTACGGCCACCTGGACAAGCAGCCTGAATTCTCGGGCTGGCGCGCCGACCTCGGGCCCTGGACGCCCAAGATGGAGGACGGCAAGCTCTACGGTCGGGGCGGTGCCGATGACGGCTATGCCGTCTATGCCAGCATCGCCGCCGTGCAGGAGCTGCAACGCCAGGGCGTGCCGCACCCGCGCATCGTGGGCCTGATCGAAACCAGCGAGGAAAGCGGCTCGCGCGACCTGCTGCCCTACATCGACGCGCTCAAGACCCGCCTGGGCGACGTGGCCCTGGTGGTCTGCCTCGATTCGGGCGCGGGCAACTACGACCAGCTCTGGCTCACCACCAGCCTGCGCGGCATGGCCAGCGGCACGCTGAAAGTGGAGATCCTCACCGAGGGTATCCACTCGGGCGACGCTTCGGGCCTGGTACCGTCCAGTTTCCGCATCATGCGCCAGGTGCTCGACCGGCTGGAGGACAGCGCCACCGGGCGCCTGCTGCCCGCCCGCTTCCACTGCGAGGTGCCCGCCGAGCGCCTGGCACAGGCGCGCGCCACGGCGGCCATCCTGGGCGAGGAGGTGTACCGGCGCTTCCCCTGGGCGCACCACGACTGCGGTGGCTCCACCATCGTCGCCCTGCCCACCACCACGGACCCGGTGCAGGCGCTGCTCAAGCGCACCTGGGAGCCCACGCTCAGCGTGACTGGCGCCGAGGGTTTTCCGGCCCTGCAGGACGCGGGCAACGTGCTGCGCCCCTACACCGCCTTCAAGCTCAGCCTGCGCCTGCCGCCGCTGGTGGACGCTGCGGCTTGCGTGCAGGAGATGAAGGCGCTGCTCGAAGACAACGCCCCCTACCAGGCCAAGGTGACCTGGGAGAGCGCCAGCGGCGCCAACGGCTGGAACGCGCCCGAGACCGCGCCCTGGTTCGCCCAGGCGCTGGACGCCGCCAGCCAAGCGCACTTCGGCGCGCCCTGCGGCTTCATCGGCCAGGGCGGCACCATTCCGCTGATGGGCATGCTCAGCCAGGGCTTCCCGAAGGCGCAGATGATGGTCTGCGGCGTGCTCGGCCCCAAGAGCAACGCCCACGGCCCGAACGAATTCCTGCACGTGCCCTACGCCAAGAAGCTGACCGCCGCCGTGGCGCAGGTCATCGCCAGCCTGCCCTGAGGCCGGGGCGGGGCCCGGCCCCGCCGCTTGCCGCCCCCACGCCTTGTTCACGCCCGCCCTGGCCCCCTGGAGACGCTGGCTCGCCCTGGGCCTGGCCAGCGCCCTGCTCGCAGCCTTGCTGCTGGCCCTGCATGTGCCCGCCGCCGTGCTGCTGGCCTGCATGGTCTGCGCCATGGCGCTGGCGGTGCGCGGCACCACGCTGGCCGTGCCGCGCACCTTGTTTGGCTGGGGGCAGGGGCTGCTGGGCTGCCTGATGGCGCACAGCCTGCAGCCGCAGCACCTGGGCACGGTGGTGCAGAGCTGGCCGGTGTTTCTGGGCGCAACGCTGCTGCTGATTGCGGCCAGCACCGGGCTGGGCTGGTGGCTCACGCGGCGCCAGGTCATGCCCGGCACCACGGCCCTGTGGGGTATGGCGCCGGGGGCGGCCACGGCCATGGTGGTCATGTCGGAATCGTTTGGCGCCGATGTGCGGTTGGTGGCCTTCATGCAGTACACGCGGGTGGTGGTGGTCACGCTGGTGGCGGCGCTGGTCACGCGCGCCGTGGTGGGCCCACTGCCCGACAGTGCCAGCGCCATTCCGTGGTGGCCGCCCACGGCGCCGCAGGCGCTGGCGCTGACCGCTGCCCTGGTGCTGGGCGGCCATGCGCTGGCACAGCGCCTGAACCTGGCGGGCGGCTCCATGGTGCTGCCGCTGGTGGCCGCCGCGCTGGTACAGGGCCTGTGGGGCTGGACACCCGCGCTGCCCCCGGCGCTCATGGCGCTGGCCTATGCAGCCATTGGCTGGAGCGTGGGCCTGCGCTTCACGCGCGGCATTGCGCTGCACGCGCTGCGTGCGCTGCCGCAGGTGCTGCTGTCCATCGCCCTGCTGATGGGGGTGGGCCTGGCCACCGGCACGGCGCTGGTGCTGACCACGGGGCTGGACGCCTTGAGTGCCTTTCTGGCCACCTGCCCTGGCGGGGCCGATTCCATGGCGGTGATTGCCGCCACCAGCGCGGTGGACACGGGCTTTGTGATGGCCATGCAGCTGGCGCGCTTTCTGGTGGTGCTGGTGGCGGGACCTGCCGTGACGCGGCGTGTGGCCCAGGGCAGCGCACAGGCGGGGCCGCCTCCTCTATGATGCGCTTCAGTAACGCCCAGCCCCTGCAGCACCATGGTTGAGACCCCCGACGCCGACTCCGCATCCCCCGCCTATACCCTGAGCGCCTTCACCGCCAGCGACGGTGAAAACATCGCCGTGTACGACTGGCCCCTGCCCGAGGACGAGCCCCAGCGCGGCACCGTGCTCATCGTGCATGGTCTGGGCGAGCACGCCGGGCGCTACGACGCCACGGCCCGGCGCCTGAACGCGTGGGGCTTTGCCGTGCGTGCGTTCGACCAGTACGGCCACGGCCAGTCGGGTGGGCCGCGCGGCGGGCTGACCCACTCCATGCGCCTGCTGGAAGACCTGGCCGACATGGTGGACGCCGCGCGCTCCCACACGCCCAAGGGCCTGCCCCTGGTGCTGCTGGGCCACAGCATGGGCGGGCTGGTGGCGGCGCGCTTTGTGTCGCTGCACCTGCGGCCGGTGGATGCGCTGGTGCTGTCCTCACCCGCGCTGGACCCCGGACTCAATGCCGTGCAAAAGCTGCTGCTGAGCACGCTGCCACGCATTGCCCCCAACCTGCGCATCGGCAACGGGCTGCAGGTGGACTACATCTCGCACGACCGCGCCGTGGTCGATGCCTACGTGGCCGACCCGTTGTGCCACGACCGCATCAGCGCACGCCTGGCGCAGTTCATTGCCGTCGGCGGCCCCGCCACCCTGGCCCGCGCCGCGCACTGGAGCGTGCCCACGCTGCTGATGTGGGCCGGCGCCGACCGCCTGGTGCAACCCGCAGGCAGCCGCGCCTTTGCCGCCGCTGCGCCCAGCGCGCGCGTGCGCAGCCAGTGCTTTGACGGCCTGTACCACGAGCTGTTCAATGAAAGCCCGGAGCTGGCCGCGCCGGTGTTTGCGCTGCTGCAGCAGTGGCTGCAGCAGCAGTGCCCGGAAAAATCATGAGTGTTTCAGGGCTCTGGCGCCCGTCCAGCAAGCGCGAGCAGCTATTGAATCAGTAGCGCTTCAGGCCTTGCGGCGCAAGGCCAGCCACAGGACCGCCATGCCCGTGAGCGCGATGGGCGCCAGCGAGCCGTAGTTGAGCAGCGTCCAGCCCTGCGTGGTCACCAGCGCGCCCGAGGCGAACGAGGTGAGCGCCATGGTGGCGAAGACGAAGAAGTTGATGGCGGCCTGCGCGCGGTCCTTCTCCTCGGGGCGGTAGGCCTGCAGCGCCAGCGTGGTGCTGGCCGTGAACAGGAAGTTCCAGCCCACGCCCAGCAGGAACAGTGCAATGCCGAAGTGGTGCAGGTCCACGCCCAGCAGCGCCACGGCCACGCAGGCCAGGTTGAGCAGCACGCCCGCCCCCATCACCGGCAGCACGCCCAGGCGCTGGATCAGGTGGCCGGTGACAAAGCCCGGCGCGAACATGCCGATCACATGCCACTCCAGCACCAGGGCGGCGTCGTCGAAGGCATAACCGCACACCTGCATGGCCAGCGGCGTGGCGGCCATGAGCAGGTTCATCACGCCGTAGCCCAGCGCCGCCCCCAGCGTGGCCACGAGGAAGGCGGGCTCGCGCAGCAACTGGGCCACGCTGCGCCCGCTGGGGGCGCTGGCGGCCGCGCGCGGCGGCGGCGCCTCGAAGCGGATGGCCGCCATGCAGACCATGGACAGCAGCGCCACCGCCGCCAGCGCCACATAGGCCCCGGCAAAGGGCACGGACAGCAGGGTGCGCGTGTGGCTGGCCAGGTTGGGGCCGGCCACGGCGCCCAGCAGGCCGCCCGCGAGCACCAGTGAAATGGCCTTGTCGCGGAAGGCGGGCGCGGCCAGCTCGGCGGCGGCAAAGCGGTACAGTTGCCCGTTGGCGCTGTAGTAGCCCGCCACCACCGTGGCCGCGCACAGCAGCCAGAAGCTGCCGCTCCACACCGCCAGCGCGCCCAGCAGCGCCGAGCCCAGCGCCACCGCCAGCCCGATCTGGAACGACACCTGCCGCCCCCAGCGCTGCTGCGTGCGCGCCACCAGCCCGGTGGCCAGCGCGCCGCCCACCACATAGCCCATCACGGGCAGGGTGGCCATCCAGCCATAGGGCGCCAGTTGCAGGCCCACCAGGCCGTTGATGGCGATGAAGACGACGTTGTTGGTCAGGAAGAGGCCCTGGCACAGGGCCAGCAGCCAGAGGTTCTTGTTCATGGTGTGCGGGGCAAGGGTGCGCCATTGTCCGGCACCGCGGGCGCGGCCGCTGTGCCCCGGGCGACGTTGACCTATATCATGCCCCTACTGGCTGAACGGGCGTAAGGTGCAGGCTCTGCGAAGGCGCCCATCGGGTGCCCGCGTTCGTGCTCTTCGTTCGCATGCCAACCCCATCCCCCTCTGCCCCCGGCGCGGCCACCGAGGCTGCGCCCCCCTTTGAACTCGTGTGCCCCGCGGGCAGCCTGCCGGCGCTCAAGGCGGCGGTGGACCACGGCGCCAGTTGCGTCTACCTGGGCCTGCGCGACGCCACCAATGCGCGCAATTTCGCTGGGCTCAACTTCGACGAGGCGGCCATCGCCCAAGGCATCCAGTACGCACACCAGCGCGGGCGCAAGGTGTTCATGGCGCTCAACACCTATCCGCAGGCGGCCAACCCCGCGCCCTGGCGCGCGGCCATGGACAAGGCCGTGGACCTGGGCGTGGACGCCGTCATCCTGGCCGACCCCGGCCTGATGCAGTACGGCGCGCAGCACCACCCGAAGCTGCGTCTGCACCTGTCGGTGCAGGGCTCGGCCACCAGCGCCGACGCCATCAACTTCTACCGCGAGCAGTTCGGCATCGTGCGCGCCGTGTTGCCGCGCGTGCTCGCCATCGAGCAGGTGCAGCGCGTGATCGACGCCACGCCGGTGGAGATCGAGGTGTTCGGCTTCGGCAGCCTGTGCGTGATGGTCGAGGGGCGCTGCGCGCTCTCGTCCTACGTGACGGGCGAGTCGCCCAACACCCACGGCGTGTGCTCGCCCGCCAAGTCGGTGCGCTGGCAGGAGACGCCCCGGGGCCTGGAGTCGCGCCTGGGTGGCGTGCTCATCGACCGCTACGCCCCGGGCGAGAACGCCGGCTACCCCACGCTGTGCAAGGGGCGCTTCGACGTGGGCGAGGACGAGAACTACTACGCCATCGAGGAGCCCACCAGCCTCAATACGCTGGAGCTGCTGCCCAAGCTCATGAAGATGGGCGTGCGCGCCGTGAAGATCGAGGGGCGCCAGCGCAGCCCGGCCTACGTGGCCCAGGTCACCCAGGTGTGGCGCGAGGCCATAGACAGCGCCCTGGCCGACAGCCTGCGCTACGCCCCCAAGACCGCCTGGATGGCCAGCCTGGACCAGGTGGCCGAAGGCCAGCAACACACCCTGGGCGCCTACCACCGCCCCTGGAAATGATGACGACTCCCACCCTGAAACTGTCCCTGGGCGCGCCGCAGTACTACTGGTCGCGCCAGACCTACTTCGACTTCTACGAAGCCATGGCCGCCACGCCGGTGGACATCGTCTACCTGGGCGAGACCGTGTGCTCGCGCCGCCACGAGCTGCGCCTGCAGGACTGGATCGACATCGCCGAGCTCATGCGCGCCTCGGGCAAGGAGGCCGTGCTCTCCACCCAGGTGCTGCTGGAGTCGGGCGTGGAAGTGAGCACCATGCACAAGGTCACGGCGCAGACCGACTGGCTGGTCGAGGCGGGCGACATGGGCGCCGTGCAGCGCCTGGCCTCTGCGCGGCGCCCTTTCGTCGGCGGCCTGCACCTGAACATCTACAACCAGCCCTCGCTCACCTGGCTGGCCTCGCTGGGCGCCGTGCGCTGGCTCGCGCCGCTGGAGATGAAGCACCAGGACCTGGCGGCGCTGATCCAGAACGCCCCGCCGGGCCTGCAGACCGAGGTGTTCGCCTACGGCCGCATGCCGCTGGCCTTCTCGGCGCGCTGCTTCACCGCGCGCCACCGCAACCTGCCCAAGGACGACTGCCGCTTCAGCTGCCTGGACCACCCCGACGGCCTGATGCTCAAGACGCGCGAGAGCGAGGAATTCCTGGTGCTCAACGGCATCCAGACGCAGTCGGCGCGCGTGCACCACCTCATCGACGAACTGCCGCGCATGCAGGCCATGGGCGTGAGCGCGGCGCGCATCAGCCCGCAGTCGCAGCACATGCCGGAGATCATCGCCCTGTTCGACGCCGTGCGCCGTGGCCAGCTCGGCGCCTCCGAGGCGCGCGCACAGCTCCAGCCCCTCATGCCCGAGAAGGGCTGCAACGGCTACTGGCACGGCCGCCCCGGCCTGGAGCAGGTGGACAGCCCCGCCCCGGCCACCGTCTGACCCTTTTATCTGGGAACCCGCCCATGCACGCCCCGCAATCCGCTCCCGCCCCCTTCGTCCTGCCCTCGGCCGTGGCCGCGCTCACCACGCGCCTGCCAGCCTTTCCGGGTTCGGTGCTGCTGGCCACCGCGCTCAATGTGGGCCTGGCGCGCCAGTTGCCGCGCGACGTGGGCGACATGCTGCGCGGCAAGCGCCTGCGCATCCATGTGCGCGATGCGGGCGTGACCTTCGACTTCACCTGGACCGGCGGCGCCTTCGCCCCGCGCGCGCGCTTTGCCGAGACCGACCTGTGCATCGCCGCCTCGGCGCACGACTTCCTGCTGCTGGCCCAGCGCCAGCAGGACCCGGACACCCTGTTCTTCAGCCGCCGCCTGTCCATGGAGGGCGACACCGAGCTCGGCCTGGTGGTCAAGAACACCCTGGACGCGCTGGAGCTGCCCGTGCTGGACCTGCAACAATGGGGGCCACGCCAGGTACTCGCACGCCTGGCGGCCCTGCGCCCCGGCGCCCGCGCGGCCCAGCCGCCCGCCCGCCCCGGTTTTTCCAGGACCGCGCCATGACCGACGACGCCCCTTCTGCGCCACCGCCCCTGGTCTACTCCTGCTCGGGCTGCTCCAGCGCGGCCCAGTTGGCCAACCATGTGGCCGTGCGCATGGACCGCCAGGGCGTGGCGGAAATGTCCTGCATCGCCGGGGTGGGGGGCGATGTGCCCCAGCTGGTGCGGCTGGCGCGCTCGGGGCGTCCCATCATCGCCCTCGATGGCTGCCCGCTGGTGTGCGTCAAGAGCTCGCTGGCGCGCCACGGCATCACGCCCGCGCGGCACTACCAGTTGCACGAATACGGCGTGAAGAAACGCAACCACCAGGATTTCGACGCCCAGGAAGCCGCCCAGGTGCTGGCGCGCATCGAGGCCGACCTGCAGCAGCACCCCCTGGCCGTCGCCTCCCATGCCTGAAGCGCGCCGCATCGTCGTCGGCATCTCGGGCGCCAGCGGCGCCGTCTACGGCGTGCGCCTGCTGCAGGCGCTGCGCCAGACCGGCCAGGTGCAGACGCACCTGGTGGTCTCCGACGCTGCCTGGCGCACGCTGCAGCACGAGCTCGCCTTGGACCGCGCCCGCGTGCAGGCCCTGGCCGACGTGGTGCACGCCCTGGACGACGTGGGCGCCAGCATTGCCAGCGGCTCGTTTGCCGCGCACGGCATGGTGGTGGCGCCCTGCTCCATGCGCACGCTGGCGGCCATTGCCCACGGCCTGGCCGACAACCTGCTCACCCGCGCGGCCGACGTCATGCTCAAGGAGCGCCGCCGCCTGGTGCTCATGGTGCGCGAGACCCCGCTGCACCTGGTGCACCTGCGCAATATGACCACGGTGACCGAGATGGGCGCCATCTGCTGCCCGCCCATGCCCGCCTTCTACCAGCGCCCCGCCAGCCTGGACGAGCTCGTGGACCACAGCGTGGCGCGCGTGCTCGACCTGCTGGACGTGCCGCACCAGTTGTCGGCGCGCTGGCAGGGCTTGGATGCCGCGCCATGATGCTATATAAACCATAGCTGCTGGCGCTTACCACAAAAGCGCCAGAGCCATATTTCCTGCTGAACGCAGGTGCTTCCATGCATTACCACGACCTGCGCGATTTTCTGCAGCAGCTCGAGCAGACCGGCGAGCTGCGCCGCGTGCGCGAGAGCGTATCCCCGCACCTGGAGATGACGGCGCTGTGCGACCGCGTGCTGCGCGCGGGCGGCCCGGCCATCCTGTTCGAGCACCCTACGGGGCACCACATGCCCGTACTGGGCAACCTGTTCGGCACGCCCGAGCGCGTGGCGCGTGCCATGGGCGTGGAGGGCATCGCCGGGCTGCGGCCCTTCGGCGAACTGCTCGCCGCGCTCAAGGAGCCCGAGGCGCCCAAGGGCTTGAAGGAAATGGTGGGCATGACCGGCCTGCTCAAGACGCTGTGGAACATGGCGCCCAAGGAGCGCAGCAGCCCGCCCTGCCAGGAGGTGGTGTGGGAGGGCCCGGACGTGGACCTGGCGCGCCTGCCCATACAGCACTGCTGGCCGGGCGACGTGGCGCCGCTGGTCACCTGGGGCCTGGTCATCACCCGCGGCCCGCACAAGACGCGGCAGAACCTGGGCATCTACCGCCAGCAGGTGCTGGGCCGCAACCAGCTCATCATGCGCTGGCTGGCGCACCGCGGCGGGGCGCTGGACTTTGCCGAGCACTGCAGGCTGCACCCCGGCCAGCCCTACCCGGTGGCCGTGGCCATCGGGGCCGATCCGGCGACCATCCTGGGCGCCGTCACGCCCGTGCCCGACAGCCTGTCGGAATACCAGTTCGCCGGCCTGCTGCGCGGCGCGCGCACCGAGGTGGCGCCGGCCCTGGGCGTGCCGCTCTCGGTGCCGGCCAGCGCCGAGATCGTGCTCGAAGGCCATATCCAGCCCGACGCCCAGCACCCGAGTGGCTGGCAGCATGCGCTCGAAGGGCCCTATGGCGACCACACGGGCTATTACAACGAGCAGGCCGGGTTCCCGGTGTTCACCGTGGAGCGCATCACCCTGCGCAAGGACGCCATCTACCACTCGACCTACACCGGCAAGCCGCCCGACGAGCCCGCCGTGCTGGGCATGGCGCTCAACGAGCTGTTCATTCCGCTCTTGCAGCGCCAGTTCCCGGAAATCCTGGACTTCTATCTGCCGCCCGAGGGCTGCAGCTATCGGCTAGCGCTGGTGCGCATCCGCAAGGCCTACCCGGGCCACGCGCGCCGCGTGATGATGGGCGTGTGGAGCCATCTGCGGCAGTTCATGTACACCAAGTTCATCGTCGTGGTCGATGAGGACGTGGACGTGCGCTCATGGCCCGAGGTGGTGTGGGCCATGACCACGCGCATGGACCCTGCGCGCGACACCCTGCTGGTGGAGCACACGCCCATCGACTACCTGGACTTCGCCTCGCCGGTGAGCGGCCTGGGCAGCAAGATGGGCCTGGACGCCACGAACAAATGGCCCGGCGAGACGCAGCGCGAATGGGGCCGCACCATCACCATGGACGCCGAGGTGCAGGCGCGCATGGACGCGCTCTGCCAAACCCTCGGCCTGTAGGCGCGCAGCGGCCTCTCAGGCGCTTTGCAGCGCCCGGGCCATGCCCGGGGTCTGCCAGCGGCTGTGGTCGCGCTCGACCACCAGGGCCTCCACGCCGGGGCGCTTTTGCAGCAGGGCCGGGGCGGCGCGGCTGCCCAGCACCATCAAGGCCGTGCCCAGGCCGTTGACGCTGGCAGCGTCGCGCGCCAGCAGGCTCACGCCATGCGGGCCGCGCGTGGGGTAGCCGGTGTGCGGATCCAGAATATGGTGCTGGCGCTCGCCCTGCGCCATGAAGAAGCGCTCGTAGTCGCCCGACGAGGCCACGATGGCCTGGCCCTGCACGGGCAGCACGCCCAGCAGCTTCTCTGGGGCCCGCGGGTCGCGCAGGCCCACGCGCCAGGCACGGCCGTTCAGCTGGCCGCGCACCAGCACGTCGCCGCCGCCGTTGAGCATGGCGTGCTCCACGCCCTGCGCGCGCAGGGTGTCCATGCCCGCCTGCAGAATCGGCAGCTTGGCAATGCCGCCCAGATCCAGCGCCATGCCGGCTTCCTTCAGGAAGGCTGTGCCCGCCTCGCTATCCAGCACCAGGTTGCGGTAGCCCACCAGGCGTCGCTGGGCGGCCACGGTCTGTGCGGCGGGCAGGGCGCCCGAGGCGCCGAACTGCCAGGCCTGGAGGGCGCCCACGGTGGCGTCGAAAGCGCCCTGGGTCTGCGCGGCAATGCCTTGCGCCGCTTGCAGCACGGCCATCACTGCCGGCTCCACGGGTACGGCGCGGCGCCCGGCCGCCTGGTTGATGGCGCTCACGGTACTGCCGGGCTGGTAGCGCGTCATCAGCGCCGTCAGGCGCTCCATCTCGGCCCAGGCCTGGTCCATGGCGGCCCGCAGCAGGCGCTCGTCCGCGCCCTGGGCGACCATGTCCACCTGGGTGCCCATGAGCGCGCGGCGTGCGCGCGCCACGGGCGCCGGGGCGGCGGCCTGCGCGGCAGGCAGCCAGGCGGCCGCGCCCAGCAGGGGCAATGCCATGGCCATGCGCCGCCGCGTCAGGCCCTGGGGCTGGAGCATGTCGTGCATGGCCATCTCCCCGCTCAGCTCGACAGGCCGACCATGTAGTCCACGGCGGCCTTCACGTCCTCGTCGGACATCTTGGCGTTGCCGCCGCGCGCGGGCATCATGCCCTTGGCGCCGGTGAAGCCTTCCAGGGCGTGCTTGTACAGCGTGTCCTTGCCCTGGGCGATGCGCGGGCCCCAGTCGGCCTTGTCGCCGGGCTTGGGTGCGCCGGCCACGCCCGCGGCGTGGCACATGGCGCAGGTCTTGCCGTAGGCGGACTTGCCGGCGTCCGCGTTGGCGGCCGGGGCTGCCGCAGCGGGGGCTGCTTCCGATGCGGCCGGGGCGGCGCTGGTCTCGGAGGCCGCAGGGGCCGGCGCGGGCGCAGGTTCGGCGGCCGGAGCGGGGGCAGCGGCTGGTGCCGGAGCGGGGGCCGGCGCTTCGGCAGGCTTCTTGTCGCCGCAAGCAGTCAAAAACAGGGCCAGGACGGCAAGGGCGGCAAGGGATGCAGGCTTTTTCATGGTCGTGGAAGATGGGTCAAAGGTTGGAGGAAAGGCGTGGCGCTTCCGCAGGCCAGAAGCCGGTGGCAGCGAGGGAAATCATAGCGCGCAGGTCGGATGTTGTTGTGCATCGCAGCACCTGCTGGTACTGTAATTGAAATAGCTTGGGAAGGGGACGCCAAAATAGTCATGCAACATGACTCATGTCAAGAAACCGATATTTGGCCTCCCTATACTTGTCAAGCATGAAAACCCTTAGATCAATGGCTTGGTTGCGCCGCTGGCTGGCCGCATGCCTGCTGTTGAGCATGGGTGCGGCGCTGGCGGCGCCGCTGGTCCAGCCCCGCACCATGGAGCTCATCTGCTCGGGCGCGGGTGCCATGAAACTCCTGGCCCCTGCGGGCGCCGCCCATCCGGGGGGCCATGGGGGTGCCGGCATGGACTGCCTCCTGTGCCTGCTGGAGAGCGCTCCGCCGGGCGTTCTTCCGCCCCGTCTTCCGGCCCTGCCGCCTGCCGTGCAGGCGCCTGCACCGCCGCCGGCGTCCTTCCTTCTGGCCTCCATGGCGGCGCTGCCGCCCGCGCGAGCGCCCCCTGTTTCCCCAGTGCCTTAACCAAGAGAGGTCAATATGAGCGACAAGAAAGTGGATTCTCCCAACGATACCGCCGGCATGGGCCGCCGCCGGTTCATCAATACCGCCGCATTGGCGGGGCTGACGGTAGGCGTCGCCGCCTGCAACGACAAGCCCGCCGCCGCACCGGCCGCAGCGCCCGCATCGGCGCCCGCGTCCGAACCGGCCGCACATGCCGGTGCCAGCGTCCATCTCAAGCCCGGCGAGCTCGATACCTACTACGGCCTCTGGAGCGGCGGCCACACCGGCGACATGCGCGTGCTGGGCCTGCCCTCGGGCCGCGAGCTGCTGCGCATCCCCTGCTTTGTGCCCGATGCGCTGGTCGGCTGGGGTGTCACCAACGAATCCAAGGCCGTCATGGGCACCAAGGCCGACGGCTCCTTGCGCTACACCGTGGCCGACACGCACCACACCCACGCCTCGTACAAGGACGGCAACTACGACGGCCGCTACGCCTGGATCAACGACAAGATCAACAGCCGCATCGCGCGCATCCGCCTGGACTACTTCGTCTGCGACAAGATCACGCAACTGCCCAATGTGCAGGGCTTCCACGGCATCTTCCCCGACAAGCGCGACCCGGTGGACCCGGCCATCAACTACACCACGCGCGTGTTCTGCGGCGGTGAGTTCGCCATTCCCCTGCCCAACAATGTCGGCACCGACGACGGCAGCAAGTACCGCTCGCTGTTCTCCTGCGTGGACGCCGAGACCATGGAAGTGCGCTGGCAGGTGCTGATCGACGGCAACTGCGACCTGGTGGCCACCTCGTTCGACGGCAAGCTCGCCGCCACCAACCAGTACAACGTCGAGATGGGCGTGCACTACGAGGACATGATGTCCGCCGAGCGCGACGCCTGCCTGTTCTTCAACATCGCGCGCATCGAAGAGGCGGTGAAGGCGGGCAAGTTCAAGACCATCGGCACGTCCAAGGTGCCCGTGGTGGACGGCACGCACGAGGCCAACAAGGACCCCAAGACGGCCCTCACCGCCTACGTGAGCGTGCCCAAGAACCCGCACGGCGTGAACGCCAGCCCGGACCAGAAGTACTTCATCTGCGCGGGCAAGCTCTCGCCCACCGTCACCACCATCGAGCTGGCCAAGGTGCTCGATTGGTTCGACGGCAAGATGGAGAAGCTCGACGACGCCATCGTCGCCGAAGTGGAAGTGGGCCTGGGCCCCCTGCACACGGCGTTTGACGGCCGCGGCAACGCCTACACCACGCTGTTCCTCGACAGCCAGGTGGTCAAGTGGAACATCGAGAAGGCCATCGCCTTCCACAAGGGCGACAAGAACGCCAAGTACGTGGTGGACCGCCTGGACGTGCACTACCAGCCCGGCCACATCAACGCCTCGCAGTCCGAGACCATCGCCGCCGACGGCAAGTACCTGGCCGTGGGCTGCAAGTTCTCCAAGGACCGCTTCCTGCCCGTGGGCCCGCTGCACGCCGAGAACGAGCAGCTCATCGACATCTCGGGCGAGAAGATGGTGCTGCTGGCCGACCACCCGGTGCGCGGCGAGCCGCACGACTTCATCATCTTCAAGCGCGACCTGGTCAAGCCCAAGCAGGTGTACGACCTGGACGAATCGCCCCTGGCCATCAAGGACCCCAAGGAGTCCGGTGTGTTCCGCAACGGCAAGAAGGTCACGGTGAAGATCACCTCGCAGGCCCCGGCCTTCAGCCTGCGCGAGTTCAAGGTGAAGAAGGGCGACGAGGTCACGCTGATCCTGACCAACCTGGACAAGATCGAGGACCTGACGCACGGCTTCGCCATCCCGAACTACAACGTTAACTTCATCGTCAACCCGCTGGAGACCAAGTCGGTGACCTTCGTGGCCGACCAGCCCGGCGTGTTCTGGTGCTACTGCACGCACTTCTGCCATGCGCTGCACCTGGAGATGCGCACGCGCATGATCGTGGAGTAACCAAGAGGCATCCCCCGGGAGGCGCTGCGCGCCTTCCCCCTTCTCCCGCAGGGCTGCGCCCTGCGGGAGGGGGCCATGTTTTTTCTGAGCTTGTGCCTTGTCACAATCTTTTGGCCTTTTAGGCTTGTTACGCAGGTACTGCAAGCGGTACCTGCTATGAATTGGATAGTGCAATGTCGGTCCTGGGTTCGCGGTTCGTTGCCTTTTGTCTTGCCGTGTTGTTGGCGACGCCGTGGCTGGCGCCCCAGGCCCATGCGGGGGCCTACGAGGCCGAGCTGCCGCCGAACCTGGCGGTGACGCCCGACATGTGTGCGCTGCTGCCCTGCAAGGAAGTCTTTCCTGGCGCCGGGCATTTTTCCGAGCGCAAGGGCCAGCCGCCCTACGTCGAGGCCTACGACAACGATTCGGCCCAGAAGAAGCTGCTGGGCTATGTGATGCTCTCGACCGACATCACCGACACGCCGGCGTATTCGGGCAAGCCGGTGGTCACGCTCATCGGCATGGACAAGACGGGCCACTACGTGGGCGTGAAGGTGCTCAAGCACTCCGAGCCCATTTTGCTGCTGGGCATTCCCGAGTCGGCCCTCATCAACTTCAACAACCAGTACCTCGGCAAATCCGTTGCCGACAAGATCGAGGTCGGCCCCTCGCGCCCTGAAGAGGAAGTGATCGGCGTGGACGCCATCTCCGGCGCTACGGTCACGGTGGTGGCGCAGAACCAGGTCATGCAGCTCTCGGGCCAGGCGGTGGCGCGGCAGACGGGCATCATCGCGCCCACGGTGCGCGACCCGGCGCGCTTTGCAGTCAGCGGGCAGAAATACGACTGGGCGCAACTCGTGCAGATGGGCGCCGTGCAGCCGTTGCTGGTGCGACCCGAGCAGGTGGGCCTGGAGCGCAGCCCCGAGCCCTTCATCGAGCTGTGGTTCGGCGACCTCAACCACCCCGACGTGGGCAGGAGCCTGCTGGGCAGCAACGGTTTCGACAACCTGCGCTCACGCATCAAGCCGGAGGAAAACGCCTTCTTCGTCATCCGCACGGCCGGGGCCGAATCCTTCAAGGGCTCGGGTTTTGTGCGCGGCGGCATTTTCGACCGCGTGCAGGTCAAGCAGGGCGCAGACGCCTTCACCTTCCGCGATCTTGATTTCTACAACCTCTACGGCCTGGAGGCCGCAGGCGCGCCGCGCTACACCGAGGCGGCCATCTTCGTGATCCGCTCGGCGTCCTTCTCGGCTGCCTACCCCTGGAAGTTCGCCTTCCTGGGCAACCGCGTGGACCGCGCCACGGGCCACCGCAGCTTTGCCGTGTTCGAGTCCAAGTACTGGCTGCCTGCCAGCCTGCTCGACGGCGGCCGCCCCAAGGTCGAGGAGCCGCAGGCCCCCTGGGTGCGCATCTGGAAGTCGCAGGCGCTGGAGATCAGCCTGTTCGCCCTGCTGCTGCTCGCCGTGGCGGTGGTCTACGCCCTGCGCGAAAAGCTCACGCGCCTGTCCACGCACAAGAACAAGTGGCCCGTCAACGGCTTCAAGTACACGTTCTGGGCGATCAGCATCTTCGTCGTCGGCTTCGGCTACATGGCCCAGCCCTCCATCACGCAGGTGCTCACCTGGTTCCATTCGCTGCTGTTCCAGTGGACCTGGTCGCTGTTCCTGTCCGATCCGTTCATCTTCCTGTTCTGGATCTTCATCATCGTGACCGTGTTCCTGTTCGGGCGCGGCCTGTTCTGCGGCTGGATGTGCCCGTTCGGCTCGCTGCAGGAGGCGATCTACAAGATCGCGCGTTTCGTGGGCCTGGGGCGTTTCCAGACCAAGCTGCCGCAGAAGTGGCACGACCGCCTCAAGTGGCTGAAGTACGCCGTCTTCTTCTTCCTGCTCACGGTGTCCATGTTCTCCATGGGCCTGGCGGAAAAGCTCGCCGAGGTCGAGCCGTTCAAGACCACCTTCCTGGTCGGCGTGCTCAACCGCGCCTGGCCCTACGGCCTGTTCGTGGCCGCCATCCTGGGCGTGTCCATCTTCATCGAGCGGCCGTACTGCAAGTACATCTGCCCGCTGGGCGCCTCGCTGGCCATGCCCAGCACCTTCCGCTGGTTCGGCCTCAAGCGCAAGCAGGACTGCAACAGTTGCAAGGCCTGCGCCGTGGGCTGCGGCGCCCAGGCGATCGACGCCGACGGCCGCATCGACCACCGCGAGTGCCTGCACTGCCTGGACTGCATGATCCTGTACACCGACACCAAGGGCTGCCCGCCCCTGGCCAAGGAGCGCAAGCGCCGCGAGAAGGACGGCCTGGAGATCACGCCCATCGGCGCCAACGGCTATTTCATTCCCATTCATCCCGCCACCAGCTTCGCGGAGCAGATCAGCGCCAAGGCGGCCAATGGCCCCGACCCACGCATGCCTACCGATCCTGTGGCACCCTTGCACAAGGCGGGTGAGTCGGGCTGGAAGTGGATCGCCATGGAAGTGCGCGACCACCTCTGGCCCTGGAGCACCGAAGGCTGGCACAGCCAGCGTGCGCTGCAGGTGGCCGGGCTGTCGCTGGCCATTGCCGCCACGGTGGCCTGGGTCATGGCGGCGCTGGGGCATCTGTCCTCGGGTGCCATCATCGGCTGGTGGTTCGGCTGGAGCGTGTACGAGGTGCTCATCCGCCTGTCGGGCCGCCGCTATGTGAAGGACGGCGTCTGGTGGCGGGGCAACTACCGCAAGGCGGGCGTGATGGACATGATGAGTTACGTGGGCTTCAAGAACCTGCTGATCGGCGCCGCCCTGTTCCTGGCGCTCAAAACCCTGGGTTGGCTCATCCTATGAGCATGGCCTGGGTGCGCGGCGTCCTGGCCGTACTGTTCGGCCTGGGCCTGCAGGCGGCAGCCCTGGCCGCCACGCTGGCGGTGCGTCCTGGCGAGGATCTGGCCGCCGCCGTGCGCGCCGCGGCCCCGGGCGACGTGATCGAGATCGCACGCGGCCACTACCGCGCCAACCTGCTGATCGACAAGCCGCTCACGCTGCGCGGCATCGACCGCCCCACCATCAGCGGCGGCAACCAGGGCGACACCATCCGCGTCACCGCGCCGGACGTGCTCATCGAGGGCCTGATCGTGCGCGATTCGGGCGACAGCCTGAAAGACCAGAACGCCGGCATCTACCTCTACCCGGGCGCGCACCGCGCCACCGTGCGCCGCTGCGACCTGACCTACAACCTGTTCGGTCTGTGGATAGAGAAGGCCAACGACGTGCTCATCGAGCACAACACCATCACCGGCAAGCGCGAATACGCCTCACCCCAGCGTGGCAACGGCGTGCAGCTGTACAACACCAAGGGCGCCAAGATCCTGAACAACGACATCAGCTTCGTGCGCGACGCGCTGTATGTCGATGTCTCGCACAACGCGCTGTTCAAGGGCAACAAGCTGCACCACAGCCGCTACGGCACGCATTACATGAACTCCTACTACAACCTGTGGGAGGACAACGACACGTTCTACAACCGCGGCGGCCTGGCGCTGATGGAGGTGCGCCACCAGGAGGTGCGCGGCAACCGCGCCTGGGGCAACTCGGACCACGGCATCATGCTGCGCACGCTGCAGGACTCGGTGATCGAGGGCAACGTCGTGGCCGGCAACAACCGGGGCTTCTTCATCTACGACGTGGAGTACATCAAGCTCAACAACAACCTGATCGTGGACAACACGGTGGGCGTGCACCTCTCGGCGGGCTCGAAGAACAACGAGGTCGAGGGCAACGACCTCGTCGCCAACCGCGAGCAGGTGCGCTACGTGGGTGCGCGCGACGAAACCTGGGGCCAGAAAAGCGGCAACCACTGGAGCAACTACCTGGGCTGGGACCGCGACGGTGACGGCCTGGGCGACGTGCCCTACGAGGCCAACGACATGGTGGACCGCCTCACCTGGCGCCACCCCAGCGTCAAGCTGCTGCTGGCCAGCCCCGCGGTGCAGGCCCTGCGCCTGGTGGGCCGCCAGTTCCCGGTGCTGCGCGTGCCCTCGGTGGTGGACCCGCACCCGCGCATGAAACCCCACAACGAACAATGGAGCCAATGGCGTGGCAAGCATTTCCCCGGCCAGTGATGGAGCCGCAGCGATTGCGCTGCGCGGCGTGCGCAAGCACTACGGCGCATTGCATGCCGTGGACGGCGTGGACCTGGACATCGCGCAGGGCGAGATCTTCGGCCTGATCGGCCACAACGGCGCGGGCAAGAGCACCCTGTTCAAGATGATGCTCGGCCTGGTGACCCCCACGGCGGGCAGCATCCAGGTCGGCGCGACGCCCGTGGGCGGACGGCATTTTCGCGCCGTGCGCCGCCAGCTCGGCTACCTGCCCGAGAACGTGGTGCTCTACGACAACCTGGACGGCCTGGAGACGCTGCGCTTTTTTGCCCGCCTCAAGGGCGCGCCGCTGCACGAGTGCCCGGCCATGCTCGAGCGCGTGGGCCTGGCGCATGCCGGCAAGCGCCCGGTGCGCGAATACTCCAAGGGCATGCGCCAGCGCCTGGGCTTCGCCCAGGCCCTGCTCGGCAAGCCCCGCGTGCTGTTCCTCGACGAGCCGACCAATGGCCTGGACCCCCAGGCCATCCGCGACTTCTATGCCCAGCTCCAGGAGCTGCGGGCCGGCGGCGTCACGGTGATCATCACCTCGCACATCCTCGCCGAGCTGCAGGAGCGCGTGGACCGCCTGGCCATCCTCGCCGCGGGCCGGGTGCAGGCCGTGGGCAGCGTGCAGGCGCTGCGCGAGCGCACCGCCCTGCCCCTGGTGGCCGAGATCGATGTGGACGAGGCCGACCGCAGCGCGGCCGCCCAGGCCCTGGACGCGGCCCTGGGCGTGCAGGCCGAGACCTGCCCTGCAGGCCTGCGCCTGTCGCTGCCGCGCGAACGCAAGATGGCCTTGCTGGCCGCCCTGGCCCCGCTGGGCGCCCGCGTGCAGGATGTGCGCCTGCAGGAACCCTCGCTGGAAGACATGTTCTTCGGCATCGCGCAATGAACCGCTTCCCACGATTGCCATGGAACTGACCCCCATCCTCACCGTCGCCGCCAAGGAATTCCGCGACCGCATGCGCAACCGCTGGGTGCTGGCGGTGGCGCTGGTCTTCACCATCTTCTCGCTCGTCATCGCCTACTTCGGCGGCGCGCAGCAGGGGCAGGTGGGCTTTCGCTCCATCGAGTTCACCATCGCCAGCCTGGTGAGCCTGGTGATCTACCTCATCCCGCTGATCGCCCTGCTGCTGGGTTTCGATGCCATCGTGGGCGAGCGCGAGCGCGGCTCGCTGGACCTGCTGCTGGCCCTGCCCATCACGAGGCTGGAACTGCTGCTGGGCAAATACCTGGGGCTGGCGCTGGCGCTCACGCTCTCCACCCTGGCCGGGTTCGGCCTGGTGGCGCTGGTGCTGTGGCGCCACATGAACGTCAATGCGCTGTTCCACTTCGGCGGCTTCATCCTCTCCTCCGTGCTGCTGGGCCTGGCGTTCCTGAGCCTGGCCGTGCTGCTGTCCGTGCTGGCGCGCGACCGCACGCGCGCCTCGGGCCTGGCCATCGCCACCTGGTTCTTCTTCGTGCTGGTGTTCGACCTGCTGCTCCTGGGCATCCTGGTGACCACGGGCGGGCAGTTCGCGGGCGACGCCTTTGCCTGGCTGCTGCTGCTCAACCCGGCCGACGTGTTCCGCATCCTCAACGTGTTTTCACTCGAAGAAGTGCGCACCCTCTACGGCCTCGCCAGCGTCGTGCCCAGCGCGCTGGGCAACCCGCTCACCATGGGCGGCGTGATGCTGGCCTGGATCGCTCTGCCGCTCGCCCTCGCGCACTGGAGATTCAAGCCATGACCTGTTCCTGCTTCACCCGCCGCCGCGCCCTGGGCCTGGTGGCCCTGGCGGCCCTGCCCGCCGCCGGCCTGCTCGCGGCCTGCGGCGAAAAACCCGGCGCGGCGCAATCCCTCGCACCCGTGGAGATCGACCGCGGGACCTCCTGCGAGCTCGACGGCATGCTGCTGGCCGACTACCCCGGCCCCAAGGCGCAGATCCACTATGCCGGGCAGGACCGCCCCGCCTTCTTCTGCGACACCGTGGAGCTGTTCAACACCCTGCTGGCGGGCGAGCAGGTGCGCGCCGTGCGCGCCGTCTACGTGCAGGACATGGGCCAGGCGCAGTGGGAGGAGCCCCAGGGCCACTGGATCGACGCCAAGACCGCCGTCTACGTGCTGGGCAGCAAGCGCCACGGCTCCATGGGGCCGACCATCGCCAGCTTCGCCCAAGAGGCGGACGCCACCCAGTTCGCTGCCGAATACGGCGGCAAGGTGCTGCACTTCGGGGACATCAAGCTGGACATGGTGGACCTGAGCGGCGGCGCGCTGCACGATACGCGCATGTGAGCGCCGCCAGGGTCTGCGCCATGCCGCCACCGCCCCCGCACCCCGCCCCGCGGCACTGGCCGCAGCGCCTGGCCGTGGCCGCAGCGCTGGCCCTGCTGCTGGTGCTGGGGGTGCAGGGCTGGCAGTGGCGTTCCCTGTCGCCGCAGCCCGCGCCGCAGGCCGCGGCCGTGGTGCAGGAGGGCGATGTCTGCATCGTCGCGCCGCCCACGCCCTACGACCGCGCCTCGGGCCTGGCGCTGCACGCGGCGCGGCCGGTGCCGCCCGGCGTGCGCTGCCCGGTGTGCGGCATGTACCCGGAGCGCGCGCCCGACTGGGCGGCGCAGGTCATCTTCGACAACGGCGACGCGCAGTTCTTCGACTCGCCGCTCTCGCTGTTCATGTACCTGCAGGACGTGGCGCGCTACAGCCCCGGGCGCAGCGCCGCGCAGATCGTGGCGCGCTACGTCACCGACGTGCCCAGCCGCACCTGGGTGGACGCCGCCGGCGCCTGGTACGTGCACGGCTCCAGCGCGCGCGGCCCCATGCGCGCGGGCAATCTGCCTGCCTTTGCCGAGCGCGCCTTTGCTGAGCGCTTTGCCGCGCAGCGCGGCGGCGAGGTGCTGGGTTTCGGCGCCATCGACGGCGCGCTCATCGCCCCGCTGGCCGGCCAGGGCGGGCACGGCCACGCGGCGCACGGCGCCTCATCTGTTGCTACTGAATAAATAGCTGCTTGCGCTTGCTGGACGGGCACTGGAACCGGATTTTGCCCGTATTCCCGGGTCCGGGCCTGCGCGCGTGGCTCAGTGCGCGCCCAGCGCCGGGAACAGCTTGCTCAGGCCTTCGGCCATCACCTCCACGGCCAGGGCCGCGAGGATCAGTCCCATGAGACGCGTCATGACGTTGATGCCGGTTTTGCCCAGAAAGCGCGAGATGGGCTCGGCCAGCGCAAAGCTCACCGCCGTGGCCGCGGCGATCACCACGCCGTAGCCCACCAGCGCGGCGTGCTGCCAGAAGGTCTGGGCGCGGTCGGCGTAGATCACCACGGTGGACATGGTGGCCGGCCCGGTGAGCAGCGGGATGGTCAGCGGCACCACGGCGATGCTGGAGCCGGCGGCGGCCTTTTCGGCGCCTTCTTCCAATTCATGCGTATGGGGCTTGGCCTCGGCCGGCTGGGCGTTGAGCATGTTCATCGCGCTGATGAGCAGCAGCATGCCCCCGCCCACCTGGAAGCTCTGCAGCGAGATATTGAAGAAATCGAGGATCTGCAGGCCCAGCAGGGCGCAGGCCGCGATCACGCAGAACGCGGCGAACGCCGCCGTGCGGATGGTGCGCCGGCGCTGCACGTCGGAGAAGCCCTGCGTGTAGTGGATGAAGAACGGCACGATGGCCAGCGGGTTGACGATGGCCAGCAGGGTGATGAGGGGCTTGAGGTCCATGGAGCGCTTTCGGGGCGTGGCCTGCATGCTAGCCGCAAACGCCCCGGTGCGCGTGCCTGCCCGATGGCCGCCATGGGTTGACCGGCGGCCCTTGTGCGTTTGCGTCCAGGGCCGTAACATGAAGATACATTTTTCATCAACTGGTTTGATGAGCCCATCCATGCCATGAACCCGCAAGGAGAAGACCATGAATCTCGGTGATATGAAGATCGCCACCCGGCTGGCGCTGGGTTTTGCCCTGATGGGCCTGCTGATCGTCGGCCTGGGCGTGGTGGCGCTCTGGAAAAGCGCTGTACTCCACCAGGAGTTCCGGGTGGTGACGGACGAGCGCATGCCGCGGGTGGCCCTGCTCAACCACATCCGCGACGACTCCAATGGCATCGCCATCGCTCTGCGCGATATGGCCATTGCCGAGGGCGGTGACGAATTCCAGCGCCTGCAGAAGGCCGTGCAGGCCAAGCGACAAAGCATGAACGAACTCGTGGAGCGGCTGGCGGCGCAGATCCGGCACCCGCGTGCCAAGGAGCTGCTTGCCGCCCTGCAGGCGCAGAGGGCGCGTACCGTCGAGGGGCAGCAGCATTTCATGGATTTGATGGGCCAGGGGCAGGACGAGGCGGCGCGCGCCTACCTCTTCAAGGAGGTGCGCCCGGTGTTCGCTGCCTATATCGAGGCGACGGATGCCCTGATCGCCCTGCAGACCGAACTGCAGGAGCAGTCGGTGGCCGATGCTGGCGCCGCGGTGGCGTCCATCCAGCTCTCCGTGGGGGTGGCCATCGCGCTGGCGCTGGGCGCGGCCGTGGTGTTGGCGCTGTGGATCATCCGCGCGATCACCGGGCCTTTGCAGCAGGCGGTGGAGGTGGCCCGTGCCGTGGCCGATGGCGATCTGGGTGTGCACATCGATGTCCAGGGGCGCAGCGAGACGGCCCTGCTGCTGGGCGCCCTGCGGCAGATGCTGGAGAGCCTGCGCACGGTGGTGTCGCAGGTGCGCGGTGGCTCCGAGAACGTGGCCGCGGCCAGCGGCCAGATCGCCCAGGCCAACCAGGACCTGAGCGCGCGCACCGAGCAGCAGGCCAGTGCGCTGGAGGAGACGGCTGCCTCGATGGAGCAGCTCAACTCTGCCGTGCGCCTGAATGCCGACCATGCGCACCAGGCCAACCAACTGGCCATCTCGGCCAGTGCGGTGGCCGAACGCGGCGGCACGGTCGTGGGCGAGGTCGTGCAGACCATGAAGGGCATTCAGGAGAGTTCCAGGCGCATCGCCGACATCATCGGCGTGATCGACGGCATTGCCTTCCAGACCAATATCCTGGCGCTCAACGCCGCGGTGGAGGCGGCGCGCGCGGGCGAACAGGGGCGCGGCTTTGCCGTGGTGGCCTCCGAGGTGCGCGCCCTGGCCGGGCGCTCGGCCGAGGCCGCCAAGGAGATCAAGCAGCTCATCGGTGCCAGCGTGGAGCGTGTGGAGTCCGGCACGGCGCAGGTGGACCAGGCGGGTGCGACCATGCAGGAGGTCGTGGGCGCCATCCAGCGGATGACCAGCCTCATGGGCGAAATCAGCGCGGCGAGCACCGAGCAGAGCCAGGGCGTGACCCAGGTCGGCGAGGCCATCACGCAAATGGACCAGGTGACGCAGCAGAACGCCGCCCTGGTGGAGGAAATGGCCGCCGCCGCCAACAGCCTGCGCGGGCAGGCGCAGGAGCTGGTGCGCGCGGTGGAGAGGTTCCGCCTGCAAGAGGGCCCGGCGGTGCACCGTGCGGCCGCCAGCGCTGCACCCCCCTTGGGCCCGGTGCCGGCAGGAGCCCCGCGGACAAGCCCGGCGCCTATGCAGCGGCTGCCGGCCTGAGCTTCTGCAGGAGGCTGCCAGCGGCCTGGTTTCAGGTGAGCGCCGGCACGCGTGCGGGCAGGGGCATGGCGCTGCGGCCGGCGGCCGGAGCGGGGCTGGTGAGCGGTGCTGCTGCAGCCGCCGCATCTTCGTCCAGCGTGAACACCGCAATGGCCTGCACCTGGGCGTGTGCCTGTTCCTGCAGGCTGCGCGCCGCTGCGGAGAGCTCCTCCACCAGGGCGGCGTTCTGCTGCGTCGTCTGGTCCAGGTGCTGCACGGCGGCGTCGATCTGGCCCATGCCGCTGCTCTGTTCGGTGCTGGCAGCGCTGATGTCCGTCATCAGGCTGGCGACGCGCTGGATGGACGTCACGGCCTCTTGCATGGTGGCCCCTGCCTGGTCCACCAGTTCGCTGCCCTTGCCCACGCGCTCGACGCTGGAGTCGATGAGCTGCTTGATCTCCTTGGCGGCCTCGGCCGAGCGCCCGGCCAGGGCGCGCACCTCGGAGGCCACCACGGCAAAGCCGCGCCCCTGTTCGCCCGCGCGCGCCGCCTCCACCGCGGCGTTGAGCGCCAGGATATTGGTCTGGAAGGCAATGCCGTCGATCACGCCGATGATGTCGGCAATCTTGCCCGAGGAGGCGTGGATCTCGCGCATGGTGCTCACCACCTGACCCATGACCGTGCCGCCGTGCTGGGCCACCTGGCTGGCGCTGCTGGCCAGGTGCTGCGCCTGGCGCGAGTTCTCGGCGTTTTGCTGCACCGTGGCGCTGAGCTGCTGCATGGCGGCAGCGGTCTGCTCCAGCGCACCGGCCTGCTGCTCGGTGCGGCTGGCCAGGTCGTGGTTGCCCGTGAAGATCTGGCCGGAGGCGCTCGCCAGGTTTTCGCTGCCCTCGCGGATGCCGCGCACGATGCCCGTGAGCTGCGCCTGCATGGAGCCCAGCGCGTGCAGCACTTGCGCTGCCTCGTCCTGGCCCTCGGCATGGATGTCGCGGCTCAGGTCTCCGCGGGCGATGGCTTGCGCGGCTTGCACGGCCTGGCCGAGCGAGCGGGAGATGCTGCGCACCAGGGCCCCGGAGAAGAGGACGGCAAACAACAGGCCCAGCACGATGGCCGCCACCGCGGCGTTGCGGATCAGCGCATAGCGCTGGCTGGCGGCATCCCAGGCCTGCTTGCCGGCCTCGGCCTGCCAGCGCACCAGGGCATCGATGCCCTCGCCCACCGGGAGGTACAGCGGGCGCACCCGCTCGGTCACCAGTTGCCGTGCCTGCTCCACGTCGCCCGCGCGCAGCGCTGCGGCGGCAGGGCGCAGGCCTTCGTTCACGAAGCGCATGCGGTGCTCGTAGAAGGTCTCGGCCAGGCGCGTCTCGTCCGGGGCGTGCGGGCGCCGCATGTAGTCCTGCCACACCGTGCTGATGGTGGTGATGTTCATCTCCACGGTGGCCATATTGGCCTGGATGGTGGCATCGTCGGGCGTCACCAGCGTCACCGCCAGCAGCAGGCGCTGCTGCAGCAGCAGAGACTGGATCTTCCCGATCTCGGCGGTGGCCGCCAGGCGCTCGGCGTACATGGTCTGCAGCGCCTGGTTGGACTGGGTGACGCCCCATAGCCCCAGGGCGCCGATGAAGACCGACAGCAGCGCCAGCAGCACGGCCAGCACGGTCACACGGGTGGAAATCTTGAAGCGGTTCATGGCAGTTCTCTTGGGGGTCAAAGCGATGCGGAGGACGTGGGGGAATGCGCGGGGGGAGGGAGGGAAAGTGCCTGCAGCCAGGCGGCGAAGGCGTCGCCCGGCAGGGGGCGGGAGAACAGGTAACCCTGGAAGAAGTGGCAATGCGCCTGGCGCAGCGCCTGCTGCTGGGCAATGGTTTCCACCCCCTCGGCGACGATTTGCAGGCCCAGGCTGCGGGCCATGTTCACAATGGTGCGCACCAGGGTGGCGCTGCCTGCGGCCTCGGCCACGTCGCGCGCGAAGCTGCGGTCGATCTTGAGCAGGTGCAGGGGCAGGTCGCGCAGCACGGACAGCGAGGAGTAGCCCGTGCCGAAATCGTCGAGCGCAAAGCGCACCCCGCGTTCGTTCAGCACCTGCATCTTGACGCGCGTGTCCTCCAGGTCGTCGATCACCAGGCTCTCGGTCAGTTCGAGCACCAGGCGCGTCGCGTCTATGCCGCTGGTGTCGAGCAGGCGCAGCACACTGGCGGCGAAATCGGGCTCGCGGAACTGGCGCACGCTCACGTTCACGGCCAGCTCCAGGTGGCGTGTGTCGGGGCAGGCCTGCCAGGCGGCCAGTTGGGCGCAGGCCTGCTGCAGCACCCAGTGGCCTATGGGCAGGATCAGCCCGCTGGCCTCGGCGAGGGGGATGAACTGCGCCGGCGGCACCAGCCCGTGCTCCGGGTGCTGCCAGCGCAGCAGCGCTTCGGCGCCCACGGCCTGGCCATACTCGTCCACCTGGGGCTGGTAGTACAGCAGGAACTGGTGATCCGCCAGCGCCTGGCGCAGCGCCGCGGTCAGCGCGGCGCGCTCGTCGAGTTGGATCTGCATGGACGGATCGAAGGCGCACAACTGGTTGCGCCCGGCGTTCTTGGCCTGGTACATGGCCAGGTCGGCGCGCTTGAGCAGATCCTTGAGGCTGGCATTGCCGCACTGGAACAGGCTCAGGCCGATGCTGGCGCTGCCATGGTGGTCGTGCCCGCCGATCGTGCAGGGGGCGGCCAGCGCGCCCAGCAGCGCCTGCCCCAGCGCCACGGCCTGGTCGAGCGCGCGCGTGCCATCGGTGTCGAGTGGGCCGGTGAGCACGACGAACTCGTCCCCCCCGATGCGCGCGACCAGGTGCGGCGCCACAGCCTGGGCGCGCAGGCGCTGCGCCATTTCCAGCAGAAACTGGTCGCCCACCTCGTGGCCCAGGGTGTCGTTGATGGTCTTGAAATGGTCCAGATCCAGCAGCAGCAGGGCGCGGTGGCGGGTGTCGCCGCGGCTCTCCTGCAGGGCCTGCTGGATGCGCTCGCGCAGCAGCGTGCGGTTGGGCAGGCCGGTGAGGGCGTCGTAGAAGGCCAGGCGGTGGATGGCCTGCTCGTTGGACGCCAGGCGCGACTGCAGGGTGCGCAGCTCGCGCAGCAGCACGCTGACCTCGTCGCGCCCGGGCACGCGGATGTGCGAGTCGAGCTGCCCCCGTGCCATGCGCTGGAACACCTGCGTGACGCGCGCGAGCGGATCGACGATGGAGCGGATCTGCCACCATCCCAGCAAGCCCAGCGCCAGTATGGCGGCCGGCAGCATCCACAGGGCGCGGTCGCGCGTGCGCTCGTATCGCTGCATGCCTGCCTCGTAGGCGGCGCGTGCGTGCTCGAACTGCAGGTCGATCAGCGCCTGGATGTCCTGGTGGGCGCGCTCATAGAACGTGCGGGCACTGGCGGCGTGCTGCGCGATCTGGAGGGTTTCCCTGTCCTGCAGGGCGGTGAGCGCGGGCCGCAGGGCGTGCTGCAGGTAGGTGGTGCGCTTGATCTGGAACTGCTCGGCCAGCGCGCTTTCTGCCGCGCTGAGCGGAGTGCTGCGGGTATAGGACTCCCACAGGGCGTCGATGGTGCGGATGTTCTGCTCGATGGCGTCAGTGGCCGCGCTGGCGCTGTCCTGCGCCGCCGCGCCGCGCGCCGGCTGTGCCTGCGCGCGGGCCAGTGCGGCCTGCATCTGGAGCTGGTTGGTCTGCATGAGCTGGGCGATCTGCGCGAGCGTGCGCACCGGCTTCATGCGTTCTTCGTACACACTGCGCAGGCTCTCGGTGGATTCGGCCAGCCCGTGCACGCCCGAGGCGGTGAGCGCCACGGCCACCAGGGCGGCCAGGGCCATCATGGCGAGCAGGCGCGTGCCTACACGCCAGCGGAAGATCCAGGATGCCATGCCCCGGTGCCACAGCCGTTGGCATACCAGGCGCCAAGCACCTGCGGGAGCGGGCCGGCGGCTGGCAGCAAGCGTCATGGCGTGCGATTCCGTGCACGCAGGGCCGCGCAGCCGCCGGTGCGGCGTGCAAGCCAGGGTGCTGGCAGGTTCGAGCAGGCGAACGCAAAAGGTGCTGGGGCAGACACGGGCGTGGTTCTCGTCGTGGCAACGAGGCGTGTTCTGGGCCCCTGGAGCGCGGGCGGCAGAGGATTGGGCCGCCCGGGGGTTGATTTATGTCACGGCGGCGGCGGCGTGACAATCCGGGAAAACCTGCACCGGCTCAATGGCCGGGACCGGTCTCTGGCCCGCCAGGGTGCAGGCTCTCGCAGGTCTGGATGACGTCCTGCGCCAGCAGGGCGAGCTTGCGCCGCTGGGCGCGGGCGGCGGCGCGCAGCATCTCGAAGGCCGCCTGGCGCGAGAGCCGATACTGCACCATGGTGATGCCTATGGCCACGTTGATGTCGCGGTCGCTGTGCAGGGCGGTCTGCAATTGGTCGTGGTGTGTGCGCAGTTCGGCGTGTTCCTGCGCGCGCTGCAGCGCGGCCAGCAGCGTGGGGCGGATCTGCTCGGTGTCCAGCGGCTTGACCAGGTAGCCCAGTGCGCCGATGCGCGCGGCCTCCTGCACCGTGGCCTCGTCGCTGAAGGCGCTCAGCATGAGAAAGGGAATGTGGTCCAGGGTGTGCAGGCGTGCGGCCAGGGCCAGCCCGTCCTCGCCCGGCAGGCGCACGTCGAGCAGGGCGAGGTCCGGGCGCAGCCCGCTGCCCAGCAGTTCCTGGGCGTCTTCGGCCGATTCGGCGGTGCTGACATGAAAGCCCGCGTCCTCCAGGCCGCGCGCGAGCGTGGCCAGGATGAGCCGGTCATCGTCCACCAGCAGCAGATGGGGCGGGCAAGGGGGCGTTGTGGGTGCGGTCATGGTCCGGGGTTTCGGCGTGGATGACGGGGGAGGAGAGCACGAGGTCCGTGGTCGCGCGCCCTCCGGCCTGGTGGCGCGTGAGGCGCGCGCCCGAGCGCGGCATGAGCGCGGCCACCAGGTCCAGCCCCCGGCCTGCGAGGGCCTGGGGGGGCTGCATGGGCGCCGGCCAGTGTCCCGGGTTGGAGATGCGCACGCGCACCTGCCCGTCCTCGGCGTCGCGGTGCAGGGAGGCCTGTACGTCCTGCTGCGCCTGGCCGCCATGCTTGACGGCGTTGACCAGCAGCTCGTTGAGCACCAGCGCCACCGGAACGGCCTCGGCACTGGCCACGCGCACGGGCTGCCAGCGCGGCGGGATGTCCAGAGCAATGGGCGTGTTCCAGTTCTGCGCAATGCTCTCGGCAATGGCCTGCAGCAGCGTGCACAGGCGCACCTCTTCGGAGGGCGCGCGCCCTTGCAGGCCGTGGATGGCGGCGATGCTCTGGATCTGGTCCACCACCTGCTGGATGGCACCGCGCAATTGCGGGTGCTGGCGGTCGAGCGTGCGCAGCATGCCCACGATGCCCTGCAGATTGTTCTTGATGCGGTGGTGCACCTCGCGCACCAGGGCGTGGCGTTGCGTGGCGGCGTGCTCGGCCATGCGCTGCTCCTGCTCCTCCAGGCTGGTGATGTCCCGCAGGCTGATGACATAGTGGCTGATGACCGCGTCCGGCCCATGCACCGGCGTGATGGACACCCAGGCGGGGAACACGTCGCCGCCCTTGCGTGCCAGGCGTATGCGCAGTTGCACATTGCGGCCGGGAGTGCATGGCAGGCCAGCACCCGGGGTTGTGGTGGGCGCGCACAGAAACTGGGCCGTGCGCCCCTGCATATGGCCCAGGGTGTATCCCGTGAGCCGCCACAGCGCAGGGTTGGCCTGCAGAATGCGGCCCCGTGCGTCGGTGATGAGCAAACCCTCCTGGCACTCGAAGGCGATGGCGGCGATGCGCAGCGCCGTTTTCTGGCGCCGCCGCTCGGCCAGCCAGGCGGCCAGCGCCAGGCCCACCACACCCAGGATCATCATGTAGGACCAGTAGCCAAAGCCCTGGCTGGCGGCGATGTCGCGCGCGAAAAAGCCGGTGCGCTGGTACGTGCCCCACAGCGCCTGCAGGGCGATGAGGCACAGCAGCCCCATGGTGGGCAGCAGGCCCAGGCGCGCGCCCGACCAGGCGACGAACAGGAACATCCAGTAGGCATTGGCCAGCGGTGCCAGCGTGGGGCTGACGGTGTTGCCAAACACGGCCACGGCGGCTGCGGCCGTCAGCGTCCAGACCAGCAGGCCCTCGTGCACGCGGCGCAGCGGCGCGGGAAAGCGCAAGGTGCGCCGCCAGGCGAGCACCAGCGGCGAGACGAGCAAGATCCCCAGGGCGTTGCCCATCCAGTGCTGCAGGTACTGGAACAGCCAGGCCTCGGGCGCCAGCGTGCCGGTCAGCACCAGCGTGCCGGTCGACGCCAGCGCGCCCGTACCCGCACCCACCCCGCAGGCCCACAGCAGCACATGGCCCACGACGTGGAAGTTCGGCTGGTCGATGTCGAAGCGCCCCCCGCCGCGCAGCAGCCAGGCCGCCACCAGCGCCGCCACCACGGGGCCCAGGGCGTGGGCGAGTGCTGCCAGCGGTGCGTGGCCCGCCAGGGCGGCCTGCAGCAGCAGGCCTGCGCCCAGGGCCGGGGCCAGGCGCCGCCCGCCGCAGACGATCAGCGCCAGCACCAGGCCGCTGGCGGGCTGGAACAGCTGGGTGGCCTCCTGCCCGGGGGCCGGCTGCTCCGTGGCCAGCGCCACCGCCATGCACAGCAGGGCTGCCGCGGCCTGCGTGAGCAGCGGTGCGTGCGGTGCGGTGCGCAAGCGGCCCATGGCGCCAGGAATTCCGTTCAAAAGTGGCTTTGGCGCTTACTGGGCAAGCGCTATAAGCTATCTATTTTGCAGCAAACGGGCGGCGTCGCGGGCGAAGTAGGTCAGCACGCCGTCGGCGCCCGCGCGCTTGAAGGCCAGCAGGCTCTCCAGTATCACCGCGTCGCGGTCCAGCCAGCCGTTCAGTGCCGCGGCCTGGAGCATGGCGTACTCGCCCGACACCTGGTAGGCGAAGGTGGGCACGCGGAATTCGTCCTTCACGCGGCGCACGATGTCGAGGTAGGGCATGCCGGGCTTGACCATCACCATGTCGGCGCCCTCGGCGATGTCGATGGCCACCTCGCGCAGCGCCTCGTCGCTGTTGCCGGGGTCCATCTGGTAGACCTTCTTGTTGCTCTTGCCCAGGTTCGCGGCCGAGCCCACCGCGTCGCGGAAGGGGCCGTAGAAGGCGCTGGCGTACTTGGCGCTGTAGGCCATGATGCGCGTGTGGATGTGGCCGTGGGCTTCGAGTGCCTCGCGGATGGCGCCGATGCGCCCATCCATCATGTCGCTGGGGGCGGCGATGTCCACGCCTGCCTCGGCCTGCGTGAGCGCCTGGCCGACCAGCACTTCCACCGTGGCGTCGTTGAGCACATAGCCGGTCTCGTCGAGCAGGCCGTCCTGGCCATGGCTGGTGTAGGGGTCTAGGGCCACGTCGGTCATCACGCCCAGGTCGGGAAACTCCTTCTTCAGGGCGCGCACCACGCGCGGCACCAGGCCTTCGGGGTTGAGCGCCTCCTTGCCGTCGGGCGTCTTGAGGCTCGCGTCGATCACCGGGAACAGCGCCATCACGGGGATGCCGAGCTTGACGCAGTCCTCGGCCACGCCCATGAGCAGGTCCAGGCTCAGACGCTCCACGCCGGGCATGGAGGCCACGGCCTCGCGGCGGCCCGTGCCGTCGAGCACGAACACCGGGTAGATCAGGTCGTTGACGGTGACGGCGTGCTCGCGCACCAGGTTGCGGGTGAAGGTGTCGCGGCGCAGGCGGCGCGGGCGGTGGGCGGGGAAGGGGGTGGGGCTGGAGAGGTGCATGGGGAAAATTGTGCCCTACTGTGCCCGGCATGCCCACCGATTTGCGCAAAGCAGTTGAAGATGGGGGTGGGTGGTGCTAGATTTGCAGCGGGCGGCCTGGCCGCCCCCCGCTTTTTCCTCCCTGAGCGGGGCCTGGCGGCCCGCAAGGCACCAGGCTTTCCCGGCCCGGCAGGTGTCTGCCGGGCCACTTTTTTGGTCGTGCCGCGCACGCACCCCACTACACTGGCCCCATGCTCTGGGTCAAATCCTTCCATATCGTGTTCGTGGCGAGCTGGTTCGCCGGCCTGTTCTACCTGCCGCGCATCTACGTCAACCTGGCCATGGTGCCGCCCGGCTCGGTGGCCGAGCGCGCGCGCCTGCTGCTCATGGCGAAGAAGCTGCTGCGCTTCACGCACATGCTGGCGCTGCCCGCCCTGGGGCTGGGGCTGTGGCTGTGGCTGGGCTACGGCATCGGCATGGGGCCGGGCAGCGGCTGGATGCATGCCAAGCTGCTGCTGGTGCTGCTGGTGCTGGCCTACCACGGCTACTGCGCCGTGCTGCTGCGCCGCTTCGAGAGCGGCGCCCAGGGGCGCAGCCATGTCTGGTACCGCTGGTTCAACGAGGCGCCGGTGCTGCTGCTCGTGGCGGTGGTGGTGCTGGTGGTGGTCAAGCCTTTCTAGCGGGCGGGCGGCTGTGCACAAGACCTCCGCCTGGCCGCTTGCGTGGGTCTACGGGGCGCTCATCGTCTTTGCCAGCCTGTTCCCGTTCACGGGCTGGCGCGCGCAGGGCATAGATCCCTGGGTATTCCTCACGGCGCGCATCCCGCCGCCCTACTGGACAGGATTCGACGCCGGCACCAACGTGCTGGGCTACGCGCCGCTGGGCTTCTTGCTCGCCCTGGCCCTGGTGCGCACGGGTTGGGCGCGCCCGGCCGTGCCGCTGGCGGCGCTCGCGGGCAGTCTGCTGTCGCTGGCCATGGAATTCCTGCAGATCTACCTGCCCCAGCGCGTGCCCTCCAACATGGACTGGGTGCTCAACAGCGGCGGCACCCTGGCCGGGGCGCTGCTGGCCGTGCTGCTCGAACGCTGGGGCGCACTGGCGCGCTGGAGCCGCTTTCGTGCGCGCTGGTTCCTGCCCGACGCGCGCGGCCCGCTGGTGCTGCTGGCGCTGTGGCCCTGGGCCCTGCTGTTTCCGGCGGCCGAGCCCTTCGGCCTGGGGCAGGTGTTCGAGCGGCTGGAGCTGGCCCTGGCCGAGCTGCTGGCGGGCACGCCCTTTCTCGCCTGGCTGCCGGTGCGCAGCGAGCCCCTGCAGCCGCTCTCGCCGCTGGCCGAGCTGTGCTGCGTGGCCCTGGGGCTGCTGGCGCCGGCACTGCTGGTCGGCAGCGTCACGCGCCCGGGGCTGCGCCGCGCGGTGCTGGTGGCCACGGCCATGGGCGTGGGCGTGGGGGCGACGGCGCTGTCCACGGCGCTGAGCTTTGGCCCGGCCCATGCGTGGGACTGGCTGGGCCCACCGGCCCAGGCCGGCATCGTTCTGGGCGGCGCGCTGGCGGCGGCGGCCTTGCCGTTGCCGCCGCGCGCGGCGACCGTGCTGCTGCTGGTGGCCCTGCCGGTGCAACTGGCGCTGCTCAACGACGCGCCCACGAGCGCCTATTTCGCCGAAACCCTGTTCGTATGGGAGCAGGGGCGCTTCATCCGCTTCTACGGCCTGGGGCAGTGGCTGGGCTGGCTTTGGCCCTATGCCACGCTGCTGGTGGTGTTGCTGCGCGCCGCCCGCCCGCAGCGGGGTTCCTAAAATGCCGCCATGAGCTCTCCCACCAGCGGCACACCGCAGCCGCAGTACTACGCGCGGCACATCTTCTTCTGCCTCAACGAGCGCCCCAACGGCGAGGGCTGCTGCGCCCTGCACGGCGCCAAGGCGGCGTTCGACCACTGCAAGACCCTGGTCAAGCAGGCCGGCCTGGCCGGACCGGGCCAGGTGCGCGTGAACAAGGCGGGCTGCCTGGACCGCTGCGCCGCCGCGCCCGTCGCCGTGGTGTATCCCGAAGGCGTGTGGTACAGCTACGTGGACCTGGCCGACATCGAGGAAATCGTCGAGTCGCACCTGAAGAACGGCCAAATCGTCGAGCGCCTGCGCACGCCGCCGGAACTCGGGCGCTGAGCCGGACTCTACGGGTATTGAGCTATTTTGGCATCCAGCGCTTGTCCGGCAAGCGCTGGCAGCTATACTATTCATAGCAAATGAACGCCCATACCGAGATTCTGAGCTTTGCCGGCGCGGCCGGCGCTATCGAGGCGCGCCGCGACATGCCCGCGGGCACGCCGCGCGGCATGGCGGTCATCGCCCACCCCCACCCCCTGTTCGGCGGCACCCTGGACAACAAGGTCGTGCAAACCCTGGCGCGTGCCTTTGTGCAGTGCGGCTGGGGGGCGGTGCGCTTCAACTTCCGCGGCGTGGGCCAGAGTGCCGGCGTGCACGACGAGGGCCGCGGCGAACGGGACGACATGCTCGCCGTTGTGCGCCAGGCCGCACCCGAGGGGCCGCTGGCGCTGGCGGGCTTTTCCTTCGGGGCCTTCGTCGCCAGCCATGCGCTGGCCGCCTTGTGGGTGCAGCGCGAGGTGCGCCACGCCGTGCTCGTGGGCACGGCGGCCAGCCGCTTCGAGGTGGCCGCCCTGCCGCCCGAGGCCCACCTGCGCACCCTGGTGATCCACGGCGAGCACGACCAGACCGTGCCCCTGTCCGCCGTGCTCGACTGGGCGCGGCCGCAGACCCTGCCGGTCACCGTGGTGCCCGGCGGTGGGCATTTCTTCCATGGCCAGCTTCCCCTGCTCAAGGGGCTGGTCGTTCGCCACCTCCAATGACCGGCGCCCTGGCCGGACAGTGTTTTTCTCTCTCTCCTGACTCCATGCAACGACTCTTCTCCGTGTTCCGCTCCTTTCTTCTGTCCGCCAGCCTGTCCGTCCTGGCCCTGGGCGCCCAGGCCCAGGCGCCCCAACCCCCCGAGATCGCCGCACGCGCCTACCTGCTGATGGACGTGACGGCGGGCCAGGTCCTGGCCGGCAAGGACATCGACGCGCCCGTCGAGCCCGCCTCGCTGACCAAGCTGATGACCGGCTACCTGGTGTTCGACGCCCTGCGCGCCAAAAAGATCACCCTGGACCAGAGGTTCCCCGTGAGCGTGCGCGCCTGGAAGATGCCGGGCTCGCGCATGTTCATCGACCCCAAGATGCAGGTGCCCGTGGACGACCTGCTCAAGGGCATGATCGTGCAGTCCGGCAACGACGCCACCATGGCCCTGGCCGAAGGCGTGGGCGGCACGGCCGAGAACTTCGTCAAGCTCATGAACGACCAGGCGCGCGCCCTGGGCATGACGAACACCGGCTTCAAGAACCCCGAGGGCCTGACCGCGCCCGGGCACACCACCACGGCGCGCGACCTCTCCATCCTGGCGGCGCGCCTGATGCAGGACTTCCCCGAGTACATGCACTACTACGCCACCAAGCAGTACCGCTACGAGGGCACGCCGGCGTCCAACAGCAACAACCGCAACCTGCTGCTCTACCGCGACCCGACCGTCGACGGCCTCAAGACCGGACACACCGACGCGGCCGGCTACTGCCTCGTGGCCACGGCCAAGCGCGAATTCCCCGGCGTGGGGCCGCGCCGCCTGCTCTCCATCGTGCTCGGTGCGGCAAGCGAGAATGCCCGCGCCAATGAGAGCCAGAAGCTGCTCAACTGGGGCTATACCGCCTTCGACGCCGTCAAGCTCTTCGACGCCGGGCAGGCCGTGCAGACCCCCGCCATCTGGAAGGGCAAGGCGGCCACCGTCCGGCTGGGCCGTCCGGGCGCCATCGTCGTCACCGTGCCCGCGGGCAGCGCGGGCAAGATCAGCACCCAGGTCGTGCGCCCCGAGCCGCTGGTGGCGCCCATCACCCAGGGCCAGGCTGTGGGCACGCTCAAGGTGGTGCTGGGCGAGCAGCAGCTCGCCGAGGTGCCGCTCGTCGCCCTCGACGGCGTGGAGCAGGCCGGCTTCCTGGGTCGTGCCTGGGACGCCATGCGCCTGTGGATCCAGTAAGCCCCGCGGGCCGCGCCCGGCGGCCCCAGGCTTGCATTGCAGCGCATCTTTTGCTACATTGGCAGGCTTTTCGGAATTTCCGAAGGGATTGACGTTTTCGCACATTCACGTTTAGGGACGTATTAATGCCAACCATCAACCAACTCGTGCGTCACGGGCGCGAGGTCGAGACCACCAAGTCGAAGAGCCCGGCGATGCAGAACTGCCCGCAGCGCCGCGGCGTGTGCACCCGTGTGTACACCACGACGCCCAAGAAGCCGAACTCCGCTCTGCGCAAGGTCGCCAAGGTGCGCCTGACCAACGGCTTCGAGGTCATCTCCTACATCGGCGGCGAAGGCCACAACCTGCAGGAGCACAGCGTGGTGCTCGTGCGTGGCGGCCGTGTGAAGGACTTGCCCGGTGTGCGTTACCACATCGTGCGCGGCTCCCTGGACCTGCAAGGGGTCAAGGACCGCAAGCAGGCCCGTTCCAAGTACGGCGCCAAGAAGCCCAAGGCCAAGTAATCCGGCGGGTGCCGGTTTTCGGTGCTGTGTCCGCCGCGTGGCGCGGAAGATGCAGCGTAGTGACCCTCACGCAAAATGGTTTGCGCGGGTCGAGTAAGTGGGAGTCCTGATGGCTCTCGCGGTGCCTGAAATGGTGCCAACTGAAGCAAGATAGAGGTAAAAAATGCCACGTCGTCGCGAAGTCCCCAAACGTGAAATCCTGCCGGATCCCAAGTTCGGCAACGTCGAGCTGTCCAAATTCATGAACGTCATCATGGAAGGCGGCAAAAAAGCAGTCGCAGAGCGCATCATCTATGGCGCCCTGGAGCTGATCGAGAAGAAGCAGCCCGAGAAGAGCGCCATCGAGGTGTTCAACACGGCCATCAACAACGTCAAGCCCATGGTGGAAGTCAAGTCCCGCCGCGTGGGTGGCGCCAACTACCAGGTGCCCGTGGAAGTGCGCCCCGTGCGCCGTCTGGCGCTGTCGATGCGCTGGATCAAGGAAGCCGCGCGCAAGCGCAGCGAGAAGTCCATGGCCCAGCGCCTGGCCAACGAGTTGATGGAAGCCACCGAGGGCCGTGGCGGCGCCATGAAGCGCCGCGACGAAGTGCACCGCATGGCCGAGGCGAACAAGGCCTTCAGCCACTTCCGCTTCTAAGCTCCCATCTCCCCATCTCGAAGGCCGGGGCCCGACTCGTCATCATCTGGCGATCGGGCTCTTGGCCATGAACGAAAGACCCACACCATGGCCCGCAAAACCCCCCTTGAGCGCTACCGCAACATCGGTATCTCGGCCCACATCGACGCTGGCAAGACCACCACGTCCGAGCGCATCCTGTTCTACACCGGCGTGACCCACAAGCTGGGCGAAGTGCACGACGGCGCGGCCACCACCGACTGGATGGAGCAGGAGCAAGAGCGCGGCATCACGATCACCTCGTCCGCCGTGACCTGCTTCTGGAAGGGCATGGACCTGTCGCGCCCCGAGCACCGCATCAACATCATCGACACCCCGGGCCACGTGGACTTCACCATCGAGGTGGAGCGTTCCATGCGCGTGCTCGACGGCGCCGTGATGGTGTACTGCGCCGTGGGCGGCGTGCAGCCCCAGTCTGAAACGGTGTGGCGCCAGGCCAACAAGCACAAGGTGCCGCGCCTGGCCTTCGTGAACAAGATGGACCGCACCGGCGCCAACTTCTTCAAGGTCTACGACCAGATGAAGCTGCGCCTGAACGCCAACCCCGTGCCCATCGTGGTGCCCATCGGCGCCGAGGACCACTTCCAGGGCGTGGTGGACCTGCTCAAGATGAAGGCCATCATCTGGGACGAAGCCAGCCAGGGCATGAAGTTCGAGTACGGCGACATCCCCGCCGACCTGGTGGAAACCTGCAAGAAGTGGCGCGAGAACATGGTCGAGGCCGCTGCCGAGGCCAGCGAAGAGCTGATGAACAAGTACCTGGAAGAGGGTGACCTCTCCGAGGCCGAGATCATCGCCGGCCTGCGCCAGCGCACCATCGCCACCGAAATCCAGCCCATGCTGTGCGGCTCGGCCTTCAAGAACAAGGGCGTGCAGCGCATGCTCGACGCCGTGCTTGACCTGCTGCCCGCGCCCACCGACATTCCCGACGTGGCCGGCACCGACCCCGACGACGAAGAGAAGAAGATCACGCGCAAGGCCGACGACAACGAGAAGTTCTCCGCCCTGGCGTTCAAGCTCATGACCGACCCCTTCGTCGGCCAGCTGACCTTCGTGCGCGTGTACTCCGGTGTGCTCAGCAAGGGCGACACCGTGTACAACGCCGTCAAGGGCAAGAAGGAGCGCATCGGCCGTATCGTGCAGATGCACGCCAACGAGCGCCAGGAAATCGACGAAATCCGCGCTGGCGACATCGCTGCCTGCGTGGGCCTCAAGGAAGTGACCACGGGCGACACCCTGTGCGACCTGGACAACCACATCATGCTCGAGAAGATGATCTTCCCCGAGCCCGTGATCGCCCAGGCCGTCGAGCCCAAGACCAAGGCCGACCAGGAGAAGATGGGTATCGCCCTCTCGCGCCTGGCCTCCGAGGATCCGTCCTTCCGCGTGCGCACCGACGAAGAATCGGGCCAGACCATCATCGCCGGCATGGGCGAGCTGCACCTGGAAATCATCGTCGACCGCATGAAGCGCGAGTTCGGTGTGGAAGCCAACGTCGGCAAGCCCCAGGTGGCCTACCGCGAAACCATCCGCTCCACGGTCAAGGACGTGGACGGCAAGTTCGTGCGCCAGTCCGGTGGTAAGGGCCAGTACGGTCACGTGGTGTTCCGCGTCGAACCCAACGAGCCCGGCAAGGGCTTCGAGTTCCTCGACGAGATCAAGGGCGGAGTGGTGCCGCGCGAGTACATCCCCGCCGTGCAAAAGGGCGTGGAAGAAGCGCTCACCAGCGGCGTGCTGGCCGGCTACCCCGTGGTGGACGTCAAGGTCGCGCTGACCTTCGGCTCCTACCACGACGTGGACTCGTCCGAGCAGGCGTTCAAGATGGCCGCCATCTTCGGCTTCAAGGAAGCCGCCAAGAAGGCCCAGCCCGTCATCCTGGAGCCCATGATGGCCGTGGAAGTGGAAACGCCGGAAGACTACGCCGGTACCGTGATGGGCGACCTCTCCAGCCGCCGCGGCATGGTGCAGGGCATGGACGACATGGTCGGTGGCGGCAAGGCCATCAAGGCCGAAGTGCCGCTGTCCGAAATGTTCGGCTACGCCACGCAACTGCGCTCCATGACGCAGGGCCGCGCCACGTACACCATGGAGTTCAAGCACTACGCCGAAGCTCCGCGCAACGTGGCCGAGGCCATCATCGCTGCACGCGCCAAGTAATTTCCAGGTGCCGGACCAAGGTTCGCGCAGCGAAACTTGCTCGGGCACCTCGAACTAGGAAGTGCCGGACCCAGGTTCGCGCAGCGGGACCGGTCCAGGTACTTCTGGCAGTGAATAAAAATGGCTGTCAGCGCTTATGCAGCAAGCGCCAGCAGCTCACTAAAAGATAGCAAGATTCTTGCAATCTGCGATCCGGTGCCGTCCCGTTGCCCTGTGCGGGACGAACCAGCAACCGGATGCAGACGTTAAACCCCGGCACAGGCATTGCTCTTTGGAGAACAGAAATGGCTAAGGAAAAATTCGAGCGGACCAAGCCGCACGTCAACGTGGGCACGATCGGCCACGTGGACCACGGCAAGACGACGCTGACCGCAGCAATCGCCACCGTGCTGGCCAAGAAATTCGGCGGCGAAGCCAAGGGCTACGACCAGATCGACAACGCCCCTGAAGAAAAGGCGCGCGGCATCACCATCAACACCTCGCACGTGGAATACGAGACGGCCAACCGCCACTACGCCCACGTGGACTGCCCCGGTCACGCCGACTACGTCAAGAACATGATCACCGGCGCTGCCCAGATGGACGGCGCCATCCTGGTGTGCTCGGCCGCTGACGGCCCCATGCCCCAGACGCGCGAGCACATCCTGCTGGCCCGCCAGGTGGGCGTGCCCTACATCATCGTCTTCCTGAACAAGTGCGACATGGTCGACGACGCCGAGCTGCTCGAACTCGTGGAAATGGAAGTGCGCGAGCTGCTCTCCAAGTACGACTTCCCCGGCGACGACACCCCCATCATCAAGGGCTCGGCCAAGCTGGCCCTGGAAGGCGACACCGGCGACCTGGGCGAAGGCGCCATCCTGAAGCTGGCCGAAGCCCTGGACACCTACATCCCCACGCCCGAGCGCGCGGTGGACGGTGCCTTCCTGATGCCCGTGGAAGACGTGTTCTCCATCTCCGGTCGCGGCACCGTGGTGACCGGCCGTGTCGAGCGCGGCATCATCAAGGTCGGCGAAGAAATCGAAATCGTCGGCATCCGTGACACGCAAAAGACCATCTGCACCGGCGTGGAAATGTTCCGCAAGCTCCTGGACCAGGGCCAGGCAGGCGACAACGTCGGTCTGCTGCTGCGCGGTACCAAGCGCGAAGACGTCGAGCGCGGCCAGGTGCTGTGCAAGCCCGGCTCCATCAAGCCGCACACCCACTTCACGGCTGAGGTGTACGTGCTGAGCAAGGACGAAGGCGGCCGCCACACCCCGTTCTTCAACAACTACCGTCCCCAGTTCTACTTCCGCACCACCGACGTGACCGGCGCCATCGAGCTGCCTGCGGACAAGGAAATGGTGATGCCGGGCGACAACGTGTCGATCACCGTCAAGCTGATCAACCCCATCGCCATGGAAGAAGGCCTGCGCTTTGCCATCCGCGAAGGCGGCCGCACCGTGGGCGCCGGCGTCGTGGCCAAGATCATCGAGTAATCGACGGATAGCAAGGTAGGCACACCATGTCCAAGCAAAAAATCCGCATCCGCCTCAAGGCGTTCGACTACAAGCTGATCGACCAGTCCGCTGCCGAGATCGTCGAAACCGCCAAGCGCACCGGCGCCATCGTCAAGGGCCCGGTCCCGCTGCCCACGCGCATGAAGCATTTCGACATCCTGCGCTCGCCGCACGTCAACAAGACCAGCCGCGACCAACTCGAGATCCGCACGCACCAGCGCCTGATGGACATCGTGGACCCCACCGACAAGACGGTGGACGCCCTGATGAAGCTCGACCTGCCCGCGGGCGTGGACGTCGAAATCAAGCTGCAGTGATGCATGCACCTGGCGGGCGCCCTGCCTGCCAGGCACTCTCTGTAACGCGAACTTGCTTGCAAAAGCGGTTCGCGTTATAATTTGCGGCTTCGCCCTTTTTGCGTTTACGAACGACAAGCGGGAGCGGAGTTTTATCAACCGCCTTTCATGCGCACAGCGTGCGCAACGCCGGGGCCAATTGCAGTCACGGCGGTGAAAGTTTTGGAGAAAACCAATGAGTCTGAGCACCTCCCTGGGGTTGCTGGGCCGCAAGGTGGGCATGATGCGCCTGTTCACTGATGATGGGGACGCAGTGCCCGTCACGGTGGTGGATGTGTCCGGCAACCGCGTGACCCAGGTCAAGACCCAAGAGAACGATGGCTATGTGGCCCTGCAGGTCACCTATGGTTCGCGCAAAGCATCGCGCGTGACCAAGCCCGAAGCCGGCCACCTTGCCAAGGCAGGCGTGCAAGCCGGTGAAATCATCCGTGAATTCCGTGTGGCGGCAGAAACCGCCGGCAAGTACGCCGCCGGTGCCACTGTGCCCGTGACCGACGTGTTTGCCGTGGGCCAGAAGGTCGACGTGCAGGGCACGACGATCGGCAAGGGCTATGCCGGCACCATCAAGCGCCACAACATGGCCTCGCAGCGCGCCTCGCACGGCAACAGCCGTTCGCACAACGTGCCTGGCTCCATCGGTATGGCGCAGGACCCCGGGCGCGTGTTCCCGGGCAAGCGCATGACCGGCCACATGGGCGACGAGACCGTCACCACGCAAAACCTCGACGTGGTGCGTGTCGATGAGGCCCGCCAGCTGCTCCTGATCAAGGGTGCCATCCCCGGCGCCAAGGGCGGCTTCGTGACCGTGCGTCCGGCCATCAAGGCCAAAGCTTCCAAAGGAGCGAACTAATGCAGCTCGAACTCCTGAATGACCAGGGCCAGGCCGCATCCAAGGTGGATGCGCCCGAGACCGTGTTTGGTCGTGAATACAACGAAGACCTGGTGCACCAGGTCGTGGTCGCCTACCGCGCCAACGGCCGCCAGGGCACGCGCGCCCAGAAGGACCGCGAGCAGGTCAAGCACTCGACCAAGAAGCCCTTCAAGCAGAAGGGTACTGGCCGCGCCCGCGCCGGTATGACCTCTTCCCCGCTGTGGCGTGGGGGCGGTCGCATCTTCCCGAACCTGCCGGAAGAAAACTTCACGCAGAAGATCAACAAGAAGATGTACCGCGCCGGCATGGCGTCCATCCTGTCGCAACTGGCGCGCGAAGGCCGCCTGGCGGTGGTGGATTCCATCAAGGTGGATTCGCCCAAGACCAAGGTGCTGGCCGACAAGTTCAAGGCCATGAACCTGCCGTCCGTGATGGTGATCGCCGATCAGGTCGATGAGAACCTGTACCTCGCGTCGCGCAACCTCAAGGGCGTGTTCATCGTCGAGCCGCGCTATGCCGACCCCGTCTCGCTCGTGCACTTCAAGAAGGTGCTCGTGACCAAGGGCGCACTCGACCAACTCAAGGAGATGTTCGCATGAGCACGCTCAAGTTTGACGAAGGTCGTCTGATGCAGGTCCTCGTGGCCCCCATCGTGTCCGAAAAGGCCACCATGGTTGCCGAGAAGTCCAATGCTGTGACGTTCAAGGTGCTGCAGAACGCTACCAAGCCCGAAATCAAGGCCGCCGTGGAACTGATGTTCAAGGTGGAAGTGAAGGGTGTTTCTGTGGTGAACACCAAAGGCAAGACCAAGCGCTTTGGCAAGACCATGGGCCGCCGCGACAACGTGCGCAAGGCCTATGTCACGCTCAAGGAAGGTCAAGAGCTGAACCTGTCCGGGGAGGCTGCGTAAACCATGGCTGTGATCAAACTCAAACCCACCACCCCGGGCCAGCGTGGCACGGTGAAGGTGACGCGCGACCACCTGCACAAGGGCGAGGGCTATGCCCCGCTGCTGGAACCCCAGTTCCAGAAGGCAGGCCGCAACAACAACGGCCGCATCACCACGCGCCACAAGGGCGGTGGCCACAAGCACCACTACCGCGTGGTCGACTTCTGCCGCGACAAGGATGCCATCCCTGCCAAGGTCGAGCGCATCGAGTACGACCCCAACCGCACGGCGCACATCGCTCTGGTGTGCTATGCCGACGGTGAGCGCCGCTACATCATCGCTCCGCGCCACCTGGAAGTGGGCGCCTCCATCGTGAGCGGCTCCGAAGCGCCCATCCGCGTGGGCAACACGCTGCCGATCCGCAACATCCCCGTGGGTTCGACCATCCACTGCATCGAGCTCAAGCCCGGTGCCGGTGCGCAGATCGCCCGCTCGGCGGGTGCTTCGGCCACGCTGCTGGCACGCGAAGGCGTGTACGCCCAGGTGCGCATGCGCTCGGGCGAAGTGCGCAAGATCCACATCGAGTGCCGCGCCACCATCGGTGAAGTGGCCAATGAGGAACACAACCTGCGCCAGATCGGCAAGGCCGGCGTGAAGCGCCACATGGGCATTCGCCCCACGGTGCGCGGTATCGTCATGAACCCGGTGGACCACCCCATGGGTGGTGGCGAGGGCCGCAGCAAGAGCGGACGCCATCCGGTCGACCCATGGGGCAATCTGACCAAGGGCTACCGGACCCGCAACAACAAGCGCACGCAGAACATGATTGTTTCGCGTCGCAAGAAATAAGGACCTCCGCAAATGACTCGTTCTCTGAAAAAGGGTCCGTTTGTGGACCACCACCTGCTGGCCAAGGCCGAGAAGGCCGTTGCCACGAAGGACAAGAAGCCCGTCAAGACCTGGTCGCGCCGCTCCATGGTGCTGCCCGAGTTCATCGGCCTGACCATTGCCGTGCACAACGGCAAGCAGCACGTGCCGGTGTATGTGACCGACCAGATGGTCGGCCACAAGCTCGGCGAGTTTGCGCTGACCCGGACCTTCAAGGGTCATCCCGCCGACAAGAAGGCCAAGAAGTAAGGAATAGAACATGTCTGAAACACGTGCTGTTCTCCGTGGCGTGCGCTTGTCGGTCGACAAGGGCCGTCTCGTCGCCGACCTGATCCGCGGCAAGAAAGTGGACCAGGCTCTCAATATCCTGGCGTTCACGCAGAAAAAAGCTGCGGGCATCGTCAAGAAGGTGCTGGAGTCGGCCATTGCCAACGCCGAGCACAACGATGGTGCCGACATCGACGAACTGAAGGTCAAGACCATCTACGTCGAGCAGGGTGCCACGCTCAAGCGCTTCACCGCGCGCGCCAAGGGCCGCGGCAACCGCATCAGCAAGCCGACCTGCCACATCTACGTGACCGTGGGTCAATAAAGGCCAGAGGAAGACTATGGGACAGAAAATCCATCCTACCGGCTTCCGCCTGGCGGTCAGCCGCAACTGGGCCAGCCGCTGGTACGCCAGCAACCGTGACTTCGCCGGCATGCTGGCCGAAGACGTCAAGGTGCGCGACTACCTCAAGGCCAAGCTCAAGAACGCCGCCGTCTCGCGCGTGCTGATCGAGCGTCCCGCCAAGAACGCCCGCATCACCATTTACTCGGCCCGTCCGGGCGTGGTGATCGGCAAGAAGGGCGAGGATATCGAGACGCTGAAGAAGGAACTGGCTACCCGCCTGGGCGTGCCTGTGGCCGTCAACATCGAGGAAGTGCGCAAGCCCGAAATCGATGCCAAGCTGATCGCCGACTCCATCACCCAGCAGCTCGAGAAGCGCATCATGTTCCGCCGCGCCATGAAGCGCGCCATGCAGAACGCCATGCGCCTGGGCGCCCAGGGCATCAAGATCATGTCCTCGGGCCGTCTGAACGGCATCGAAATCGCCCGTACCGAGTGGTACCGCGAAGGCCGTGTGCCCCTGCACACCCTGCGCGCCGACATCGACTACGGCACCTCCGAAGCCAAGACCACCTACGGTGTGATCGGCGTGAAGGTGTGGGTCTACAAGGGCGACACCCTGGGCCGCGGCGATCTGCCTGCTGCCGAGACGCCGCGCCCTGAAGAAGAGCGCCGTCCGCGCGGCCCGCGCCGCGATGGCCGTCCCGGCGAGCGCGCAGGCGCTGGCCGCGGTGGCCGCCGCCCGGCTGGTACCAACGCCGCACCTGCCGACGGCAGCGACAAGCCCGTGGGCGCAGGTGCAGATTCCGTTAAGCGCGAACGCAAGACCGCGCCCGCTCCAGCGGCGGACGGTAAAGGAGAATAAATATGCTGCAACCCGCTCGTCGCAAATACCGCAAAGAGCAGAAGGGCCGTAACACCGGCATCGCTACCCGGGGCAACTCGGTGGCCTTCGGTGACTTCGGTCTCAAGTGCACGGACCGCGGCCGCCTGACGGCGCGCCAGATCGAGGCCGCGCGCCGTGCCATCTCGCGCCACGTCAAGCGTGGTGGCCGTATCTGGATCCGCGTGTTCCCGGACAAGCCCATCTCCACCAAGCCCGCCGAAGTGCGTATGGGTAACGGTAAGGGCAACCCCGAGTTCTACGTGGCCGAAATCCAGCCTGGCAAGGTCGTGTTCGAGATCCTCGGCGTGCCCGAAGAACTCGCCCGCGAGGCGTTCCGTCTGGCAGCTGCCAAGCTGCCCCTGCGCACGACCTTCGTCGCGCGCATGGTGGGCCAGTAATTCAGGAGAAACAGAAATGAAAGCTGCTGAACTGCGCCAAAAAGACGAGGCGGCCCTGGCTGCGGAAGTGAAGTCGCTGCAAAAGGCCCATTTCGGCCTGCGCATGCAAAAGGCAACGCAACAGCTGGGCAACACGGCCACGCTGAAGGCGACGCGCCGCGACATCGCCCGCGCCAAGACCATCCTGGCTGAAAAGCAAGCCGCCAACACCGCCAAGGCCTAAGGAGCGAACATGACGGAAGCCAAAAAATCCCTCAAGCGCACCCTGGTCGGCAAGGTGGTGAGCGACAAGCGCGCCAAGACCGTGACCGTGCTGGTCGAACGTAGCGTCAAGCACCCGATTTACGACAAGATCGTCGTCAAGTCGAGCAAGTACCACGCCCACGACGAGAACGGTGAGTACAAGCTGGGCGACACCATCGAGATCACGGAGAGCCGTCCGCTGTCCAAGACCAAGAACTGGGTGGCGACCCGCCTGGTGCAAAAGGCCGGTCTGGTCTAAGCCCAAGCAGCCCTGCGCTGCATGAAAAGCAAAAACGACCCACAATCTGGGTCGTTTTTGTTTTTGGGGCGCCACACGGGGTGGCGCTTCGCACCAGGAGAAACTCATGATCCAGATCGGCGATACGCTGCCCGCCACCACCCTCATGGAATACGTGGAAACCGAGGGCAACGGCTGCAGCATAGGCCCCAACCCGGTGGACGTGCGCGCCGCCGCGGCCGGCAAGACCATCGCCCTGTTCGCCGTGCCGGGGGCCTTCACGCCCACCTGCTCGGCCAAGCATGTGCCGGGCTACCTGGAGAAGGCGGCCGAGCTGCGCGCCGCGGGCGTCGACGAGATCTGGTGCCTGGCGGTGAACGACGCCTTCGTCATGGGCGCCTGGGCGCGCGAGCAGCAGACGCAGGGCCAGCTGCGCATGCTGGCCGACGGCGACGCCGCGTTCGCCCAGGCCACGGGGCTGACGCTGGACCTCACGGGCAAGGGCCTGGGTCTGCGCAGCAACCGCTATTCCATGCTGGTCAAGGATGGCAAGGTCGTGCGCTTGAACGTGGAGGCGCCCGGCAAGTTCGAGGTGAGCGATGCCGCCACCCTGCTGGGGCAAGTGCGCGAAGCCGCTTGATGCTATTGAATTGAGAGCTGCTGGCGCCCGTCCCTGGGGCGCCGGCAGCTATTTTTTCTTGTCAGCACCGGGCCTGCAACGGGCCGGGGGAACTCAGAGCGCGGCTTTGAGGTAATGCGCGCCCGCGATGGGGTTGTGGTAGTAGGGCGGGATTTCCTCGAAGCCCAGTTCGGCATAGAGGGCGCGGGCCGATTCCATGTCATCCAGGGTATCGAGCAGGATGTGGTCGTACCCGGCGATGCGCGCGGCGTCCAGAATGCCCTCGGCCAGTTGCCGCCCCAGGCCGAAGCCACGGAACGCCTTGCGCACATAGAGCCGCTTCATTTCGCAGGCGTTGGGGTAGTCGCAATTGTCCAGCGGGCGCATGGCACAGCAGCCGGCGTAGGCGCCATCGACCAGCGCCACGAGCAGGGCGCCGCGCGGCGCCGCGTAGTCGCCCGGCAGGCTGGCGAGCTCCTCGGCGAAGTTCTGGAAGCACAGGTCTATGCCCAGGCTGGCGGCGTACTCCTCGAACAGGGTGCGCACTTGGTCCCAATGCGCGGGGGTCTGGGGCGTCAGGAGCTGGATGGTGGGGGTGTCCACTTCTTGCAGGGGGCGATCAAGATACGGCCCCGCAGTGTACCCCCTTGCGCCGGCAGCGCCGGTTGCGGCCGGCCCGCGCCTTCAGGACTCGGCCAGGAGCTTCTCGATGAGCTGGTGCAGCTGCGTGAAATCGGGGGCGCCCACATAGGTCTTGACGATATCCCCGCGCTTGTTCAGCAGGTAGGTCGTGGGGGTGATGCGCACATCGCCCCAGGCCTTGGCCACGGCGCCGGTGTTGTCTATGGCCACCTTGAACGGCAGCTTGCGCGTTTCGGCGAAGTTGACGACATAGCTGGGCGGGTCGTAGCTCATGGCCACCGCCAGGGTGTCGTAGCCGCGCGCCTGGTACTTCTGGTGCGTTTCCACGAGGCCGGGCATCTCGGCCACGCAGGTCGTGCAGCTCGTGGCCCAGAAGTTCACGAGCACCACCTTGCCGCGCAGGTCCTGCGTGGTCTGCTGCGAGCCATCGAGCAGCACGAACGTGGATACCGGCGCGGCCGACTGGCTGCACGCCGCTAACTGCAGCGCGGTGGCGCACAGCGCGCCCAGCGCCAGGCGGCGCGACCAGCGCGCAGGCACCGCCGGCCCCGGGCGGGCGGCGGCGGTGGAGGGGGGAACAGAGGAGAGGGTCTCGGGGGTCATGCGGGCTCCAGGCCGGAATGCTCCCAGGCGTGGGGCAACCGGACAAGGCGCGATTGTGCGCCAGCACGGGGTTCGAGTGCATACCGGGACACAAGTTTCCTGCATCCGCGCCATGCGTTGCACGGCGCGCAGCCATAATGCAGGCGATGGCAGCCTCCACGAGCACCCGGATCTTTCTCATCGCCCATGCGCCTTTGGCAAGCGCCCTGCGCGCCTGCGCGCAGCACGTGTTCACCGATGGCGCAGCGCATCTGCTGGTGCTCGACGTGCCCGCCGATGCCGCCCCGGAGGACACGCTGGCGCAGGCCGAGCGCCTGCTGGGCCCGCCGGATGCCGGGCCGGTGCTGGTGCTGACCGATGTATTCGGCGCCACGCCCTGCAACGTCGCGCAGCGCCTGCTGCGCGGGCGCGAGGCTCGCCTGCTGACCGGGGTCAACCTGCCTATGCTGCTGCGCAGCGTCTGCTACCGCAGCGAGCCGCTCGACGCCCTGCTGCAGCGCGCCCTGGTGGGCGGCACGCAGGGCGTGATGCAGGTGGCACCGGCCGAACTCCCTGCCCCCCATTCCAAGAACAAGACGCATGATCAAGACGGCGACGACCATCACCAATAAGCTGGGCCTGCACGCCCGCGCATCGGCCAAGCTGACCAAGCTGGCAGGCAGTTTCGATGCGGACGTCTTCATGCGCCGCGGTGAGCGGCGCATCAACGCCAAGAGCATCATGGGCGTGATGATGCTGGCCGCCGGCATGGGCAGCGAGGTCGAAATCGAGACCGAAGGCCCGCAGGAGCGCGAGGCCATGGACGCGCTGCTGGCGCTCATTGGCGACAAGTTCGGCGAAGGCGAGTGACCATGGCGGCCGCCCGCAGCGCGCAAGGAGAAGGGCCATGACATTCTCGATCGCGGGGCTGGCGGTCTCGCGCGGCATATCCATAGGGCGTGCGGTGCTCGCGGGCACCGGCCGCATGGAGGTGGCGCATTACTTCATCGAGCCGGGGCAGGTCGAGGGCGAGATCGCGCGCGTGCGCAGCGGGCGCAATGCCGTGATCGCCGAGTTGCAGCGCCTGCAGGAGGAGATCCCGGCCGACGCGCCGCAGGAGCTCACGGCGCTGCTCGATGTGCACCTGATGCTGCTGCAGGACGAAATGCTCACCAGCGGCGTCAAGCACTGGATCACCGAACGCCTGTACAACGCCGAGTGGGCGCTCACCACGCAGCTCGAAGTCATCTCGCGCCAGTTCGACGAGATGGAGGACGACTACCTGCGCGAGCGCAAGGCCGACCTGGAGCAGGTGGTCGAGCGCATCCTGCGCCACATGAAGGGCATGGTGCACCCCGTCGCCCAGCCGCACAGCCCGCGGCGGCGCACGCAGCAGGACCTGATGCTCGACGACACCATGGACGTGCCGCTGGTGCTGGTGGCGCAGGACCTGTCGCCGGCGGACCTGCTGCAGTTCAAGAAAAGCGTGTTCGCCGGCTTTGTGACCGACGTGGGCGGCAAGACCTCGCACACCGCCATCGTCGCGCGCAGCATGGACATCCCGGCCGTGGTCGGCGCGCGCAGCGGCAGCCAGCTTGTGCGCCAGGATGACTGGATCATCATCGACGGCGACGCCGGCGTGGTCATCGTCGATCCCTCGCCCATCATCCTCGCCGAATACGGCTACCGCCAGCGCCAGATCGAGCTCGAGCGCGAGCGCCTGACGCGCCTGCGCCACACGCCTGCGGTCACGCTCGACGGCGAACGCGTGCAATTGCTGGCGAACATCGAAATGCCCCAGGACGCCGCCGCCGCCGTCGCCGCCGGCGCCGTGGGCGTGGGCCTGTTCCGCACCGAATTCCTGTTCATGGGCCGCGCGGGCAGCCTGCCCGACGAGGAAGAGCAGTACCGCGCCTACCGCGAGGCCGTCGAGGGCATGCAGGGCCTGCCCATCACCATCCGCACCATAGACATCGGCGCCGACAAGCCGCTGGACAAGGGGCACAAGGGCACCTCGCTCAACCCCGCCCTGGGGCTGCGCGCCATCCGCTGGAGCCTGGCCGACCCGGGCATGTTCCGCACCCAGTTGCGCGCGCTGCTGCGTGCGGCGGCGCATGGCAAGGTCAACGTCATGTTCCCCATGCTGGCGCATCCGGCCGAGGTCGAGCAGACCCTGGCACAGGTGCGCCTGGCGCAGGCCGAGCTTGACGCGCGCGGCGCCGTGCACGCGCCCGTGGCGCTGGGCGCCATGATCGAGGTGCCCGCCGCGGCACTCATGGTGCGCTACTTCCTGCGCCACTTCGACTTCCTCTCCATAGGCACCAACGACCTGATCCAGTACACCCTGGCCATAGACCGCGCCGACGAGGCCGTCTCCCACCTGTACGACCCCATGCACCCCGCGGTGCTGCGTCTGGTGGCCGACGTGATCGCCGCCGGCCGTGCGCAGGGCAAGAGCATCTCCGTGTGCGGCGAGACGGCGGGCGAGGTGGGCATGACGCGCCTGCTGCTGGGCCTGGGCCTGCGCAGCTTCTCCATGCACCCGGCGCAGATCCTGGCCGTCAAGCAGGAGGTGCTGCGCGCGGACACGCGCAAGCTCGCGCCCTGGGCGCGCGCGCTGGTCGATACCGATGTCGTGCCCAGCGCCGAATTGCTATCGAATCAGTAGCTGGTGGCGGTTGATGGGTAAGCGCTGGAGGCCGATTTCATTCAAATTCAGCGCGCGCGCATGCCCAGCACGGCCGCGCCGATGATCATGGCCGTGGCCAGCGCCAGGCTGGTGCTGAAGGGCCGCCCGCTGACCAGCACCAGCAGGCTGGTGGAGGCCAGCGGCGTGAGGTAGCTCAGGATGCCGATGTGGCGCGCGTCGCCCAGCTTGAGGGCCTTGTCCCACAGGTAGAACGAGGCCCCCAGGGGCCCCAGGCCCAGCACGGCCAGCAGCGCCCAGTCGCGGCCCTGCAGGCTGGCGGCGGGCTCCAGCAGCACATGGCACAGCAGCGAGAGCAGGCCCGAGACCAGACCGAACAGGCCGATGGCCGTGGTGGGAAAGGCCGCCACGCGCTTGGTCAGCAGCGAGTAGGTGGCCCAGATGAACGCCGCCGCCGCTGCCGCCAGGTAGCCCCAGGACAGGCTGGCGCTGAGCTCGCGCCCGCCGGTGATGGCCACCGCCGCGCCGCCAAAGCCCAGCAGCGCCGCGAGCACATGCGGCAGGCGCAGCGCCACGCCGGGCAGCACCACGGGGGCGAGCACCACGATGAACAGCGGCCACAGGTAGTTGACCAGATTGGCCTCCACGGGTGGCGCGTGGCGCAGTGCGATGAACAGCAGGAAGTGGTAGGCGAACAGGCCGTACACCCCCAGCGCCAGGGTGCGCAGCGGAATGCGCCACTGCGACGGATCGCGCAGCACCAGGGGCCAGGCCGGCACGCTGCCGATGAGCAGGGCGATGCCGGTGAGCAGAAAGGGCGGGACATGGGTCAGCGACACGCCCAGCGAAGCGAGCGAGGCCCACAGGGCGATGGCGCCCAGCGCATACAGGTTGGCTTGCATGCGCGCAGCTTAACGGCCGGCCGGGCCCTGCGGCGCGGGTCCATCGTCGCGCAACGCGGGACTGGCGGGCGGCGCGGCGCGGCGCAGCGCCGCCGTGAGCGCCGAGGGCGAGCGGTAGCCGGTGCGGCGCGCGGCCTCTGCCACGGGAACGCCCTGGCTGCGCAGCCACTGCGCCTGCTCCAGCCGCAGGCTGCGCAGCCAGGCCATGGGCGGCAGGCCTTGTTCGTGGCGGCAGCGCTCGGCGAACTGGGCCGGGCTCAGGTGCACGCGCTGCGCCAGGTCGGCCACCCCCAGGGGCCGGTGCCAGTGGGCGGCGACCCAGGTGCGCAGGGCGTGCCAGTCGATGGGCCGGCGGCGCCCCGTGCCGGGCGCCGCATGCGCGCTGCCCAGGAGCCAGGACTCCAGCAGCAGCGCCGGGCCGTGCTGCTGCGCCAGGGCGCTGCCCTGCTGCAGCGCGGCGGCCAGGTAGCGCACCAGCGGCAGCGCCGGAGCGGTGGCAGCGGCAGGGGCCTGGCCCAGGCAACGGGCCCAGTGGGGATCGGAGCTGTCGAGCACCAGGCATTCGCTGCCCTGGGCCGAGGCAAAGTCATGGAGTGCGCCCGGCGCGATCACGCAGCCGGCTCCGCAGGCCAGGCGCAGGCCGCGCCCGTCGACCTCCAGCTCCAGCGTGCCCGAGAGCCCCCACAGGATCTGGAAATGCGCATGGCTGTGGCTGCCCGGCGCCGCGCCATAGCGCCGCACGGAAAGCGTGTCCATGTCCGGCCTGCACTCCGCAGCGCGTCAGAGGCCGGCCGACTGGGCCTGGCGGTCGGCGTGGTAGCTCGAGCGCACCAGGGCGCCCACGGCGGCGTGCGAGAAGCCCATCTCGTAGGCGGCCTTCTCGTACATCTTGAAGATGTCGGGGTGCACGTAGCGGCGCACGGGCAGGTGGCTGCTGCTGGGCGCCAGGTACTGGCCTATGGTCAGCATGTCGATGCCGTGTGCGCGCATGTCGCGCAGCACCTGCAGCACTTCCTCGTCCGTCTCGCCCAGGCCCACCATGATGCCGCTCTTGGTCGGCACGCCGGGGTTCTGTTCCTTGAACTTCTTCAACAGGTTGAGCGAGAACTGGTAGTCGGAGCCGGGGCGCGCTTCCTTGTAGAGGCGCGGCGCGGTCTCCAGGTTGTGGTTCATCACATCGGGCGGATCGGCCCGCAAAATGGCCAGCGCCTTGTCGTCGCGGCCGCGGAAGTCGGGCGTGAGGATCTCGATCTTCGTGCTGGGCGAGAGCGCGCGGATCTGTCGGATGCACTCGGCAAAATGGCCGGCCCCGCCATCGCGCAGGTCGTCGCGGTCCACGCTGGTGATGACGGCGTACTTCAGGCGCATCTGCGCAATCGTCTGCGCCAGCTTCAGGGGCTCGTTGGCGTCCAGCGCGTCGGGACGGCCGTGGCCCACGTCGCAGAAGGGGCAGCGGCGCGTGCACTTGTCGCCCATGATCATGAAGGTCGCCGTGCCGTGGCCGAAGCACTCGCCGATGTTCGGGCAGGAGGCTTCCTCGCACACGGTGTGCAGCTTGTTCTCGCGCAGGATCTTCTTGATCTCGTAGTAGCGCGTATTGGGCGAGCCCGCCTTCACGCGGATCCACTCGGGCTTCTTCAGCACCTCGGCCTGCTCGACCTTGATCGGAATGCGTGAGAGCTTGGAGGCGGCCTTGTGCTTGGCCAGGGGGTTGTATTCGGCGGTGGATTGCGCTTCGCGCACGACGTCGGAGGTGCTCATGGCGGTATTCAGGGGGCCAGCCGGACCGTGAGCTGTTTGCCCAGGACACCAGCCACCTCTTCCCAAGTGGTGTGGACCCCGATTGTAGAAAGATCGATGGTCTGCAAGCCAGCGTAGCCGCAGGGGTTGATGCGCGAGTAGGGTTCCAGGTCCATGGCCACGTTGAGCGCCACGCCGTGGTAGGTGCAGTGGCGGCTCACCTTGATGCCCAGCGCGGCGATCTTGCCCAGGCCGGTGAAGTCGGGCGCCACCCCCGGGCCCGGCGCGCCCTTGCGCGGGCGCTGCGGCAGCGCGGCGTGGCTGTGCGGGTCGTCCAGGCGCACATAAATTCCTGGTGCCGCAGCCACACGGTGCCCGGTGATGCCGAACTGCGCCAGCGTGCGGATCACCGCTTCCTCGATGCGGTAGACGTACTCCTTGACGTAGTAGCCCGCGCGCTGCAGGTCGATGAGCGGGTAGGCCACCACCTGTCCGGGGCCGTGGTAGGTCACCTGCCCGCCGCGGTTGGTCGGGACGACGGGGATGTCCCCCGGCGCCAGCACGTGCGCTTGCGTGCCCGACAGGCCCAGCGTGAACACCGGCGGGTGCTCGCACAGCCAGAGCGCATCGGGCGTCTGCGCCGTGCGCTCCTGGGTGAAGGCGCGCATGGCCTCGTAGGTCGGAAGATAGGGCACGGTGCCGAGGTGGCGGATGTCCATGGTGCGCGGTCCGTCAGAGCACGACCTTGACCATGGGGTGGGCGGTCAGCGCGTGGTACAGGCCGTCGAGCTGGCCGCGGCTGGTTGCCGTGACCGTCAGCGTCACGCTCAGGTAGTTGCCGCCGCGGCTCTCGCGCAGCTCGATGCAGGCCTCGTCGAACCCTGGGTCGAACTGCCGCGCGACGGCCGCCATGGCCGCCACGAAGCCCTCGGCGCGCACGCCCATGACCTTGATCGGGAACAGGGAGGGGTATTCGATGAGGCTGTCCTGGCGGCTGCCAGGCTCCGGACCCAGGGGGGTAAGTGCCATGATTTGCTCTGAATTTGATAGCTGCTGACGCAGTCCCATTATGCCAAATCGGCAGATGGCGCCTTGGTCTGTGCCGGTTGTGCAGGCGCGGCGGCAAGCCCGCCTGCGTTGGCCCCGCACCACATCCGGCCGGCCTCTGGACGCTGCATTGCCGCATGGCGCCAGATAGCATTGCTGAAATGCCCGGGTTTTTACTTATAATCAAGGGCTTTGTGCAAGTTTCAGCCCGTAACTGGAGGTGCAAGCCATGCGAAACATCGCTCCAGAAACAGAAGCTGAGGCTGAAGAACCTGACTTCAAGCCCCTGACCGCCGAAGAGGCGCAGGACTGGCGCAGGCGACACCCGACGCCGTCGGTGTGGCGCCTGGTGGCGGTGCAGGCCCTTGCGGGGGTGCTCGTGGCGCTGCTGGCCTGGGGGGTGTCTGGTGCGTGGCCGGTGGCCTGGTCTGCCGGCTACGGTGCCCTGGCGGTGGTGCTTCCGGCGGCGGTGTTCGCGCGCGGCATGGCGCGCCAAAGGCATGCTGCCGGTGCGGCCATGGTCGGGTTCTTCGGGTGGGAGTTGGTCAAGATCATGCTGACCGTCGCCATGCTGGCGGCGGCGCCCCGGCTGGTGCCGCAGCTCAGCTGGCTGGCGCTGCTGGTGGGCATGATCGTGACGATGAAAACGTACTGGGTGGCGCTGCTGGCGCGGCCCGGTGTTGGAAAAACCGACTGACTTTTTGAGAGAAGAGTAGACCGATGGCCGCAGAAGCGAATGCCCCGACTGCCAGTGAATACATCGTTCACCACTTGCAGCACCTGCAGAACGTCAAACAGGGTTTCATCGTCGATTTTTCGGTGGTCAACATCGATTCCGTCGCGGTCAGCGTGGCGCTCGGCGTGATCATGCTGCTGATCTTCTGGTCTGCGGCGCGCAAGGCCAGTGCCGGCGTTCCGGGGCGTTTTCAGGCGGCGGTGGAGATCCTGGTCGAAATGGTGGACAACCAGGCCAAGGCCAACATCCACAATGCCGAGAGCCGCAAGTTCATTGCGCCCCTGGCGCTCACCGTGTTCGTCTGGATCTTCCTGATGAACGCCATGGACATGCTGCCGGTCGATCTGCTGCCCGTGCTGTGGCAGGGGGCGACGGGCGATCACCATGCCTACCTGCGCGTCGTTCCCACGGCCGACCTGTCCACCACCCTGGGTCTGTCGTCCGCCGTGCTGCTGCTGTGCTTCTACTACAGCGTCAAGATCAAGGGTCTGGGCGGCTGGATCCACGAGCTGTTCACGGCCCCCTTCGGCACCAGCAAGAATCCGCTGTTTGCTGCCATCCTGGGCGTGGTGAACTTTGCCATGCAGATGATCGAATACCTTGCCAAGACGGTGTCGCACGGCATGCGACTGTTTGGCAACATGTACGCTGGTGAGTTGGTGTTCATGCTGATCGCCCTGATGGGCGGCGCGGCTGCCATGTCGCTCTCTGGTGTGTTGCTCCCTCTGGGGCACATCATTGCGGGCTCTATCTGGGCGATCTTCCACATCCTGATCATCACCCTGCAGGCCTTCATTTTCATGATGCTCGCGCTGATTTACCTCGGCCAGGCGCATGAAGCCCACTGACCTTTTCCCTTTCCCTTTCCTTTCCAACCTTTCTTTTCATCACTAGGAGTCATCATGGAAAACATTCTCGGTCTCGTTGCTCTGGCTTGCGGTCTGATCGTGGGTCTCGGCGCCATTGGCGCTTCGATCGGTATCGCTCTGATGGGCGGCAAGTTCCTGGAATCTTCCGCTCGCCAGCCCGAGCTCATCAACGAGCTGCAGACCAAGATGTTCATCTTGGCCGGTCTGATCGATGCTGCCTTCCTGATTGGCGTGGCCATCGCCCTGCTGTTCGCCTTCGCCAACCCCTTCGTCCTGAAGTAATCCACGCACGCCCACCAACCCATAGAAAGGTGTTGCCGTGAGTATCAACGCGACCCTGTTCGTTCAGGCCATCGTCTTCCTGATCCTGGTGTGGTTCACGATGAAATTCGTGTGGCCACCGATCGCGAAGGCGCTGGATGAACGAGCCCAGAAAATCGCCGATGGCCTCGCTGCCGCCGATCGTGCCAAATCCGAACTCAGCGCTGCCAACCAGCGCGTCGAGAAGGAGTTGTCGCAGGCGCGCACCGAGACGGCTTCGCGCCTGGCCGATGCCGATCGCCGTGCGCAGGCCATCATCGAAGAGGCCAAGGCCCGCGCGACCGAGGAGGCCAACAAGATCGTTGCCGCCGCCCGTGCCGAGGCCAACCAGCAGGCAGTCCAGGCCCGCGAAGCCCTGCGCGAGCAGGTGGCTGCGCTGGCCGTCAAGGGCGCAGAGCAGATTCTTCGCAAGGAGGTCAATGCTGCCGTCCATGCCGATCTGCTCAATCGCCTGAAGACCGAGCTGTAAAGGGGACGGAAATGGCAGAACTCGCCACCATTGCCCGCCCCTATGCCGAAGCCCTGTTCAAGGCCTGCGTGGCCAAGGCTGGGACGGACCTCGCTGCCTGCGCAGCCTGGCTCGACGAACTGGCATTGGTAGCGGCCCATCCCCAGGTGCGCCAACTGGCCGACAGCCCCAAGGTCTCCGACGATCAGGTGTTCGACCTCATCGCCGGCGTGGTGCGCTTGTCCCTGCCCGATGCGGCGCGCAACTTCCTGCGCACCGTGATCGACAACGGACGTCTGGCGGCACTGCCCGAGGTGGCGGCCCAGTTCCGGGTGCTGGTCAACAACCGCAGCGGCTCCTCGGACGCCGTCGTCCACAGCGCCTTTGCCCTGGAGGCTCCCGCCCTGGCGGAACTGGCCGCCGTGCTGGAGAAGCGCTTCGGCCGCAAGCTCAATCTGTCCGTGCAGCTCGATCCCGCGCTGATCGGCGGGGTTCGCGTGGTGGTGGGCGACGAGGTGCTCGACACTTCCGTCAAGGCCCGTCTGGAACAAATGAAAGCGGCCCTCACGGCCTGAGCGGCTGGAGGTCTCGGCTATTTAAAGAAAGAAGGAAAGAGTCATGCAACTCAATCCCGCAGAAATTTCTGAACTGATCAAGAGCCGCATCGAAGGGCTGGCAGCCAGCAGCGACATCCGCAACCAGGGCACCGTGGTGTCCGTGACCGACGGTATCGTGCGCATCCATGGCCTGTCGGACGTGATGCAGGGCGAAATGCTGGAGTTCCCGGCCGGCAGCGATGGGCAGCCGAGCTTTGGCCTGGCGCTGAACCTGGAGCGTGACTCCGTGGGCGCGGTGATTCTGGGCGAGTACGAGCACATCTCCGAAGGCGACACCGTCAAGTGCACGGGCCGCATTCTGGAAGTGCCCGTGGGCCCCGAGCTGGTGGGCCGTGTGGTGAACGCCCTGGGTCAGCCGATCGACGGCAAGGGTCCGATCAACGCCAAGATGACGGACGTGATCGAGAAGGTCGCCCCCGGCGTGATCGCGCGCCAGTCCGTGGACCAGCCGCTGCAGACCGGCCTGAAGTCCATCGACTCCATGGTGCCCATCGGCCGCGGCCAGCGCGAGTTGATCATCGGTGACCGCCAGACCGGCAAGACCGCCGTGGCCATCGACGCCATCATCAACCAGAAGGGCCAGGGCGTGACGTGTATCTACGTCGCCATCGGCCAGAAGGCCTCGTCGATCAAGAACGTGGTGCGCGCCCTGGAGCAGGCCGGCGCCATGGACTACACCATCGTCGTGGCCGCCTCGGCTTCCGAGTCCGCCGCCATGCAGTACGTGTCGGCCTACTCCGGCTGCACCATGGGCGAGTACTTCCGCGATCGCGGCCAGGATGCCCTGATCGTGTACGACGACCTGTCCAAGCAGGCCGTGGCCTACCGCCAGGTGTCGCTGCTGCTGCGCCGCCCGCCGGGCCGCGAAGCCTTCCCCGGCGACGTGTTCTATCTCCACAGCCGTCTGCTCGAGCGTGCCGCCCGCGTGAACGCCGACTACGTCGAAGCCTTCACCAAGGGTGAGGTCAAGGGCAAAACGGGTTCGCTGACCGCGCTGCCGGTGATCGAAACCCAGGCTGGCGACGTGTCCGCCTTCGTGCCGACCAACGTGATCTCGATCACCGATGGCCAGATCTTCCTGGAAACCAGCCTGTTCAACGCCGGTATCCGTCCCGCCATCAACGCCGGTATCTCGGTGTCGCGCGTGGGGGGTGCTGCGCAGACCAAGCTGATCAAGGGCCTGTCCGGCGGTATCCGTACCGACCTGGCGCAGTACCGCGAACTGGCTGCCTTCGCGCAGTTCGCCTCCGACCTGGACGAAGCCACCCGCAAGCAGCTCGACCGCGGTGCGCGTGTGACGGAATTGCTCAAGCAGCCCCAGTACAGCCCGCTGCCCATCAGCCTGATGGCCGCTACGCTGTTCGCCGTGAACAAGGGTTTCATGGACGATGTGGACGTCAAGAAAATCCTGTCGTTCGAGTCCGGCCTGCACCAGTTCCTCAAGACCAGCCATGCAGCCCTGCTGCAGCGCCTGGAGCAGAACCGCGCCTTCGACAAGGAAGGCAAGGACGAGGCCGAGCTGACGCAAGCCATCACGGCCTTCAAGAAGTCGTTCGCCTAATCCGGACGAGGAAGCAACATGGCAGCAGGCAAGGAAATACGCGGCAAGATCAAATCGGTGGAAAACACCAAGAAGATCACCAAGGCCATGGAAATGGTGGCCGCGTCCAAAATGCGCAAGGCGCAGGATCGCATGCGCGCCGCTCGCCCGTATGCCGAGAAGGTGCGCAATATCGCGGCCCACCTCGGCGAGGCCAATCCCGAGTATGTCCATCCCTTCATGAAGCTGAACGACGCCAAGGCGGCCGGCATCATCGTGGTGACGACCGACAAGGGGCTGTGCGGCGGCATGAACACCAACGTACTGCGTGCAGTCACGAGCAAATTGCGCGAACTGCAGGCTGCTGGTGTCGACACGCAGGCCGTTGCCATCGGCAACAAGGGCCTGGGTTTCCTCAACCGCATCGGCGCCAAGGTCGTGGCCCATGCCACGGCATTGGGCGACACGCCGCACCTCGACAGGCTCATCGGTCCCGTCAAGGTGCTGCTCGACGCCTATGCGGAAGGCAAGATCAACGCGGTGTACCTGAGCTACACCAAGTTCATCAACACCATGAAGCAGGAATCGGTGGTGGAGCGGCTGCTGCCCCTGTCCTCCGAGCAGATGCAGGCCGAGAAGACCGGGCACGGTTGGGACTACATCTATGAGCCCGATGCGCAGAGCGTGATTGACGAACTGCTGGTGCGTTATGTCGAGTCGCTGATCTACCAGGCCGTGGCGGAAAACATGGCTTCGGAGCAATCGGCGCGCATGGTGGCCATGAAGGCCGCCACCGACAACGCGGGCAACGTCATCAACGAGCTCAAGCTGGTCTACAACAAGACGCGCCAGGCGGCGATCACGAAAGAACTTTCGGAGATCGTCGCGGGTGCTGCGGCAGTTTAAATTTCTGGAGCAAATCAAATGGCTCAAGTGCAAGGCAAGATTGTTCAATGTATCGGCGCCGTGGTGGACGTGGAGTTCCCGCGCGACCAGATGCCCAAGGTCTACGACGCCCTCAAGCTCGAAGGCTCGGCCCTGACGCTGGAAGTGCAGCAGCAGCTCGGCGACGGCATCGTGCGTACCATCGCCCTGGGGTCGTCGGACGGCCTGAAGCGCGGCCTGATGGTGACCAACACCGGCAACCCCATCACCGTGCCCGTGGGCAAGGCCACCCTGGGCCGCATCATGGACGTGCTGGGCAACCCCATCGACGAGCGCGGCCCTGTGAGCCAGGAGCTCACCGCCTCCATCCACCGCAAGGCCCCGGCCTATGACGAGCTCTCGCCGTCGCAGGAACTGCTGGAAACCGGCATCAAGGTGATCGACCTGGTGTGCCCGTTCGCCAAGGGCGGCAAGGTGGGCCTGTTCGGTGGCGCCGGTGTGGGCAAGACCGTGAACATGATGGAACTCATCAACAACATCGCCAAGGCGCACTCGGGTCTGTCCGTGTTCGCCGGCGTGGGCGAGCGTACCCGTGAGGGCAACGACTTCTACCACGAGATGTCCGACTCCAAGGTCGTGGTGCAGGAAGACCTGAGCCAGTCCAAGGTGGCCATGGTCTACGGCCAGATGAACGAGCCCCCGGGCAACCGCCTGCGCGTGGCCCTGACCGGTCTGACCATCGCCGAGTCCTTCCGCGACGAAGGCCGTGACGTGCTGTTCTTCGTGGACAACATCTACCGCTACACGCTGGCCGGTACGGAAGTGTCCGCGCTGCTGGGCCGCATGCCCTCCGCCGTGGGCTACCAGCCGACGCTGGCCGAGGAAATGGGTCGCCTGCAGGAGCGGATTACCTCCACCAAGGTCGGTTCGATCACCTCGATCCAGGCCGTGTACGTGCCTGCCGACGACTTGACCGACCCCTCGCCTGCGACCACGTTCGCGCACTTGGACTCGACGGTGGTGCTGTCGCGTGACATCGCCGCCCTGGGTATCTACCCGGCCGTCGATCCGCTCGACTCCACGAGCCGCCAGCTCGACCCGCACGTGGTCGGCGAGGAGCACTACAACGTGGCACGCCAGGTGCAGGGCACGCTGCAGCGCTACAAGGAGCTGCGCGACATCATCGCCATTCTGGGCATGGACGAACTGGCTCCCGAGGACAAGCTGACCGTGGCGCGCGCGCGCAAGATCCAGCGTTTCCTGTCGCAGCCCTTCCACGTGGCCGAAGTGTTCACCGGCTCGCCCGGCAAATACGTGCCGCTGGCCGAGACCATCCGCGGCTTCAAGATGATCGTGGCCGGCGAGTGCGACCATCTGCCCGAGCAGGCCTTCTACATGGTCGGCACCATTGACGAAGCCTTCGAAAAGGCGAAGAAGGTGGCTTGATGACATGCAGGTCGGCCCGCGGGCCGGCCCCTGTCAGTCCAGGCTCGCCATCCCCTTTTTCTAGGAGCAAAGATGAACACCATCCACGTCGATGTGGTCAGCGCCGAAGAATCCATCTTCTCTGGCGAGGCGCGGTTTGTCGCCTTGCCGGGCGAAACGGGTGAATTGGGCATTCTGCCCAAGCACACGCCATTGATCACCCGTATCAAGCCCGGTTCGGTGCGGATCGAAATGGCCGACGGTGGCGAAGAATTCGTCTTCGTGGCTGGCGGCATTCTGGAGGTTCAGCCCGATTGCGTGACCGTGCTGTCGGATACCGCCATCCGTGGCAAGGACCTTGATGACCAGAAGGCCCATGAGGCCAAGCTGGCTGCCGAAGAGGCGCTGAAGAACGCCAAGAGCGAAGTCGATCTGGCGCGCGCCCAGTCGGAGCTGGCCATCATGGCCGCTCAGCTTGCGGCTTTGCGCAAATACCGCGAGAAGCGCTGACGCGGCTGCACGCGGCCCTGGCAATGGGGCGCGTGCAGATTCTCCAAGCCCGCCCCGGTGCGCCGTGGCGGGCTTTGTCGTTCACGGGGCATCTCTTGCAGTACCCTGATGAGCTCATGGATGATTGCTAAATGGACGAACTCGTACTTCAGGCCATGGCCAAATGGCCCCATGTGCCCGATTGCCACGGCTGGCTGGGTCTGGATGCGCGCGGCCATTGGTACCTCCGGGATGCGGCCGTGCAGGCGCAGGGGCGCTTTCCCCAGTCCAAGGGCAGCCGCCTGGAGCACGCCAAGCTAATGGCTTTCATAGGCCGCAACTACGCCTGCGACCAGGCCGGCTGCTGGTATTTCCAGAATGGACCGCAGCGTGTCTTTGTGGAGCTGGAGGCCACGCCCTGGATTTTCAGGGTGCAGATGGATGCTGGGGTGCAAACCCACACCGGCCTCGCTGCAACCGTTCAGGCGTGCCTGGTGGATGAATCCGGCAAGGCCTATCTGGTGACTGAGCGGGGCCTGGGCTTGGTACACAGCCTGGACACCATCACCTTGGAACAGCACCTGGCCCAGGAGCGCTGGCACCTGCATGAAGTGCTCAGCGAGGAACTGCCGCAGCGCTACGGCTATGTCGTGAGTCCGTTGGCGCAGCAGCTTATTGCGCAGGCGCCGGTGCCGGGGGTTCGGTGAATTGCCCCCCGCCCTGGTTGGCCATATAGGCCACAGCGCGGGCAATTTCCACGTCGCTGAACGCGCCGCCTCCCTGGGCCGACATGGCATTTTTGCCCTTGAGTGCGGACTGCACCAGGCTATCGAATCCGGTTTTGATGCGCGGACCCCACGCAGCGGCGTCACCGAGTTTCGGTGCGCCCACGGCGCCGCTCGCATGGCAAGCGGCACATTGTGCCTTGTACACCTGCTCCCCAGACTGCAGGGGGCGGTTGGCGTCCCGGACCTCGACGCTGCCCACCTTCTGAATGCGCAGTGCCACGGAGCGTTCCAGATCCGCCGCGCCTGGCGAGGTCTTGTTGCCGCTGGCCACAAAGCTGGCCAGGCCAATGATGACCGCAATGGGTCCGATGAAGGCCAACAGGCTTCCATAGAGCAACTGCAGGGGGGTACGGATGGGGCCGTGGGTCGAGTCCGTGTTGTGCGAGGAAGTCATGGAGCGGTCCTGGGGCGGATGTTTGATGTAAATCAGACAATTATAGGAAAGTCCGCAGCGCCCGCTGGGCGACGCTGGCGAGCAAAAGGCGTTGTTCGTGCGATAATCGTAGGCTCCTGTCATTTGGGACCGGATCGCCGCGCGGCTGTAGCTCAGTGGATAGAGTATTGGCCTCCGAAGCCAAGGGTCGTGGGTTCGATCCCCGCCAGCCGCGCCAACGTCCAAGTGTCGTTCAAAATTGCGGGGCTATTGCAGGCGTTGGAATTTTTCTGCTATAATTTTGGTTTCCCTGGAGGGATGCCCGAGTGGCTAAAGGGGGCAGACTGTAAATCTGTTGGCTTACGCCTACGCTGGTTCGAATCCAGCTCCCTCCACCACATGCAGGCGAGCTATTGAGGTGATCGATGGCGCGCAACAAGCGGAGAGCGCTGCGGGAGTAGTTCAATGGTAGAACCCCAGCCTTCCAAGCTGATGACGCGGGTTCGATTCCCGTCTCCCGCTCCAGGCTTGCATGTATTGTCAGATTGATGTGGGTCCTTCAGGGTCTGCATGCCCATGTGGCTCAGTGGTAGAGCACTCCCTTGGTAAGGGAGAGGTCGCGGGTCCGATTCCCGCCATGGGCACCATCTTCATGGTGCGGTTGCCGAGGGTGACTGTGCCTCGTTTTGTTGTTTGGCTATTGATCTCATCGGAGTCGAAAAATGGCAAAAGAGAAATTCGAGCGGACCAAGCCGCACGTCAACGTGGGCACGATCGGCCACGTGGACCACGGCAAGACGACGCTGACCGCAGCAATCGCCACCGTGCTGGCCAAGAAATTCGGCGGCGAAGCCAAGGGCTACGACCAGATCGACAACGCCCCTGAAGAAAAGGCGCGCGGCATCACCATCAACACCTCGCACGTGGAATACGAGACGGCCAACCGCCACTACGCCCACGTGGACTGCCCCGGTCACGCCGACTACGTCAAGAACATGATCACCGGCGCTGCCCAGATGGACGGCGCCATCCTGGTGTGCTCGGCCGCTGACGGCCCCATGCCCCAGACGCGCGAGCACATCCTGCTGGCCCGCCAGGTGGGCGTGCCCTACATCATCGTCTTCCTGAACAAGTGCGACATGGTCGACGACGCCGAGCTGCTCGAACTCGTGGAAATGGAAGTGCGCGAGCTGCTCTCCAAGTACGACTTCCCCGGCGACGACACCCCCATCATCAAGGGCTCGGCCAAGCTGGCCCTGGAAGGCGACACCGGCGACCTGGGCGAAGGCGCCATCCTGAAGCTGGCCGAAGCCCTGGACACCTACATCCCCACGCCCGAGCGCGCGGTGGACGGTGCCTTCCTGATGCCCGTGGAAGACGTGTTCTCCATCTCCGGTCGCGGCACCGTGGTGACCGGCCGTGTCGAGCGCGGCATCATCAAGGTCGGCGAAGAAATCGAAATCGTCGGCATCCGTGACACGCAAAAGACCATCTGCACCGGCGTGGAAATGTTCCGCAAGCTCCTGGACCAGGGCCAGGCAGGCGACAACGTCGGTCTGCTGCTGCGCGGTACCAAGCGCGAAGACGTCGAGCGCGGCCAGGTGCTGTGCAAGCCCGGCTCCATCAAGCCGCACACCCACTTCACGGCTGAGGTGTACGTGCTGAGCAAGGACGAAGGCGGCCGCCACACCCCGTTCTTCAACAACTACCGTCCCCAGTTCTACTTCCGCACCACCGACGTGACCGGCGCCATCGAGCTGCCTGCGGACAAGGAAATGGTGATGCCGGGCGACAACGTGTCGATCACCGTCAAGCTGATCAACCCCATCGCCATGGAAGAAGGCCTGCGCTTTGCCATCCGCGAAGGCGGCCGCACCGTGGGCGCCGGCGTCGTGGCCAAGATCATCGAGTAATTGCACTCGTTCGTAGGGGTATAGCTCAATTGGCAGAGCGTCGGTCTCCAAAACCGAAGGTTGTAGGTTCGATTCCTACTGCCCCTGCCACCTGATAGTGGCAAACCAAGCCCGCCAGCATCTGGCGGGCTTCAGTGTCTTGAATGGCACCGAAAACAGAGGACAGCCAGGGATGGCCACTTCACAAGTAGAAACAGTCAGCAGCGGTTCGGACAAGGCCAAGCTCGCAGCCGTGGGGCTGCTGGTGGTCGCTGCCGTGGCGGGGTTTTATCTGCTGAGCAAGCAGGGTCCCTGGGTCCAATGGGCGGCCCTTCTGGCGGGTCTGGCGCTGGCGGCGGGTGTCTTTCTGGTGTCCGAGCCGGGGCGGCAGTTGCTGGCCTTTTCGCGCGACGCCTGGCGTGAGGTCAAGAAGGTCGTCTGGCCCAGTCGCAAGGAGACCGTGCAGATGACGGGCTACGTGTTTGCCTTTGTTGTCATCATGGCGCTGTTTTTGTGGCTGACGGACAAAACCCTGGAGTGGGTCTTGTACGGCCTGATTCTGGGCTGGAGGAACTAAATGAGCGCTGACGTGGAACAGGGTGCAGCAGCGTCTGCGGCGGCCGAGGCATCGTCCTCCGCCATGCGCTGGTACATCGTTCATGCCTATTCCGGCATGGAGAAGGCGGTCGAGCGCAACATCACCGAGCGCATCGTGCGCTCGGGCATGCAGGGCAAGTTCGGCCGCATCCTCGTGCCGACGGAAGAAGTCGTCGAGATGAAGAACGGCCAGCGCCGCACCACCGAGCGGCGCTTGTTCCCGGGCTATGTGTTCGTCGAGATGGTCATGGATGACGATACCTGGCACCTGATCAAGCACACGAGCAAGGTGACGGGCTTCGTGGGCGGGGCCAAGAACCGGCCGGCCCCGATCTCCGAGGATGAAGTCCAGAAGATCGTCCACCAGATGCAAGAGGGCACGGAGAAGCCGCGCCACAAGATCGAATTCATGGTCGGCGAAATGGTGCGCGTCAAAGAGGGTCCGTTCACGGACTTCAACGGCACGGTCGAAGACGTCAATTACGAAAAGAGCCGCCTGCGCGTATCGGTCATGATTTTTGGCCGTTCCACGCCCGTCGAGCTGGAATTCGGTCAGGTCGAGAAAACCTGATCTTTGCCTGAGCGCAGCAGGTCCTTGCGCACTTTACCGGCTCGGTGCGCTGTGCGAAAGAGCCGTCAACCCCGGGGAGCCTGAGGCCCAGTGCCCAGGCGATCGCACCCGCAAGGAGTCATCCACATGGCGAAAAAAATCGTCGGCTTCATCAAGCTGCAAGTGCCGGCTGGTAAGGCCAATCCCTCTCCGCCCATCGGCCCGGCACTGGGTCAGCGCGGCCTCAACATCATGGAGTTCTGCAAGGCATTCAATGCGCAGACCCAGGGTGTCGAGCCGGGCCTGCCGCTGCCCGTGGTCATCACGGCGTTTGCGGACAAGAGCTTCACCTTCATCATCAAGACCCCTCCGGCCACGACGCTGATCAAGAAGGCGATCAAGCTGGAGAAGGGCTCCGCGAACGCTCTCAAGAGCAAGGTCGGCAAGATCACCCGCGCTCAGCTCGAAGAGATCGCCAAGACCAAGATGAAAGACATGAACGCAGCCAACCTCGATGCGGCTGTGCGTACCATTGCAGGTTCCGCGCGCTCCATGGGCGTGACGGTGGAGGGTGTGTAAATGGCCAAGCTGACCAAGAAGCAAAAAGCCCTGCAGGGCAAGGTGGACTCGAACCGCCTGTATTCCCTGGCCGACGCGCTGGTCATCGTCAAGGACGCGGCCACGGCCAAGTTCGACGAGTCCATCGACGTGGCGGTGCAGTTGGGCGTGGATGCCAAGAAGTCCGACCAGGTGGTGCGTGGTGCCGTGGTGCTGCCCAACGGCACGGGCAAGACCACCCGTGTGGCCGTGTTCGCGCAAGGCGCCAAGGCTGAAGAGGCCAAGGCTGCGGGCGCCGACATCGTCGGCATGGACGACCTGGCTGCCCAGGTCAAGGCGGGTGACATGCCGTTCGACGTGGTCATCGCCGCGCCTGACGCCATGCGCGTGGTCGGTACGCTGGGCCAGATCCTCGGTCCGCGCGGCCTGATGCCCAACCCCAAGGTCGGCACCGTGACGCCCGACGTCGCCACGGCCGTGAAGAACGCCAAGGCTGGCCAGGTGCAGTTCCGCGTCGACAAGGCCGGCATCGTGCACAGCACCATCGGCCGCCGCTCGTTCGACAACGACAAGCTGCAAGGCAACCTCGCTGCCCTGATCGAAGCCCTGAACAAGGCCAAGCCCGCGACCAGCAAGGGTCTGTACCTGCGCAAGGTGGCGGTGTCGTCCACGATGGGCCTGGGCGTGCGCGTGGATACGCAATCCATCGCGGCGTGATGGCGTGAATCTTGAGGCGCCTGCGCAGGCGCCTCGGTGGTGGGCCGGTGCAGCAATGCATCGGGCCATCCAAGACCGCTGGTGTGCCCGCAAGGCACTTAATCCCCGAGGGGCCAGCGCAGATGGCGATCCCGCTGCAGATGGAATCCGTTCCTCAACAGTTGGTCGCTGCAACAAGAGCGTGCGCGAGAGGCCTGGCCTGGAGCGCACATTTTAAGGAGTAGACCTTGAGTCTGAATCGCAGTGAGAAAGAAGCGGTCATCAATGAAGTGACCAGCCTCGCCGCTAAAGCTCAAACGCTGGTGATTGCGGAATACCGTGGCATCACGGTCGCCGACATGACCAAACTGCGCGTCGATGCACGCAGCAAGGGCGTGAGCCTGAGTGTTCTGAAGAACACCCTGGCCCGCCGTGCTGTGGCCGGCAGCCAGTTTGACGTGGTGGCCGACCAGATGACCGGTCCGCTGATCTATGGCTTCTCCGAAGACGCCGTGGCCGCTGCCAAAGTGGTGGCCGATTTCGCGAAAACCAACGACAAGCTGGTGATCCGCGGCGGTGCTTTCGGTGGCAAGGCCCTGGACGTCAACGGCGTGAAGCAACTGGCCAACATTCCTTCCAAGGAAGTGCTGCTGGCCCAGCTGTGTGGCTTGCTGATGTCGCCGATGTCCCGCACCGCCGTGGTGCTGGGTGCCCTGGCGGCCAAAAAAGGCGAAGGCGAAGCCGTTGCTGCCTGAGCAGCGTGCTGACCGACCTGTTAACTAATTGTTAGGAAATCAAAATGGCATTCGATAAAGACGCATTTCTGACCGCGCTGGACAGCATGACGGTCCTGGAACTCAACGACCTGGTCAAGGCCATCGAAGAGAAGTTCGGTGTGAGCGCTGCCGCCATGGCCGCTCCGGCTGCAGGTGGTGGCGCCGCTGCCCCGGCTGCTGAAGAGAAGACCGAGTTCAACGTGGTGCTGACCGATGCCGGCGCCAACAAGGTGTCGGTCATCAAGGCCGTGCGCGAAATCACCGGCCTGGGCCTCAAGGAAGCCAAGGACCTGGTGGACGGCGCGCCCAAGAACGTCAAGGAAGGCATTGCCAAGGCCGACGCCGAAGCCGCCCTCAAGAAGCTGGTGGAAGCCGGCGCCAAGGCCGAACTCAAGTAATTCGGCCTCGCGCAAGGGCTGGAGTGCTCGCAAAGGGCCTCCAGCCTTTGGCGCTTCCAGAGCGCACTTGAAAGCGGGCTGGGGTGGCATGCCGATGGCAGCCGCCGACGGACAGTCCCAAGCCGTTTTCAAGTGTCTTCTGACCCACCCGACAGCAGAAGGCGCCTTGGTCCGGGCGATGTGCAAGGCATCGCCGTCCGCCATGGTTGGTAGTGGCCAACCGCCAAGCCTGCGGCCTCGTCGCCGCAGTCCCGTCGTCGAAGACCCAGGACCCAAGTCTTAGCCCGGAGAATTCATGGCCTACTCTTTCACCGAACGCAAGCGTATCCGCAAAAGTTTCGGCAGCCGCGACAGCGTGCTGAAGGTACCTTACCTCCTGCAGATGCAAAAGGACGCCTACACCGCGTTCCTGCAGGCCAGCGTACCGCCGAAAAAACGAACCAACGAAGGCTTGCAGGCCGCATTCAATTCCGCATTCCCCATCGTCTCGCACAACGGTTTTGTCGAGATGAAGTTCCTGGAATACAACCTGGCCAAGCCGGCGTTCGACGTGCGCGAATGCCAGACGCGCGGCCTGACCTTCGCCTCGGCCGTGCGCGCCAAGGTGCAGCTCATCATCTATGACCGCGAGTCCTCGACGGCGCAGTCCAAGGTGGTCAAGGAAGTGAAGGAGCAGGAGGTCTACATGGGCGAGGTGCCCCTGATGACCGACAAGGGCTCGTTCATCATCAACGGCACCGAGCGCGTGATCGTCTCGCAGCTGCACCGCTCGCCCGGCGTGTTCTTCGAGCACGACAAGGGCAAGACGCACAGCTCGGGCAAGCTGCTGTTCTCGGCACGCATCATTCCCTACCGCGGCTCCTGGCTGGACTTCGAGTTCGACCCCAAGGACATCCTCTACTTCCGTGTGGACCGGCGCCGCAAGATGCCGGTCACCATCCTGCTCAAGGCCATCGGCCTGAACCCGGAATCCATCCTGGCGAACTTCTTCGTCAACGACAACTTCCGTCTGATGGATTCGGGCGCGCAGATGGAGTTCGTGGCCGAGCGCCTCAAGGGCGAGGTGGCCCGTTTCGACATCACCGACAAGTCGGGCAAGGTGGTGGTCGCCAAGGACAAGCGCATCACCGCGCGCCACACGCGCGAGCTCGAGCAGTCGGGCACCACGCACGTGAGCGTGCCGGAGGACTTCCTCATCGGCCGCGTGGTGGCACGCAACATCGTCGACGGCGATACCGGTGAGATCCTGGCCAAGGCCAACGAGGAACTGACCGAAGCCCTGCTCAAGAAGCTGCGCACTGCCGGCGTGCAGGACCTGCAGTGCCTCTACACCAACGAGCTGGACCAGGGTCCCTACATTTCGCAGACCCTGCGCATCGACGAGACGGTGGACGAGTTTGCCGCCCGTGTGGCCATCTACCGCATGATGCGCCCCGGCGAGCCGCCGACGGAAGACGCCGTGCAGGCCCTGTTCCAGCGCCTGTTCTACAGCGCCGACACCTACGACCTCTCGCGCGTGGGCCGCATGAAGTTCAACGCCAAGATCGGGCGCGACGACCCCAACGGCCCCATGGTGCTGTCCAATGAGGACATCCTGGCCGTGGTCAAGATCCTGGTGGACCTGCGCAATGGCCGCGGCGAGGTGGACGACATCGACCACCTGGGCAACCGCCGCGTGCGCTGCGTGGGCGAGCTGGCCGAGAACCAGTACCGCACGGGCCTGGCACGCATCGAGAAGGCCGTGAAGGAGCGCCTGGGCCAGGCCGAGCAAGAGCCGCTGATGCCGCACGACCTGATCAACTCCAAGCCGATTTCCGCGGCGCTCAAGGAGTTCTTCGGCGCGTCCCAGCTGTCGCAGTTCATGGACCAGACCAACCCGCTGGCCGAGATCACGCACAAGCGCCGCGTCTCGGCCCTGGGCCCGGGCGGTCTGACGCGCGAGCGCGCCGGCTTCGAGGTGCGTGACGTGCACGTCACGCACTACGGCCGCGTGTGCCCGATCGAAACGCCGGAAGGCCCGAACATCGGCCTGATCAACTCGTTGGCCCTGTACGCCCGCCTCAACGAGTATGGCTTCATCGAGACGCCGTACCGCCGCGTGGTGGACGGCAAGGTGACCAACGAGATCGACTACCTCTCGGCCATCGAAGAGGGCAAGTACGTCATCGCCCAGGCCAACGCGGCGCTCGACGCCGAAGGCCGCCTGGTGGACGAGCTGGTGTCGGCGCGTGAAAAGGGCGAGTCGGTGCTGGTCGGCGCCGAGCAGATCCAGTACATGGACGTGTCGCCCGCGCAGATCGTCTCCGTGGCCGCGTCACTGGTGCCCTTCCTGGAGCACGACGACGCCAACCGTGCACTGATGGGCGCCAACATGTCGCGCCAGGCCGTGCCGGTGCTGCGCCCGGAAAAACCCCTGGTGGGCACGGGCATCGAGCGTGTGGCGGCGGTGGACTCCGGCACCGTGGTGACGGCCACGCGCGGTGGCGTGGTGGACTACGTGGATGCGACCCGCATCGTGATCCGCGTGAACGACGACGAGGCCGTGGCCGGTGAAGTGGGCGTGGACATCTACAACCTCATCAAGTACCAGCGCTCCAACCAGAACACCAACATCCACCAGCGTCCCATCGTCAAGCGCGGCGACAAGCTGGCCAAGGGCGACGTGATCGCCGACGGCGCCTCGACCGACCTGGGCGAGATCGCCATCGGCCAGAACATGCTGATCGCCTTCATGCCCTGGAACGGCTACAACTTCGAGGACTCGATCCTGATCTCCGAGCGCGTCGTGGCCGACGACCGCTACACCAGCATCCACATCGAGGAGCTGGTGGTCATGGCGCGCGACACCAAGCTGGGCGCCGAGGAAATCACGCGCGACATCCCCAACCTGTCGGAGCAGCAGCTCAACCGCCTGGACGAGTCCGGCATCATCTACGTGGGTGCCGAGGTGCAGCCCGGCGACGTGCTGGTCGGCAAGGTCACGCCCAAGGGCGAGACCACGCTGACGCCCGAAGAAAAGCTCCTGCGCGCCATCTTCGGCGAGAAGGCCTCCGACGTGAAGGACACCTCGCTGCGCGTGGACCAGGGCTCGCAGGGCGTGGTCATCGACGTGCAGGTGTTCACGCGCGAAGGCATCCAGCGCGACAAGCGCGCGCAGCAGATCATCGACGATGAACTCAAGCGCTTCCGCCTGGACCTGAACGACCAGTTGCGCATCGTCGAGGCCGACGCCTTCGACCGTATCGAGAAGCTCCTGATCGGCCGCGTGGCCAACGGCGGCCCGCAAAAGCTCTCCAAGGGCACCAAGCTGGACAAGGCCTACCTCGACGGCGTGGACAAGTTCCACTGGTTCGACATCCGCCCGGCCGAGGAGGAAGTGGCAGCGCAGCTCGAGTCCATCAAGAACTCGCTGGAACAGACGCGCCACAGCTTCGACCTGGCTTTCGAGGAAAAGCGCAAGAAGCTTACCCAGGGCGACGAGCTGCCCGCGGGCGTGCTCAAGATGGTCAAGGTCTACCTGGCCGTCAAGCGCCGCCTGCAGCCCGGCGACAAGATGGCCGGCCGCCACGGCAACAAGGGCGTGGTCTCCAAGATCACCCCGGTCGAGGACATGCCCTACATGGCCGACGGCACGCCCGTGGACATCGTGCTCAACCCGCTGGGCGTGCCCTCGCGCATGAACATCGGCCAGGTGCTGGAAGTGCACCTGGGCTGGGCCGGCAAGGGCCTGGGCCAGCGCATCGGCGACATGCTGCAGCGCGAAGCCGCCAGCACCGAGCTGCGCGGTTTCCTGGAGCAGATCTACAACCGCACCGGCCACAAGGAAGACCTGGCGGCGCTGCCCGAAAGCGAACTGCGGGCCATGGCCCAGGAGCTGACCAGCGGCGTGCCGTTCGCGTCGCCCGTGTTCGACGGCGCCACGGAGCAGGAAATCCGCGACATGCTCAAGCTGGCCTACCCGGACGACATCGCCAAGGCCAAGGGCCTGACGGCCACGCGCACCCAGGCGCAGCTCTATGACGGCCGCACCGGCGATCCGTTCGAGCGCACCACCACCGTGGGCTACATGCACTACCTCAAGCTCCACCACCTGGTGGATGACAAGATGCACGCGCGCTCCACCGGCCCGTACTCGCTGGTCACGCAGCAGCCCCTGGGCGGCAAGGCGCAGTTCGGCGGCCAGCGTTTCGGCGAGATGGAAGTGTGGGCGCTGGAGGCCTATGGCGCCGCCTACGTGCTGCAGGAAATGCTCACCGTCAAGTCCGACGACGTGCAGGGCCGCACCAAGGTGTACGAGAACATCGTCAAGGGCGAGCACACCATCGAGGCAGGAATGCCCGAGTCGTTCAACGTTCTGGTCAAGGAAATCCGTTCCCTGGGCCTGGACATCGAACTCGAGCGCTCCTGAAGCGGGGCAGGTTTAACAAAAAGTGAGCTGCTAGCGCTTATTCAGCAAGGTTTTGCGAACGATTCGGTTCGCAAAACCTTATGCAGCAAGCGCGGCCCGCTATGATTTTTGACGAAAAGGGAAAGAGTCACATGAAATCGCTACTCGACCTGTTCAAGCAATTCACGCCCGATGAGCATTTCGATGCCATCAAGATCGGCCTGGCGTCGCCCGAGAAAATCCGTTCCTGGTCCTTCGGCGAGGTGAAGAAGCCCGAGACCATCAACTACCGCACCTTCAAGCCCGAGCGCGACGGCCTGTTCTGCGCCAAGATCTTCGGCCCCATCAAGGACTACGAGTGCCTGTGCGGCAAGTACAAGCGCCTCAAGCACCGCGGCGTGATCTGCGAGAAGTGCGGCGTGGAAGTCACGCAGACCAAGGTGCGCCGCGAGCGCATGGGCCACATCGACCTGGCCGCGCCCTGCGCGCACATCTGGTTCCTCAAGTCCCTGCCCTCGCGCCTGGGCCTGGTGCTGGACATGACGCTGCGCGACATCGAGCGCGTGCTCTACTTCGAGGCCTACGTGGTCACCGACCCCGGCATGACGCCGCTGAAGAAGTACAGCATCATGACCGAGGACGACTACGACGCCAAGCGCAAGGAGTATGGCGACGAGTTCGAGGCCAAGATGGGCGCCGAAGGCATCCGCGACCTGCTCGAATCCATCGACATCGACACCGAGATCGAGAAGCTGCGCGGCGACCTGACCGGCTCCGAAGTCAAGGTCAAGAAGAACGCCAAGCGCCTGAAGGTGCTCGAAGCCTTCAAGAAGTCCGGCATCAAGCCCGAGTGGATGGTGCTGGAAGTCCTGCCCGTGCTGCCCCCGGACCTGCGTCCGCTGGTGCCGCTGGACGGCGGCCGCTTTGCGACCTCGGACCTGAACGACCTGTACCGCCGCGTCATCAACCGCAACTCGCGCCTGCGCCGCCTGCTGGAGTTGAAGGCCCCCGAGATCATTGCGCGCAACGAAAAGCGCATGCTGCAGGAGGCCGTGGACTCGCTGCTGGACAACGGCCGCCGCGGCAAGGCCATGACGGGCGCGAACAAGCGCGCGCTCAAGTCGCTGGCCGACATGATCAAGGGCAAGTCCGGCCGCTTCCGCCAGAACCTGCTGGGCAAGCGCGTGGACTACTCGGGCCGTTCCGTGATCACCGTGGGCCCGCAACTGAAGCTGCACCAGTGCGGCCTGCCCAAGCTGATGGCCCTGGAGCTGTTCAAGCCCTTCATCTTCTCGCGCCTCGAAGCCATGGGCATCGCCACCACCATCAAGGCAGCGAAGAAGGAAGTCGAATCCGGTACGCCCGTGGTCTGGGACATCCTGGAAGAGGTGATCAAGGAGCACCCGGTGCTGCTCAACCGCGCACCCACGCTGCACCGCCTGGGCATCCAGGCCTTCGAGCCCATCCTGATCGAAGGCAAGGCCATCCAACTGCACCCGCTGGTCTGCGCGGCCTTCAACGCCGACTTCGACGGTGACCAGATGGCCGTGCACGTGCCGCTGTCCGTGGAAGCACAGATGGAGGCGCGCACGCTGATGCTGGCCTCCAACAACGTGCTGTTCCCCGCCTCGGGCGAGCCCTCCATCGTGCCCTCGCAGGACGTGGTGCTGGGCCTGTACTACGCCACGCGCGAGAAGATCAACGGCCGCGGCGAAGGCCTGATCTTCGCCGACACCGGCGAAGTGCAGCGCGCCCTGGATGCCGGCGTGGTCGAGCTGACCACGAAGATCAGCGTGCGCCTGACCGAGTGGAACAAGAACAAGGCCAGCGGCGAGTTCGAGCCCGCCACCAGCCTGGTCGAGACCACCGTGGGCCGTGCGCTGCTGTCCGAGATCCTGCCCAAGGGCCTGGCGTTCTCCAACATCAACAAGGCGCTCAAGAAGAAAGAGATCTCCAAGCTCATCAACGCCTCGTTCCGCAAGTGCGGCCTCAAGGAGACGGTGGTCTTTGCCGACAAGCTGCTGCAAAACGGCTTCCGCCTGGCCACCAAGGCCGGCATCTCCATCGCCGTGGACGACATGCTGGTGCCTGCCGAGAAGCAGACCATCATCGAGCGCGCCGAGACCGAGGTGAAGGAGATCGCGCAGCAGTACGCCTCCGGCCTGGTGACGGCGGGCGAGCGCTACAACAAGGTGGTGGACATCTGGGGCAAGGCCGGTGACGACATCTCCAAGGTCATGATGGACCACCTGAAGAAGGAAAAGACCATCGACCGCCACGGCAAGGAAGTGGACCAGGAGTCGTTCAACTCCATCTACATGATGGCCGACTCCGGCGCCCGCGGTTCTGCCGCCCAGATCCGCCAGCTCGCCGGCATGCGCGGCCTGATGGCCAAGCCCGACGGCTCCATCATCGAGACGCCCATCACGGCCAACTTCCGTGAAGGCCTGAACGTGCTGCAGTACTTCATCTCCACGCACGGTGCCCGTAAGGGTCTGGCCGACACGGCGCTGAAGACGGCGAACTCCGGCTACCTCACGCGCCGCCTGGTGGACGTGACGCAGGACCTGGTGGTCACCGAAGACGACTGCGGCACCTCCAACGGCGCGCTGATGCGCGCCATCGTCGAGGGCGGCGAGGTGATCGAGTCGCTGCGCGAACGTATCCTGGGCCGCACGGCCGCCGAGGAAGTGCTGCACCCCGAGACGCGTGCCGTCATGGTCCAGCCCGGGCAGATGCTCGACGAGGACATGATCGACGAGCTCGAGGCAGCGGGCGTGGACGAAGTCAAGGTGCGCACCGCGCTCACCTGCGAGACGCGCTACGGCCTGTGCTCGCGCTGCTATGGCCGCGACCTGGGCCGCGGCGGCCTGATCAACCTCGGCGAAGCCGTGGGTGTGATCGCCGCCCAGTCCATCGGCGAGCCCGGCACGCAGCTGACCATGCGTACCTTCCACATCGGCGGTGCGGCATCGCGTGCCGCCATCGCGTCCAGCGTGGAAGCCAAGTCCAGCGGCATCATCGGCTTCAACGCCACGATGCGCTACGTGACCAACTCCAAGGGCGAGCTGGTGGTCATCTCGCGTTCCGGCGAGATCATCATCCAGGACGAGCACGGCCGCGAGCGCGAGCGCCACAAGATGCCCTACGGCGCCACGCTGACCGTCAAGGCCGACCAGCAGATCAAGGCCGGCACCGTGCTGGCGCACTGGGACCCGCTCACGCGCCCCATCATCACCGAATTCGCCGGTACGGCGAAGTTCGAGAACGTCGAGGAAGGCCTCACGGTGGCCAAGCAGGTGGACGAGGTCACCGGCCTGTCCACGCTGGTGGTGATCGACCCCAAGCGCCGCGGTTCGGCCAAGGTGGTCAAGCCTCAGGTCAAGCTGGTCGACGCCAACGGCAACGAGGTCAAGATCCCCGGCACCGACCACTCGGTGACCATCGGCTTCCAGGTGGGCGCGCTGATCCAGGTGCGCGACGGCCAGGACGTGGGCCCCGGCGAAGTGCTGGCGCGCATCCCGATCGAAGGCCAGAAGACGCGCGACATCACCGGCGGTCTGCCGCGCGTGGCCGAGCTGTTCGAGGCGCGCACGCCCAAGGACAAGGGCACGCTGGCCGAAGTCACCGGCACCGTGTCCTTCGGCAAGGAGACCAAGGGCAAGATCCGCCTGCAGATCACCGACCCCGACGGCAAGGTCTGGGAAGAGCTCATCCCCAAGGAAAAGAACGTGCTCGTGCACGAAGGCCAGGTGGTCAACAAGGGCGAGCACATTGTCGACGGCCCGGCCGATCCGCAGGACATCCTGCGCCTCCTGGGCATGGAAGAGCTCTCGCGCTACATCGTCGATGAGGTGCAGGACGTCTACCGCCTGCAGGGTGTGAAGATCAACGACAAGCACATCGAGGTGATCGTGCGCCAGATGCTGCGCCGCGTCGTGGTCGAGAACCCGGGCGAGTCCACCTACATCGCCGGCGAGCAGGTCGAGCGCTCCGAGATCCTCAACACCAACGAGGCGCTGCAGGCCGAAGGCAAGATCCCCGCCACGTACTCCAACGTGCTGCTGGGCATCACCAAGGCATCGCTGTCCACCGACTCCTTCATCTCCGCGGCCTCGTTCCAGGAGACGACGCGCGTGCTCACCGAGGCGGCCATCATGGGCAAGCGCGACGAGCTGCGCGGCCTGAAGGAAAACGTCATCGTGGGTCGCCTGATCCCGGCCGGCACGGGCCTGGCCTACCACCAGGCACGCAAGGCCAAGGACGCCATGGACGAGGCCGAGCGCCGCGCCATCGCCGAGGCCGAAGCCGCCGAGATGGCGGGCATCACCGCCTCCGACGACGCCGACACCACGGCCGACGCCGGCGGCGTGGACACGCCCGCTGCCGACTGACACGCCGGTCAGCGCATCCCCGCCTCGCGCGGGATGCGCTGGCGGCTGTCCGGTGCGATGGATTTGACCCCAGACGCTCCCGCTCTGTCTGACCCCAGGCAGGCCGGGAGCGTTTTCAATGGCCCCACTGCATGACGCCCCCTGC